>Ga0172372_10005456_pt1 | contig 17688 bp, 32 predicted proteins | sample LakKiv5m_2_FD_114544 | JGI IMG/M metagenome (GOLD analysis project Ga0172372, IMG submission 114544) | Freshwater microbial communities from Kabuno Bay, South-Kivu, Congo - kab_092012_9.5m | ecosystem: Environmental > Aquatic > Freshwater > Lake | place: Democratic Republic of the Congo...
ATGCTAAGGTACGCAAACAGTTAGATCTACTACAAGAGGATTACGGCGACTATCCTATTTGTATTGCCAAAACACAAAGCAGTTTTAGTGACGATCCTACAGATAAAGAAGCCGCAACTCAGCGTCATATCTTAACGGTACGTGAACTACACCTACGTAGCGGTGCTGAGTTTATTGTAGCAGTATGCGGTAACATATTAACTATGCCAGGCTTACCAGGACAGCCTAACGCAGAGAAGATTAACATTGACAAAGATGGTAACATTACAGGATTAGACTAATGCTTAAAGAAGAAATGGAAAGACAACATCAACTGTTATGGGACGAACAATATCGTGCCAAACAGTTTCTCAATGACAACGGATTTGATTGTACCTCGGCTCCTTGGGTGTTAGTCAAGCAGTATCGAGATGCGCTTAAAGGGCATATGGCTATTCTACGGATGAATATCGAAGAATATGATGACGATAAGACAGGTGCCCAATGATTATAGCACAAAATGAAATACCGGTAGAAGTATTAGATGAAATTAAAAAGTATTATCCGACAATTAAGTTTAACAACTATGGCAATATGTATGCTAATGGTAATCAGTTTAACCCTAATGTCAGTACAAAGAAAATAAACTTTGTATTCCCATTGGGTGAAGTTGTTGACACTGAAATGATTTGGGATTTAGATACGTCTGCTCCTATGTTAGTTAAAGACAGTCCAGATAAGTTTGAACGAGTACGAGGATATTATGTTAGAGCAGTTTACACCGACGACGTCGCTGATATATACGAAGTAAGCGCCGTTGATGCTATTAGGAAAAAACAATGAATGAACAACAATTAAAAAGTTTAGAAGAGTTGCGTGATGCGGTGGAAAATTTAAGTACAGCCGCTTTAAGTGATGTTTCTTTAACGGAGGAACAAGCACAGGCATTGTCGGAAGATATGGATAGATTAAGTGCTGCAACTAAAGAATTAGAAGAATTTCTTTTAGGGCGCAATAACGATGAATGAAATAGCAATTATTATGGCGGCAATTATCTTAGTTGGCATTCTGCCCGTTATTGCTGTAGCTGTGTTGGCCATGCGTGCCTTAAAAAAATCATTTGATGCTTTGGAAAATGCTGTAGATGAACGCTTTGAAACATTTGAACAGGGCGTAGATAAGATTAATGATACGTTGGATTTGCGAGAACAACATATCCAAGAAGCCATAGACCGACTTAAGAAATAGTTTAACCCATTACACTTCCTATTGTCTAGCTCCTAGTGTAATGGCCTTAAGCCCAAGTGTAGCAATACATTTGGGCTCTTTTTTCACTTACATAAAGTTAAATGCCGTTTATAGTTTCCTAATCCACCTATTGATTTCCCACAAAAATTACAGTCAAATCTGGGTTTAGAAATTCCTTTTGTAGATAATGATAATTTGAGTTTATGTTCTTCGGAGAATACTTTTCCTGTATTTGCTTGAGCTATTTTTGCCGCCGTTTGAGCTGTACAAGGATGAGATTTTCCTTTGTTCCAAGGAATCTTTCCTTTATTTTTACCCAAATTAGACAATCTAATTTTTTCTTTGATATCAGCAGGCTGTATCTTGCCTCTATGAACGGATGGTCTGCCTTTAAGTGCGTTTGATATTTTTTCACCAAACCCTGCTGGCTTTTTCTTTCCTTTTAGGGCCTTGGACATTTTCTTTCTAGTCTCAACTGATACAACTAACTGTGATCTTATATTTTCGAATACTCTGCTAGTTATTAGTGTATTATATCGTTTATTTGTATGATGTGTTTTCATAAGATTTAACGCATAGCACATGCTTCTTCTTTCCTTGCCGGATGTCATTTTAGTTAATAACCAATGGCAAATAAAATGCTCCCTTGCGGTTAATGAAACAATATTGTCTTTAGAATTATCACCGCCTAATGATTTTGGGATAACATGATGCTTCTCAACATAAGTTTCTTTTGGTAAAGTTCTTGACTTTGCCCTATCGGTTAAGCTAAAATATACTTTATAATACTTGTTTTGAATAAACAACATAGAAATACCTTAAATACAATATACTTTTATTTATGCCTATTACCTTCCAGAACGTCGAAGACTACATCGAACTACTAGCAGGCTATGATCCTGGCGGTAGCATTATCTTTAACTCTGGCAAATACAACTTCAGTTTAGCTCGGTATGATGTACAGATAGTTGAAAGTATGGCCGCTAGTACCCTGTGGAACAATCGGGCATTGACAGATCGGCAGGGAGAGCTGGCTGTTAAACTAGTAGTCAAATATCGACGACAGTTTGCTAATCAAGGGGTAGATATCGGTGACATAGAGCAGCAACCTCAGTGGAGATACCCCCTACGTACCATTGATCGCAGTCTGCGTATATGGCGTGACGGTGACGACCTACTGGCCAAGTTCCCTTATAACAGTGCGTGGATTGAAGAGTTTCGTAAGCTCAAAGATGCCGCACAAGGTCGTAGTCTATGGGATCACGACGGTAAGATCTGGCGATTAGGCATAACCGAATACAACGTTAACTGGCTGGTCACATGGGGTGAAATGAACAAGTTCGACATTGACTCTGAGGTCTTAGATCTGTATACTAAAGTTATAGCCGCTGAAAACGATCGCTATGAGATTAAATTGGTTCAACGTGCTGATCGGTTTGAGATCACCAATGCCGCTGATAGTTTGATTGAGTATGTTGAGGATAAGTTGGGCGGGTTTGGTCTGGATAACTTGATTAAACTTGTAGACGCTGCAGGTGTGCTAGGCTACACTATAGATCCTAGTATAAGCAGACCAGAGCTATTGAATCTGTTTGGTGAAAAACGACTAGTGCATGTGCCTAGTACAGAGCAGGGGAGTTTAGATCTGATATTTGACTACGCTGAATTAACAGGTCGTTGGCCTGTTTGCATATATAATCCGGGCACTACACAGACCATAGATTTATCAAGATTCGCAGAAGATGAAGTTGTACGATTCGATGCTGCAGGCCGTACTAAAACAGCCGATTATAATTACTACGGACTAAAGGTAGTGTATGCTAGTAAGATACCTAAAGGTTGGGCATGGCCTATACCGCTTATGGTAAGTACTGTAGAGATGATGTACGGTGGTGCTAGACTAGAGTGGGTAAACCGTGCTGAAAAAATTATACATTACAGTTATGTTCCTTTGAGAGAAAAAGACTAATGGCCACAGCCAGATTAATAATACGTGATGAAGTGAATTGTAAGATTGAGGGTCTAGACCTACATGAACGCAAACACTTAACCAACAAATTCAAATATGAAATACCAGGTGCTCGCTATCAGCCCGCAGTCAGATTAGGTCGGTGGGATGGAAAAGTAGGATTTTTTGCCTTAGGCGGCAGTAGCTATGTTAACCTATTGCCTGAGATTATTCCTTACCTAGATGAACGTGGGTATGAGATTGTCTTAGATGACCTGCGTGAATATAGTACACAGTATGAGTTTGAGCAAGTAACAGAGGAGACATTCGCACACAAAGTTTGGCCGGACAAACATCCAATGGCAGGTCAGCCTGTGGTCTTACGTGATTACCAAATTGAAATTATCAATCGTTTCTTGGCTAATCCACAGTGTATACAAGAGGTGGCTACAGGTGCCGGTAAAACGCTCATGACTGCGGCACTTAGTTATAGTTGTGAGCCACATGGGCGTACTATCGTTATTGTGCCAAATAAATCATTGGTAACACAAACGGAAGCAGACTATATTAACTTAGGACTAGATGTTGGTGTATACTTTGGTGACCGTAAAGAGTTTGGACGCACACACACTATCTGTACTTGGCAAAGCCTTAACATTCTATTAAAAGGTAGCCGTAATCAAGAAGTAGATATCACCATTGGTGAATTCCTACAAGATGTTGTCTGTGTTATGGTTGATGAAGTACACATGGCCAAGGCCGATGCACTTAAGACCCTGTTAACAGGAGTAATGGCACATATTCCAATTCGTTGGGGCTTAACTGGTACTATTCCAAAAGAAGCATACGAACAGGTTAGTCTACTATGTAGCTTAGGACCTGTGGTAGGTAAACTCAGTGCTAGTGAACTCCAGGAACAGGGCGTACTAGCACAGTGTCACGTAAATATCTTACAACTTGTAGATTATGTAGAATACAAAGACTATCAAAGCGAACTGCGGTACTTGCTCGAAACTGAAGATCGTTTAGATTATATCGCCGAACTGGTAGAACGTATTAGAGTTACAGGAAATACTCTAATTCTGGTAGATCGTATTGCTCCAGGTAAGGCATTAGTAGAAAAAATCAAAGACGCTGTGTTTGTGTCTGGGGGAACTAAAGCAGATGATCGCAAAGAGCATTACGATGATGTAGCAACAAGCGAGGACAAAGTTATTGTCGCCACGTACGGTGTTGCCGCAGTTGGGATTAACATCCCTCGCATTTTTAATTTGGTTTTGGTTGAACCTGGTAAAAGTTTTGTTAGGGTAATACAATCAATTGGGCGAGGCATTCGTAAAGCTGAAGACAAAGATTTCGTCCAAATTTGGGACGTCACATCAACCTGCAAGTTTGCTAAACGCCATTTAACAGCACGTAAAAAATTCTACACTGAAGCAAATTATCCATATCAGGTAGAGAAAGTAGAATGGCGATGATCTTAGAACTTGCACTTCCTGCACCGCCAATCTCAATAATTGACAATTTATTGTCATTCGCACAAACATTAGGACACAATAGCAGTTCAAGAGAATGGTTAAAAAACTACATAATTATGAAATTGATGTAGTTAATTATGACTTTGAGTGGGCACAGAACATTAATGTAGAGATGTCAACATTTTTAGCTCCGTATTTCCCAAACGAAGAAATTATTACAGTTGCTGGAGTTATGAGAAACGTATCGGGAAATTTTGCCTGGTTGCCGCCACATTGTGATAGATTGCGGCACCTTGCTATTAATTTTTATATTGAACTGGGTGGCAACAATGTTGAGACTAAATTCTATGATTACAATAGGCAAGACCGGTCCGATATGTCGGAGGCATTTAATCTTAGATTTAGCGAAATTAAAGAAACTGCTAGTTATAAATTCCAAACTAACCGGTGGTATTGCTATGACGTTCAACAATGTCACGCAGTCAGTGGAGTAGAAACTAATAGAATTTTTCTAGCATTGATTATTAAATCAAATCTGACATTAGATCAATTTAAACAAAAATATTCAGGAATAATTAAGGAACAATTATGTACATTTTAACATTGGAAAACACGGCATACGAAATGAATGAGATTCCAGACGAAGTAGATGATCTACGTTTTGCAATTTTGGATAATAGTGATCCTAAGAATCCTGATTACTTTTTTATCCCTTTAATATTTTTAGAATCATTCAACAGTCCGGCGTTAGTGTTAAACATTGGCGGTAACATTATTAGGATGCCGGTAGATTGGCAAATACTAATAGGGGAACCTGACATTGGTGATCTAGAAGTTATACCATTGGCGTCAATTAATGATCGAGGATTTAGTGCATACACGTTTAATCCGTTAGAGAGTTTTAAACCAGAATTTTATCCGGTTGAAATCGTAGACATTTACCAAGACGTTAAATGGTATTTTCCTAAACTTAAACCTGGACAGATGTTAGCCGTACCTATTACAGAAGGTGAACAGCCACTGTGCGCTTATTTTGTTAAAGATATAAGTCGCCAGAGCGAAGTTGTTGATTATAGCAAAATATGGTAAAATTAAATAATCAAGTAGTAACAGATGACATGATGTATGAGGGAGTTTACATTGACACATCACCATGGGTGCCCACCGCTGAAATAGATGTTTGGGCAGAAGAATATGTGACGAGAATGAAAGAGGATGCGCTCTGGGAGAATATTCGAATAGCAGCTAAAACAAATCTAACTTTACAAGAAGCGTTAGATCATGTTATAATGATATATAAATTAAGCAAGGAATATAAAGATGTTTAACCCATTACAATTTGCACCAAAGAAGAAAAAACCGGTAGATCCAAATGCACCCCCTCGACCTAATTTATTAAGCCACGATAAGAAACTACGAGAACAAACAGAAGCAGTTGATAGGTTGTTGCGTATAGTTGAACGCCAACAAGACGAAATCGAAAGTCTTCGTAGCAAATATCAAACAATGCAACAAAGTGTAGACCAAGTTTTAAATTATTTGCGTAAAGGAAGATAATGGTTCAAAATAACGATCCACTTTACATTGGTAACGAAATGGCAGCATTTGATCGCAAAGATCGTGCATACTACGATAAATTTACTGACGAAGAGCGAAAAAAATTTAGTACGTATTTAATGCTACGGTACGGTGCTAGCGTTGCAGGGTCTGGTGATCTTCAAGCCTACTATCTAATGGCTACAAATGAACGTGTAAATAAAAATTTCTTTGATTTAAACAAGCATCCAAAATTGCAATGGCTAACTTGTACTACAGTTAGTCCGAGCATGGGCAAACAACATCATTATTGGCAACCGGCTAAAAAGAAAGATACTAGCAACAATAAGATTGTTAAGTTTTTAGAAGAAATATATCCGCAACTTAAAGACGATGAAATCGCACTATTGGCAGAAATAAATGATCGAAGAGATATTGAGGACTTGGCAAGAAAGCATGGATGGGACGACAAGTCAATTAAAGCCCAGTTTAAGTAGTTTTAAATGCAAATACTGTGCTAAAGAATATCGCAAGGAAAGTACCCTAGCGGCGCATCTGTGCGAAAGCAAACGTCGGTGGCAACAGGAAAAAGAAGTAGGCGTGCAATTTGGCCTACAAGCATACCTGCGATTTTACGAAATGACACAGGGCAGCGCCAAACTTAAAAATTATAGTGATTTTGTAGAAAGCCCTTATTATAATGCTTTTGTAAAATTTGGTCGCCACATAGTTGCTATACGTGCTGTTAATCCTAGAGCCTTTATTGATTATGTAATTAAAGAAAATAAAAAACTTGATCATTGGACACATGAGAGAGTTTATTTAGAGTATCTACATGCTTACCTTAAAAAGGAAGCAGTACAAGACGCACTAGAACGTGCCCTAATAGAAATGCAGGAGTATGCAGATGAGATTAAAACCCTTGCCAGTTTCAAGGACTACTTTAGATATGGTAGTAGCAATCGTATTTGCTTTCATATTACCAGTGGGCGCATTAGTCCTTGGGTTGTGTTTAATTGTGATAGCGGTGTTGAATTTCTTGGGAATTTGTCGGAAGAACATATTGCAATGGTGCTTCCGTGGATAGATCCAGACTTTTGGCAACGTAAATTCAGTGATTATGTGGCTGACACTGAATGGATTAAAATGATTCTTAGGGAAGCAGGACTGTAATGGACGATACTAAAATTTCTGGAGAACTTGTTCAATTGCGTAGTGATGTGTTATACTTAATACGTGTAATAGAAAAATTAGAAACTAAAATAGCAAAGATAGAGAAATCAATTGAACAGACTGTGCGCAAACAACCCAATGACCAAATGTTAGGTATGAAAATTGAAAAACTTTAATTCAGATATTGACATAGATTTTGCTGATCGTGACCAGGTACTAGCTCTAGTAGAGGTCACACCAAGTAGCATAATTCGTGATGGTCAACTGATTCGACACAATACAGGAGTACACCCGACTGATATTCCTATAGATCCATTCACAGGATATGCCAGTCTGGACTACAATGATGCGGAAGCTCGCGGATATGTTAAACTGGACTTTCTTAATGTAAATTTGTATAAACAGGTACGCAGTGAATCTCATCTAATAGAGTTAATGCAGGAGCCAGACTGGACTAAGTTGTATGATCCAGCAATATGTCAGCAGTTAATTCACGTAAACAATCATTACGACACATTACTTAAAATGCCCGAACCTGTAGATACCATTCCTAGATTGGCTATGTTCTTAGCAGTGATTCGACCAGCAAAACGCCATTTGATTGGCAAGACGTGGAAGGAGGTTAGTGCTACTGTTTGGGATAAAGTTGAAGGTGAGTACGCATTTAAAAAGTCACATTCAATAGCATATTCGCAACTAGTGGTAGTAAATCTTAACCTACTCTGCGAACAAGCGTTATCGACCGACGCTTAGATCGTTTATTGGCAATTTCTTTAAGACTAACATGCGGGCCGTGTTGTATTACAACATCTTTACTGTTGAATGTTTTTAGGCAAATTCTAAATTCTATCCAATCTTGTTTTAAAAACACATTAATTGGTACTAGCCTGTTGCTTTCCCACCACCATTGGTCTGCTAGATCTAAAAATCTAGTTTTTTGTTCTAACGACTTAAGTATAGCATAATCATAGATGGTTGTTATAATGTCATCTGAGTTTTGAACGACGCCAATGTATTCATTTCCGCCGTAGGTGATGTAACTTAAAAACGGATATTGATCTAATAATTTCTTATAACTATCTTCCATTGAGCTCTGCTAAATACGTAATAAGGATAAAGACAAATTGCCTACCATCTCAAGTTATTTATATGATAATAAAATCCAAGTTCAACTTTTGGACGAAGATCTGTCTTTAACAACAAGGAATCGAATCGTGTACGCTAGAACAGTAAAAGTCTATGACAACATTGATAATGTAATTACTATAAATTTTCGTAACAGTGACCAAAAGCCTGCAAATATTGTAGGAAAAACATTTACATTTAGCGTAACTAGTGCCGATGGCAACGCAGCAGTTTGGACTGGCGCTGTGACTGTTAGTAATGTAACTACAGCATTGGCTTCAGTTACTTTAGATCAAGCAAATGTAGCTAACCTGACTCAGGAATTCTACAACTATACAATCAGCTATAATTCGGGTAGTTTAACCTTGCCAGCCTACACAGATGACAACTGGGGCGCTGCTGGGCAACTACAAGTCCTACACAACATTTACTAACTAATCGCGATAAATACTCTATAATAACTAGGGTATTTCCATGATTTTATCTAACGTAAACATAGGCACAGGTCCATCAGCAGGTGATGGTGATCCGCTACGCACCGCATTTAATACAATTAATCAAAATTTTGCTCAAATACAGAGTAATGTAAATTCGCTAACAAACAGCGTTTTGACAGTAGCAGGGCGCACTGGTAACGTTACCTTAACTGTAAATGATCTATTAGGCTTTACAGGATTAAACCTAGTAAACCAAAGTGCGCCAGCTAGTAGTTCAGCTGTGGGCGTCAAAGGACAAGTAGTTGTCAGCGGCAGTTATATGTATGTGTGTACTGCGGCTAATACTTGGGTTCGTAGTAGTATCACCACTTCTTTCTAATCAATTCTCTTGATTTTTCTCTGCTAGTATGCTAAAATACTAGTATGCTGTCTTTTTGATAAATAAAAATACAACATAGGGCATTAAATGTATGTATTATTTATATGTAAAAACACACAAATTAACAGGAATAAAATATTTAGGACAAACATCAAGAGACCCGTACTGGTACCAGGGATCAGGAAAACGTTGGGTTAATATTCTTAAAAAATATGGGGGCGACGTTGATACTGAAGTTATTTTTGAATCTAATAATAAAGATGATATTAGAGATAAAGGTATCTATTATTCTAATCTATGGAATGTAGTAGAAGATGAAAATTGGGCAAATATTGTAAATGAAGAAGGTACTGGCGGTGATACATCAAAGAGTCCTAATTATAAAGAAGCAATGAAATATCGAGATTTATCAAAACTAAAAACTAAAGAACATAGAAAAAAAGTCTCCGAGTCAACTAAAAAGGCTTGGGATAAAAAATTAAATTCACCTGATTTTGATTTAGAGGCATATAAAAAAATGTGTGCTGAGCGAACACGTGCTATGTGGGCACAACGTGGATTCACTGATGAGGACAGAAAAAAGCGAGCAGATACGTGGTTAAGTTATATCAAAGAACACCCAGAAGTTACCACTAAAATATCCGAAACTACAAAAAAGAATTGGTTAGAAAAGTCTAAATTGTACGAAGTAACGTTTCCGGATGGTCATAAAGAGCAAGTGAAATGTTTTAGGGGATGGTGTAAAGATAATAACTTGCCCTATACTAAATTATATAATACAATAAGATATAATAAACCTAGTAAAGATGGATGGATGGTTAAAATAATTGATTAAAACTGTATCAGATTTTACTGTAAACCTTTGGAAGACTGGAAGAAAAGTTAAGTCTAGCCCCTCGGGTTGGCAGTCAGGAAATGCGCCGTGCTGCGTACACAACGGAGAGTCTGCTGACACAAGAAGCAGAGGGGGTGTCCATGTAGATGCTGATGGAAAAATCTCCTATTCGTGTTTCAACTGTAATTTCAAAGCCAGTTATCAACCCGGCAGGCATTTGACATTTAAATTCCGTAAACTCTTACGCTGGTTGGGCGCCAACGAGAACGATGTAAAACGGCTAGTGATTGAAGCAATTCGCATCCGTGAACTTGTAGCTCCAGAGGAGCTTAAAGCTGAACAAGAAGAGAAAATTGAGTTTAAAGTTCGTGAACTACCTGCTGATGCTATTAGTTTTCAACAGTTCTTATCATTCCATATCTTAAACAACTTTCAAGATGTGCCACCCCTGCTAAATTTAGCTGTTGATTACGTTAACAATCGTAAAATTGATCCTGCTAAGTATGATTTTTACTGGACAGACAGTACTGATCACAGCCTGCATCAACGTGTGATTATTCCCATGTATTGGGAAGGTAAGATCGTTGGCTATACAAGTCGTGCGTTTGTTGACGGAGTTAAGCCAAAGTATTACAGCAATTACGAGCCCAACTTAGTATTCAACTTAAACAATCAATTGCCAGATGCTAAGTTTGTAATTGTTTGTGAAGGCCCATTTGATGCTATGAGTGTAGATGGGGTAAGTGTTATGAGCAATGACTGTTCAGAAACACAAGCAGATATCATTGATAGTTTAGGCAGAGAAGTTATTGTTGTGCCAGATGCCGACCGAGCAGGTGCACAACTAGTAAACAGGGCTATTGAGTACGGTTGGTCAGTGAGTTTTCCTGTCTTTTTTGAGACATGTAAAGATATTAATGAGGCTGTGGTTAAATATGGCAAGCTCTTTGTACTCAAGTCTATTTTGGACGCAAGAGAAACGAGTAGATTAAAAATTGAACTTATGAAAAAGAAAATGTATAATTAATATTATGAGCACAAAAGACTATTCGCCAGATTTACAAAAACTTTTTATTGAAATGATGATGCAGGATGCACAATCATATGTTCGCGTCCAAAACATTTATAATCCAGAAAACTTTGACAGAAGTTTACGTGAAGTTGCACGTTTTATCAAAGAACACACAGATCAACATCGCACTATGCCAACTGTTGATCAAGTCAAAGCAGTTACAGGCGTAGAACTTAAACACGTGCCAGACTTAAACGAAAGCCATTATGAATGGTTTATGACCGAGTTTGAAGGCTTTACTAAGAAGCAAGAACTTGAACGTGCTATTCTTAAAGCCGCAGACATGTTAGAAAAAGGCGACTTTAATCCTGTAGAAAAATTAATCAAAGATGCTGTGCAGATTAGTCTTACTAAAGATATGGGCACAGATTATTTCCTAGACCCTAAGGCACGTCTTGAAAAATACTATAATAGTGGCGGACAGGTAAGTACCGGGTGGCCACAACTTGATAAGTTATTGTATGGCGGATTTAGTCGCGGCGAACTAAACATCTTTGCTGGTGGATCGGGCTCAGGCAAATCATTGGTCATGATGAACATTGCCTTAAGTTGGTTACAACAAGGGTTAAATGGTGTTTATGTAAGTTTAGAGCTGAGTGAAGAGCTTTGCGCATTAAGAACTGATGCTATGCTTACAGGTATGGGCACTAAGGATATCCGTAAGGACATGGACACTACTACAATGAAAGTGCGTCTTGTAAGTAAGAAAGCTGGCACTTATCAAATTAAAGGTATGCCAGCGCAAAGTAATGTCAACGACATTAGAGCATACTTAAAAGAATATCAAATTCAAACAGGACGTCGGGTAGACTTTGTTATGATCGACTATCTTGATTTAGTTATGCCTGTTAGTGCTAAAGTTAGCCCAAATGACCTATTTGTCAAAGACAAATATGTATCAGAAGAGCTACGTAACTTAGCAAAAGAACTTGGTGTACTATTTGTGACCGCATCGCAACTTAATCGTGGTGCTGTGGAAGAAATTGAATTTGATCATAGTCACATCGCAGGCGGATTGAGTAAGATTAACACAGCAGACAACGTGTTTGGTATCTTTACGTCACGTGCTATGCGTGAGCGCGGCCGCTATCAAATTCAGTGTATGAAATCACGTAGTTCAACCGGGGTAGGACAAAAGATCGATTTGGACTACGATATTGACACAATGCGTATCACAGACAGCGGCGCTAGTGATGATGCCAATGGTGGCATGCGCAACCCTGCGGCAAATATCCTAAGTAGTATCAAAACTGGTAGTACTGTAAATAAAGAAACTGGCGAAATTACAGACGCTCCTAAAATTAATGCAGAAGTTAATAGTACTAAACTTAAAAGCATGTTAGCCGGGCTTAAAAAAGCAGAATAACTCTTTTAATTTTTCGATAAATACATTAAATTGGAGTTAAATTTTGCAAAAGCGCACTCGTAGCATTCTTACAGAGCTTGATGAGTTACTAGTCCATAAAGATAAGGCTAATCTCATCGAAACTCGTGCCAATAATATTATCAATGGCGCCATTAATCTCATTAACCATATAAGAGAAAATTACGATGCTGTGACTGCAGGTGAATTAGAACGACGCCTGCTTAATGCAATCAAAGGACAAGATCCTGCAAAATTCTCTCGTGGTATTAGGAAATTCAAAGATGAAGATCAGTGATATATTAAAAGAGGGCAATATAGGGTACAAACTTGCGCGAGGCGCTGCTGGTGCGCTAGCAGGTGTTGGATCTTTAGTTGGATTAGACAACGTAGATAAAGCTACTGCTGCATTGAGTCAAGCCGATTTAGCCACCGTGGCACAAAATCAACCAGCAAAGTCTTCTAATAGAACACCCAGTACGGATATGAGATTTACCCCTGTTGGTGATTGGCCATTACAGCCTAATACCAGATTGAAGGTTAAATTTAACAAAGTTGATTATTTTAAAGACGCAGGAAAAAAAATCTGGATGGTGCAGTGGGGACCGACTAGCCCACCAACAGCAGTATCAGCAGCCGATTCTGCAAGATTAGATAAGAAACGTCCTGGAGAATTCCAATCAGTGCAGGTAGTATCAACACTAGCTCGCAAAGGTAAAAAAAATGCAGCTGTTTGAAATTCGTAATAAAACTCCGCAGTGGTTGCTCACTGAAAGTAAAAATGTGCACCTTGAACATTTAGAGGACTTAGTTTTTAATGCCGGATATAGAGGTGCTCAGGAGGCACTTAACTATATTGATAGTCTTCGTCATATGCTAGCAGAGGGTACTGGCACTACAACACAATTAACTGTTAAATGGGATGGTAGTCCTGCTATTATATGTGGGATTGACCCTGAGGATGGTAGATTTTTTGTAGGCACCAAATCGGTGTTTGCCAAAGCACAACCCAAACGATGCAAAGATCAAGAAGACATTTTAGATTTTTACGGCGACAAGCCTGAATTAGCTAATAAACTAGCACAGGCGCTAAAGTACCTGCCTAAATTAGGCATTGGCGGCGTAGTCCAAGGAGATTTAATGTTTACAGAAGGTGACATATCTACTGTAGAAGTAAACAATGAATTGTGCTACGTGTTTACTCCCAACACAATCACTTATGCTGTACCTGTAGACAATAACCTTGGCCAACGAATAGCCGCAGCAAAACTGGGTATTATATTTCATACTTCATACGAAGGCGACACTATCGATTCTATGACAGCAAGTTTTGGGGTCAATGTTGGTGCTTTTACTGCAACCAATGATGTATGGTTTGACGATGCTACCTATAAAGATTATACTGGGATTGCTAGTTTAACTCCTAGCGAAAATACCAAGATACAAAATTACCTAACATCAACTGTCCACACTTTAGAAAAAGTTGGACAACAGAAATTTGATATAATTTTATCTAATAAAGAATTTGCTCGCTCAGTTAAACCGTTCATTAATCAAATGGTAAGGGGCGGAGCACATGGTGTCGAACCAACCCAGTTTCTAAAACAGTTTATAGAACATTACAGAGCTGAACAAATGAAAGGCATTGAACAACTAAGTGGTGGTATTGATGGTCGAGCAGCGCAGAATCGTGTGGCAAAAATACAGGCTAAAGAGCAATGGATAGCCGATAACAGTAATAGTCTGGTTGGAATTTTGGCTGTCTATAAACGATTGGTAGAACTTAAAGGCATGCTTTTAAACAAACTACGTCAAGTTGAAGGCATCGGAACGTTCCAAAAAACCGCAGACGGGTATCGAGTAACAGCACCAGAAGGATTTGTTGCGATCGGGCACGACGGTGGCGCTGTTAAACTAGTAGATCGTTTAGAGTTCTCTAGAACCAATTTTTTATCAAAGTGATAAATAAAAGTATGCGCGAAAGCGTAAAATAATTTAGGAGAAATATTATGTCAGTAACTCGTGTAAATGGCGGTGCAGCACCAGTAGTAACCACAGGTCGTAGCCTTGCGATGTATACAATTGGTTTAACAAACGTTCATGTTGGTTATACATCTGTAGACAGCGATTTTGAAAAACTAGTTCGTGCTATTGAAACAGTAGGTACAGTAGAAATCTTAGGTACACCATCTAGTGATGCTTTCCGTGTAGCTATTTCTGGTGCAGCTCCTGCTGCAACTTCAGGTACAGCTTCATTGCAAGGTATTTGCAACGCAGCAGTAGCAACAACAACTGTAGCAGCATACACATTCTAATTTAATAAATTAGATTGAAGATCAAAAGGCACTTTTTTATAGTGCCTTTTTTCTTGACTTAAATATCTGTATGAATATGCTATTATATAGATATCGAGGATTTACATTAGTTGATATAACTAATACCAATGTAACTGCACCAACGGACCAATTCAAACGAAATCAGCAAAGAAATTGGGAAACTGTTCAGCAGATTTTAAGTTTGCGTGTACAATTAATTGACTTTAAATACCTAGGATGTACCACATGCGACCTGCAAAAGTTTTCTTTTGGTATAAATTATTCTGGAATGCACAATGTTTGGAATTTTGAATTTGCTGTAGAACATGATGGTATTTTTAGTACTGATATAGATCGATACGGATCTCTTAAAGATGATTTTAAAATAACTCCTATAATTTTAAATCTGTCAGAAACTGCAAAACCTACGTTGCCACTGTTTTACGCGAGCGGCCCTGAAAAAAACATATACTTTATAGCACAAAAACCTGAATAAATATTAGTTGATGCTAGGCATCTTATTAAGGCACAAATAGGCAACTGATTACGGCACATTCAAAGAGCATCGCACTTGTTGAGAGAGCGACGTATGTCAACCACTGAAATTGAGAAAAAGAACTTAGAAGCCCACGTTGAGATCTGTGCCGAGAGGTACAAAAACTTGGAAACTAAACTAGAAAATTTAGAAGGACGGATGGACAATTTGGACAATCGTATGGACAAGTTTGAATCGCATCTTGTTGAAATTAAAAATGCTGTGACTGCTACTGATGCTAAACACAGCGACAAAACTATCAGTATCCTAATGTCAGTATTTGGCATTATTCTTGCGGCTCTTATTGGAATTTTTGCCTCGGGCTTATTCAAATAAATAAAGTTAGCACCAGGCAAACTTTATGAAAATCGTAGAACTAACTAACAACGTATTATTACCTATAACTAACGAGGAACACGAACTGTTATCTCGATTCGATGATAATTTGGTGTTGCCTAAAAATCAATTAACTGAACGTGAACAGGTGTTGGCAAATCAGCTAACGGTTAAGGACGTTCTAATTAGAATCAATGAACAAGGCAAAATCGTCTATAAAAAACGAATCTCTTGAATTTGATATAGAGAAAATTCGAAGATTTACACAACAAGAACTTGAAAGGTTATCTAAGCAAGATCAAAATTTACCATTCTGTTATCAAATTGGCACGGACGTATTAGTTGGTTGTAACCGAGTAGTTAAAATTGACGAAAAGTGCTGGCGTGTATATGAAAATGGCCAACAGGGTTTTGATTTTTTCACCAGAAAAGATGCTATATTTTATTGTGTTGCAGTGCATAAAAATCAATTCTCATTGGCTAAAGACATCTATGAAAAGGATAATTTATTAAATAGATTAGAATTTGATGCTGCACTATATCGCCACCGTTATAAAAAAGCAACAGATAAAAACGATGAATGGGGAATAGAGCTATACAGCAATAAATACCTCGAAACAATGCGCCGTATAGAGCAGACCAAGCAAGATTTAAAGAAATCGATAAACTCGACTAAATATATTAAAGTTTAGGAACTACAAAACTATGAAACTCTCAGAAATGTCACAGACATCAGCAAAACAATTAAACAAAGTATTAGAAAGTCGTTTTGGCTTTACTATTAATTACGATACGCTAACTGTTGAAAAAGCCCAGCGGTTGAGCGAAACAATCGATGCTAATCTAAACAAAATTCGCCATAGCGTAGATTTTCACTCAGCTGAACGAAATCCGCGTTATATGGAGTTGTTAACCGTTCAGGAAGGTCTTGGGCGTTGGTTAGAAGAGCAACGTAGCCAATTGAATGAGGGCGAAGTTGGCAATGCTGAAGTATTATTGGCTGCTAAAGATATGGTTGACAGTGTGCAAGACACTATTGAAAAAGTTGGCAAAATGCAAAATGAGCAGCTACCTCAATTGCTCGATAGTATTCGTGATCAAGTTGGCAGCGACCAAGCTGAACAATTTAAACAGGCAGTGGGCACAACATTAGAAACACTAATGCAGAATTTGCAGGCAGCACGCGAGGGGGTTGATAGTGGGGTGGGTATTTTAACTGGCCAAGCACCACAGCCAATGGAGTTGGGTGGTGATAACCTTAAAGCAGATATGGAAGAGTTACCTGCTCCTGCCAGTGACCTAGATATTGAAGAACCAGAAACAGATGGGTTCGCAGCAACTGACGCAGCTACAGGCGGCGAAGAATTAGGCCGTGAATTGCGCTAATGCGTATTGATGAGTTTATTCACAGCCCAAAAAATACTCCAGAGTCAAATTTAACAACGGCTCTGGAGCTATTACGTCACCGTTACAGCGACAATGACCAAACTCCTGTTAAAATTAAAACTCAATCAGTTATTAACCTAGTATTAAACACAGACAAAACATTCGACTATGATGCTCTTGTATCAGCAAACGAGACAAATCCGGCAGTTAAAAATCTTATCAAAACATTTAATAAAGATTACGTAGAACTCCGCCCTACGGGCGCAGATGCTGCTAACAATCTTACAACAACAAACCCTGAAGAGGGTGATCCTACACAAAATCCAGTCGACGACGTAACTAGCATGGCTAAACGTGCGGCTAAAAAACGCGACTCTGATATATTCTAAAAACTCTTGACAGGCAAATATAAATAGTTTAGTATTGTACTCAACTATTGGAGAATAAGTATGGCCTATTCAAAAATGGTCCTAGATCATTATGAAAATCCTAGAAATGTTGGGAGTATGGATAAGGAAGATCCGCAAGTTGGCACAGGTATGG
>Ga0172372_10005458_pt1 | contig 17685 bp, 14 predicted proteins | sample LakKiv5m_2_FD_114544 | JGI IMG/M metagenome (GOLD analysis project Ga0172372, IMG submission 114544) | Freshwater microbial communities from Kabuno Bay, South-Kivu, Congo - kab_092012_9.5m | ecosystem: Environmental > Aquatic > Freshwater > Lake | place: Democratic Republic of the Congo...
AAGAGATTCAGTTGAAGGCTCAAGAAAACGCCCAGATGGTTCAGAGCTAAAGTGGAAGCAGATTGGCGTCCTTGGAACAATCGAAGATTCACAGCTTCCATTCTTTATTCAATGGCTAACAGATGAACACCCTTCATCCGATGGCAAAGCTGTCGCCGAGATAGTAAGAATTGAGATTTCTGGCGATGAAAAAACGATAGAAGGACGGTTAGGGTCAAATCCCAAAGGTGCATTCAAAGATGTGGAAGTCGTTTATAAGGATCCATCAGACTTTGACGGCGAGACTGGAATCATTTCGGTAACCATCGCTACACCTAACGGTGAAGTGGTTTTAGACTAATTTTGAAGTAAGAAACTTCGCCGCCCTAGCTCAGTCGGTAGAGCGTCGCTCTCGTAAAGCGAAGGTCGCGGGTTCGATTCCCGCGGGCGGCTCCATAAATTGAACGAAAAAGGTCGGAATTCGACCACTCTTACATTCTTTCCTGGAGCTTGGATGCAAGTGAAATAGAGTTTCCAGTCAGGATTGTCTAAGTTGTTTCACGGCCATCCAGACATTTCCTTGAGAATGTTTCGACACCGCTAATTCCTCATCATGTAGTTATGATACTCTTTTAAAAGATTGTAAATCAAAGACTGGAGCAGGCTTGTGAATCTCCCTAGCAAGATATTCTTTTTGTTAGAAGGCGTGAGTGAAGTGAAACTATTCGAGGCGTTACTTGAATCCCTATAAACTAAGTACGTTTAGCCTAGCAATTTGGTTGCTTGAGAGAGCTCGCAACTCCAAAAAAAAACCGATGGATCGAATATGCTATAACGTTATTCTACTTGTCTGCCTATAAATACCCGAATGCTCGAATTTTCAAAGTACATGCTATGCATATGGCTTCAAAGAAGCATTTCCCTATAAGAATTGGAAATTCACAATTTTCAAGCATATATAGAAGCAAATTTACAAGAGGGTATGAAGTTGAAATTCAACTTCTTATTCTGTCTGAAACAAATCAAAGTCGCGCTGACGCCCTTTTCGTAGACGTTGGGTGCAACTGGGGACATCATAGTTTTGATGCAATTCTTTCGGGAAACTTTTCAGTCCAGGCATTCGACGCCAATCCAAATGCTATCGAAGACTTCATTAAGATTGCCAAAGCGCTTGGGCTTTCGAATCGTGCCAACGTTGCACAATTTGCAATAACAGATACGAACGAGGGCCATGCAAGCCTAAGAATTCCTATTCTTAAGTCTGGAATGGCCTCAACTAAAGAGAATTGGATTGAAAGCAAGACTTTAAAGTCTCGCGCAACAATCTTGTTTAAGAAACTTTTTAAGGTTAGCGATCCTTTGTTAAGGGTACCCAATCGCACTATCGACGCTTTGAAATTGGCTAATGTAAAGATTCTAAAAATCGACATCGAGGGTGCAGATTCGGAATGCCTAGTCGGGGCCCGTAGAACTATAAAAAAACAACGTCCCGCGATTGTCGTTGAGTGGCAGAAAGAATATGGACATCAATCAAAAGGGTTGGATATTGTCGAATTCCTTTACCTGCATCAATACAACTTCTTTAGATTTGATGAAAAGAACTCTGGTCTGGCGAAGGTAAATCCCCTAGAAATTACTTCTCGACAAAACATTTTGATTTTACAGCCCGAACAAACTCAAAGACTTAGAAAAATACTTGGTTCATTCAATGAACCAGCAAAGTCTAACTAAAGACTCGTGGTATCGGAATGGTCACACTACAATGAGTGCCGTTAGTTCTGAGTACGGCACAGGTATTCATGACAAAAGTCAGAAAGAGTCCTTTACCCAAATTTTGCACCATCTGGCGGGCAGCCTACACAAAAGAGCGGATGAAGTGATAGGCAATAGTCAGCTAATACTTAAAATATTTGCTCTAACTCTGATTTCTAAAGCTCATCCTCAATCGCCCAGTCATACTTACCATATTTAGATTTTTCTCGTTGTGATGAACTTACATTAGGAAGATTTGGAAACCTATTCTGCAATTTTCTTACAAGCGAGAATCTAGATTTTCCAGTTAGTTTCCAATCCGTTATTGCGTTTGAGTCAAACATTCTCAGATTCGAATTCTCTGGTAACTCAATGGAAAGATTAATTAGCCTACGGTCAAAAGAGGAAATACCTCTCTTGCTAATTCCGTGAATAGCCAAAGGATGGGACAAAAAGAACAAAGCTACGTTCTTCCCATAGGGCACTTTTCTTAAAGGTTCTAAGTATTTGGAGGGCACTCTGCGTTTTTCGCTCATGTACCTGGAAGGGGAGGATTTATTCAACCCATAAATCTGCAAATCTCCGCCCTGAGCGTCGTCAGATTCATTGCGTAAGTATATTAATCCTGCAAGTATTTCAAATGGGCTATCCAAGTGTGGCCCCAATTGCGTGGTGCCTTCGATAGTCACTGGAGAACTTGCCCGGAAGTCGCCTCTGGAAAAACTCCTTCGCTTGACCTCCATAAACTGTTTCTGCAGATCTGTAGGTAGATGCGGTCTTATGTACTCGAGGATCTCTTCTCTTTGAGACTCCCAGGAGCGCACGAACCAAGCAAGCGTGTCAACAGGCGATATTACATCAAATTCGAGTGGATAGGCTGTGTTTTGGTTGTACTCAGCTAAAACCTTTCCAGAATCCAATAGCTTTTTATGATTTTCTATAGAGAGGGGAAATTTTTTTTGAATTTCACTAAGACTTTCCAAGTCGAGAGCAGACTCTGATATCCAATGCGGGAATGGCTCAGTACTGAACGTGGAACTGGAAATTATCTTCAAAAAATCTATATGCATGGCATTTCCTTCCTGCAACTTACTAAATTCGTGATAACGTTAGCAGACGCGGCTTTGTAGTAGTATAGCGACACATATATACAGAAAGCAGTGGTGTGTCCCTAACGAACCTGGCTGCAAAAGCGGTCGCGAAGTGCATGTCTCGCAATACTTCAATAGTGAGCTTGATCGAATTTGGAAATCAACGCAACTATGTTGATGAAAAAACTGCATATGAAATAAGGGAGTTGCTTCAAATTAAGAAATCATTTTATTTTGAGAAGAGAGATCGCAGAACACCAAGCGCATCACATTTCTATACATGGTTGGGTGTTAAGACTTATGCATGTATAGATGTAAATTCTAAAGACGGTGCAATGATAATGGACTTGAATAAAGATATAAGGGAAGAATATGGATTTAACAGACAGTTTGATTTAGTACTAAATAACGGAACGGGTGAACACGTTTTTAACCAATCGAAAGTTTTCGAGAATCTGCACCAATTGTGTAATTTAGGAGGAACGATTCTAAACATCTTGCCCTTGAGCCCATGGTTAAATCATGGATTTTATAACTATAATCCGGTGCTACCTCGAGACATTGCGTATGCCAACAACTACGAATGGGAATTCTTGTGGATAGGAGATAATCAGGGCTGGTACAAGGAATTTAGTCCGGAAGGTCAGGTTTATCGAGAAACTAAGCGCCGCAGACCCTACTCGCTCATAGAACGTTTCAATCCTCGAAGGCCACACCCATATTCAGACATCGAGGCCTTTATTTTCCAGAAAATGAGACGGAGGGGGAATGCTACTTTGGTGGCGGCATACAAGAAAGTTTTTGATGTGCCTTTTGTAACACCTCTTCAAGGTAAGTGGCTACATAACATAGAATCCAACCAGAAAAGCAATATGTTTGAAAAATACAAAGCTCAGCCTGATACCTTTTATAAGTTTCATTCCTGAGAATTCTTCAAATGTGCACCAAACAGAAATCTACTTTGATATATTAATGTTATGTGAAGAATTCCCGACTAAATTTGTGAACGAGCTCATCAAAAGACTTAATCTCAGGCACTCGGAAATTTTTACTCTCAGACTTACAAGTAATTCAGCGTTTCTAATGTGAAATTGCAGACTTCCACTAAACTAAAAGCCCAAGGCTACAAATCTCCTACACATTTCATGAAATCCTTTCGGACATTACCCTGGAGAATCTGGCCACGAATGTCATTCTCCTCTATGTAGCCACTGATTAATGCCTTCTTTGTTAGGGCAAAGAAGGCTTTCTCGATATTCCTATTTGGGTGAGGTCTATAACGAGAAGGCCACTTACCTGCCAATTTAAGAAAAGGTTTTCGCGGAATAGGCCCGAGAAAACCAGGACTATTCCGAGTAAAATCAATTCTAAGGCCAGTCTTCCAGGGCTGAGTAAGTCGGTTAGTAGTGTGGAGTAAGACGGTACTATCATCCATATAATCCAGTGAATTGAAGCGACGATCTAGCGAAGCAATTTTCAAATCATTTAAGTTAAGGCTCATCAAATCTAAATAGTCCAAACTTCCACTTCGAAGCTCGTGAATAATCTTGTCCCACGCAAGCATTCTCAAATTTGCACAATTCATTACCATGACTGATGAATCGTAAGCTTGCTTCTTTTCACAGGCGATAATATCAAAAGACAAATCACTAATTTCATTTATGAAGTCATCAAGACTGCCGAGAGCAAAAATGTCTGGATCAATCACGAGCGCGTAGCCCTTAAAATTAAGCAGACTTGGTGGCAAGAATCGTACTAGAGTGAAGGACTGCAAATCATTACTCTTGTACGTTTGCCACGTACCATTTCTTTTGTATCTAAGGTCATTAAGTCCGAGATCTAAAGTATCTACATTTATTATTTCCGCTTTTATGTTTGAATTCAACTCAAGACAAGATTTTGCAATCTTAGCTCCAAGCAGCTGTTTTGAGTTTGCTTGAATAAATGCACGAAGTATCAAGATAAAGAACCCAACTTTCTGAGATTCACAACTACAGAATAAAGATAAATAATCCATTTGCCTGGATAAGGCATACCGGGCCGGAGATAACTTTGCAACTTAGTCCAGTCAATAAATTCGAGATTCAAACTATCTTCCGCATGTGCAAAAAATTCTCGAAAGTAAAAGCGAAATTCGGGAATAGATTCGTACCAGTGCTTGATTGGGGCTGACCAACCTTTCTTCTCTATATCCTGAAAATACCACTCGGGAAGCAACCCACTCACAGCCCTCGTAAGCGGACGCTTTTCGGATCTAATTTTAAGCAACTGCAAAGGGGTAATCGTCTCGCGACACCAGTTTATCAATTCAAAGTCGCAAAATGGTGACCTCCCTTCAATTTGTCTGTACATGCAGTATCGATCTAGATACTGTAAATTGTCGCTTCGAAGCCAATCAAAGTTTTCATTAAGTAGCATATTAACTTTTTCGCGTTGAGATAAATTCTCTCTTTTCTGATCAGCAACCTGCTCAGTGTTACGAAATATTTCAAATGTAAATATTCCATCAGGGATTCTTAAACTTCGATACTGGCGCCAGAATTCTTTCGGATTTAGATTGGGTTTATGGCCATTCTTTAGTCCATAGAGCAGTTCATAAAGTTTTGTTCCAAACGTACACGAAATCAAGGTCTGCCTTATGTAGCGTTGATCGTGCTCGTAACCTGCAAACAATTCGTCCCCGCCAGCTCCAGAGTAAAGAACTCGGATTTCAGGATAATTGTCTTTCACCGAGCTAATTAATTGTAGATACACAGGGACACTTTGGTTGTATACAGGGTCGTCAAGCAAAGAATGCGAAAGCTCGATGTTCTGAAGATAAGACTTTGGGGTTATCTCCACTGGATTGAAGTTCTGACCTAAGTCTTCACTCAATCTCTGTGCACGCCAAAAGTCCCAGTTGTACTCCTCGGGGCAATCTATAAAGCGCGTCGAAAACATCTCCCACGAAACAGAGTGCTTTGTGGCAAGAGCTGCTAAGGTCCCGGAATCAAGCCCACCGCTCAGACTTAAGGCAGCCTTCTTATTGGTCAGTAAATGAGTAAGAAAAACTTCTTCCAAAAGTTCAGGGAGCTCCAAACTTCGAAGAGATTTTCCAAAAGTTATGATATTGCCATGACCTTGCAAGACGCCAGAAAAGTTAAAAGTCATAAATGTATTAGGTGGCAGTTGAAATATGTCTTGAGCAATAGTACTGTCTGTCTTCGCGAATCCATAAGGAATATTTTGAAAGAGATACTGGGTGTTTAACTCGAAGGTACATTCACTTATTTTCAATAACGCTGACAACTCAGAAGCCCAATGGCTCAAGTGTCCTCCCGATAGGCGATAAAAAAGCGGTTTTTGTCCAGAACCATCTCGAGCAAACGTTATAGTTTTCTCAATCTTGTCAACAATTACTATTGCAAACATTCCGCGTATGTGAGAAAGGAAATTATTTCCATAACTGTGGATGAGTCTTTCTAAGACGCATAGTTCGGATGAAACGTCGCTCTGCAGCTTTTCGTTCAAGAATTTATCTGGAGAGCGGTAAATCTCACCATTAAAGGCTATAGTCCACCGGCCATCAATTTCTAAGGGTTGAGAATTTAATGCAGAATCTGAGCGAATTGCGAGAAGTGAGTGACCAACTTTAATAGTCCCCACACTTAGGGTTTTTTGTGAATCAGGTCCCCTATGGGCCAGACAATTGAGAAAATCCTGATCTTTATAGCCGGATTGACTTAAAATACCTCCAAAAATTCCGCACATTTGGTTATAGTTTACTCCAAAGTCCAAAATAAAAGGAGAGAAGGTTCAAGAGTTGGAGAGTAAAGGTTTGGCGGAAACCATTGGCCAAATCCAAAAAGCTATTTTAGAAACTAGTTTTGCTCAGTCTAGAGAAGTCGAGGATTTTTTGATCAACTTTGACTTCTCCAAGAGAAGTGTGTTTACGACGGGGGTAGGGGCTTCACAAGTTCCCAGTCAATCTTTGGCTCACGCTCTAGCATCAATAGGGATGAAAGCTCATGCGGTAGACCCAACAGAGCTATTGCACGGTGGTTTTGGGCGCCTAAGACCCAATGATTTATTGATTACTTTCTCCCACAGTGGCAAGACTGCAGAGATAAGACAAACTCTTGCTCACTGTAAGAAATTTGGGGTGATTACATTTCTCGTTACCGGAAGTAACGAGGCTTCACTAAGTGGAGTTTCAGACCATCTAATCCATTACCAAATTGGTAAAGACGGCGAGGCAATCACTGGAGTCCCATCAACTTCATTGATTAGTCAAATGCTTGTAAGTTTAGGTATCTGCAAAAAGATAATGGTTACATGGGGTGGATCTTTGTCGGAGTTGTCTCATCCAAGCGGGTCTCTGAGTTTGGATCACAAGATGGTAAGAGACTACATGAGGCCAATAACTAACGATAAGGTTTGTGAAACCTCAGCGCCGCTTAGGATTGCAATCAACAAAATGTCTACCAACGGAATGGGTGCTGTTATCGTCTCCGACGGCGGTAGCGTAAGAGGAGTTTTTACGGATGGCGACCTGAGAAGGCTTATGCTTAAGCTTAATGATTCCTCGCGAGATATTCTAGCGCGGAAAGTAATTGATTTTGTAGAGCCCAACCCCAAAGTGGTCATGGCGAATAAGTCTTTACAGGAGGCACTGTTAGTCTTTGAAGAAGGGAAAAAAGTGTTGTTTGCTCCTGTATTGAATTCACAAACTTTGATTGGAGTGATACACATTCACGACATACTAAATGAGGCTCGTTAGAAATGACAGTTTGTATAATTCCGGCTCGGTATGAATCTACTAGATTTCCTGGAAAGTTACTAGAAAAACTAGATGAACGGGAAGTCTTATTCCACACATATAGAAGAGCAATCGAAACACATGCATTTTCAAGAGTTTTAGTATCTGCCGGCGATCAACAAATAAGAGGTTACTGCCTTAAGCACGGTTTAGAATACATCGAGTCATTCGAAGAGTTTAACAGTGGCTCAGAAAGAGTAGTCTGGAGTGCAAGAAAGCTCGGTATAGAGGAAGATTTGGTGAATCTACAGGCAGACCAGCCATTCATGGGAAAGACAGAATTGATTGATCTGATAAAAAAAGGCGAGGAATTAGATGAGATTTGTACTTTGATGTTTCCTGAAAAAGAAACGGAATTCAGTCATGGCGAAAATCCCGTTTTTATTAGTATTGATTTGATGGGAAGAATCATGTCTTTCTCGAGGGTGAAAATTCCCGCGGGACACTCGATAAGCGCTCACCTTCTTCATATCGGAGTTTACTTCTTCCCGTTTTCATCTTGGAGAAACAAAAATCTGTTCCATGCCTGTCCATGGGTCGATAAGGAAAAACTTGAACAACTCAGTATTCTATGTACGGGCGAGAAAATGTACGGAGTTGGCGTAGAAAGTATTCGGCCAGAAATCAATACTCCCATGGATCTTCATTCTGCTCGGAAATATTTGGGGGTGAAGTGAATGTTTTCTAAGTCAGACAAAAGTCTTGTAATTGCAGGACCATGCGCATTGGATTCAACTGAGGTAAATCTGCAAATCGCAAATACCATTAAGGCGATTTGCCAGGAATTGAAACTCAGTTACATTTTCAAAGCTTCGTTTGATAAAGCTAATAGGCTTTCCATGAGTTCACCTCGCGGCATGGGCCTTGAGAGTGCAAAAGAGCGTTTCTTAGAAGTAAAGTCTACGTTATTCGTTCCCATAACCACCGATGTGCACGACATACACCAAGTAAGCGCAATCAGAGAGTTCATTGATGTGATACAAATTCCTGCGTTTCTCTCTAGGCAGACTGACTTAATAGTAGAGTGCTCTAGAACGGGTTTGATTGTGAACATCAAGAAGGCTCAATTTATGAGCTGGCACGACGCAATTCTTGCGGCGGAAAAGGCCAAGTCTTCCGGAGCACGCGAAGTTTGGATAACAGAGAGAGGAAACATGTTTGGTTATAAGGACCTAATTGTAGATTTCCGAAACTTGTACGAACTACTACAGTCAGAAGTCAAGGTAATATTCGATGCAACACACGCAGTTCAGAGACCCGGAGGGGGCCAGAACCAGAGTTCTGGCGATAGGAAGTACGTCCCTTCTCTCGTAGCTGCTGCAGCGGCGGTTGGTGTCAAAAATATTTTCTTTGAGGCGCATCCAAATCCAGATGAATCAATAAGTGATGGCCCAAATATGTTGAAACTTGATAGTGTTTTAAGCGTTTTAAGAGACTTCACTAAAATACAGGCGTATAGAGATTCGAATCCTTTAGCAGATTCGCACTAAGTGTTTTTCTACTTTTCTTTACCACAAACTCTGTTACGACAATTAGCGGCTTTAGGTAAAGTTGCAGGTGAATATAAGTATGTTTTTGTTCCAGAAGCGCAACATTCAAAATCTGGGAGGGACAACAAGGCGAATCTTGAAATTAGTAGAGAGATTCTGCTATCGACCCTAAATGCCTCAGACTTGTTAGTGAGCGTACCTACTAATCCCTTAAATGTCACACATCTCGATGGTATCGGGGATGAGCTATTGAGAGGAGTTCCGGTTTATGGGCGGGAGGCACCATCCACGTGTGATTATATAGTCCAGCACAGTTGTCTAGGTTGGGAAGGCATGAATTTAAGAGCATTCGTAAGGCCAGATTTGATTACTCGCGCTGTTAAGCGAACATTAAAACGCTACAAGCGAACAAACTTTTCGAAACTTTGGATGTATACCGGCACGAGCGATTTGTCACTTCGCCAAACTCGCGATGTGTCGCAAAGAGTTAGCACAATCACACATTTTCAATTAGCAAATATATGTCGCATGATAGATCAGAACAGCAGTTTCTTTTCTGGGGTTCCGAGGGGTGATAGTTTAGAGAGAAAATCAATTCTTTTTTTGCCAACAGGGCGTTGTCAGAATAGTTTTAATCAAGTCTTGGAATTAGCACAGAGGGAAAAATGTACTGTATATATTAAGACTCATCCGCAGCAAACAGCTAGCTTTAAAATAGACTTCTTCGCTCTTAGGAGTAGGGTGGTGCTGGTCAGCGATGAGAGTGTGCCAGTAGAGCTCTTAATCCAAAGGTTAGCACCTCGATGGATAATAGGCCCACGATCTTCGATTGAGTACTTTTGTGAAGCTGAATACTTGGTGTATGAACCGGAGTACTGGCAACAAGAGCAAGAGGCAAGCCTCCTCGACAAATACAGGCGAATTCTCACAGGTAAGAAGCCAATAAGATTAGATAAGTCATTTCTGTAGGTACTGAATACTATTTCGAAACCAAGGAGGCAGTATTGTTTTCAAGGCTAATAGGGCTACTGCGATGGATTCTATTGTTTTATAAGATTTTTCACGGAAGAGGTCACGGGACTTATGGTAAAGAAGCAGTCTCAAAAGCCTTAGACGTATATGAATCCACTTTTTCGATAGGTATAGATCAACAAATTGCGGCGGAAAAGATTATTGCAAGGGCAAAGAGTTTCTTTATTGATGAATTGAGAGAAAATGTATCACTCATAAGGTTAGGCGCAAAATTCGATGGGGGCTACTACGTGCCTGCGGATAGCTCTTTTGATTATGTGATAAGTGCAGGAATCGGAAAAAATTGTGAATTCGAGCAAGAATTTGCATCCCAAGGGGTAACGGTCATCGCAATCGACCCTACCGTGCCAAGTCTGCCACACCCACATTCAAGCATTACTCACATTCAAAAATTCCTATCTGGAAGTTTGAATAACCGAAAATGTGTTTCTCTAAAAGCAATAGTGGAGGGGTACAACAATGAGCTAAAGAAGACTATTCTGAAACTTGATATTGAAGGAGCAGAGTACGAAATTCTAGAATCAATAGAGAAGAACAGGCTTTTCTCTGGGTTACTAATTGTTGAGTTTCATAATCTTTATCAGGTAACTAATGATTCTTTCCGTCAGCAGTTTGAGCGCACTTTAAGTTTTTTAGAGGATAGGTATCAGCCAATTCACTTCCACTCGAATAATTGGGGAACCTTCCACAACGTAGGAAATTATTTTTTTCCTGAAGTTTTTGAAGTCACTTTAATTAATAGAGAAATTTCCCATCAATTAATTCCAGGAACAAGTCCTCTACTTAGCGTTCCAAATAATCCAAAAAGGCTTGAGATTCCAAACAAGATTTTTGAAGCATAGAAGTTACTTGAAATGCAGTTAAAGATGAAAATTGTGATTGTACTCCGGTATTTCTTAGTCAATCTAAAGTCTTAATAATTCTCTGTACTCGAGCTTCATAGGTGAATTGATTAGCGAATTCTTGAGCGAGGACAATTTTTCTTTTAGCTTCAAAAGAGTTCATCTCTATCCTTGCAACTGTAGACATTAGGCTTTCAGGTTTACAGGGCGAATAGAACCAAACATAGTTATCGCTAAGTACTTCCCTATGAGAAGGAATATCAGATGCGATTATCGGGCGCCCCATCGCAGCATACTCTATGGCCTTAATCGGGAACCGCCCTCGAAATTCGCTTTTCTCACAATAAGGAAGGACAAAAGCGTCGACATCGTACGCGTAGTTAGGTATTTCGTCATGTTTCACGTTTGGAAGAAACTTAATTCTATTTTTTGGAAAATCGGCAAGTTTTGATTGAGAATTAGCTAGAAAATCGTTTTCTGACACTCCGATCAAAAGTAGAGTGATGTCTTCATTCAACTTTATGATTTCGATCATTGATTCAATAAAGTGAACCACGCCTTGGTCTACCCCTAAGCTTGTTAATCTGCCGATATAGCAAAGTTTACGTATAGAACCTACGTTCTCGTACTCTGTGCTGCGGAAGAAATGTTTGGGCGCAGCCATAGGGGCTAACACACTCTCAAAATCACTCAAAATTCCTCCAGTCACCTGCCTTAACAGATAAGGGCTAATCGGACCCAGCACATGTGAATTCGAACCTGTTAGTCGTAAAATAATCTGAGTAAGAGATTTTGGTAAGGAGTGCAATTCAGTAAACGTTCGGTAGTTCTTACCCAAAAATATTGGAATAATCAAATTTCTAGACCATACCAAATCGTAGTTACGAGTTCTAATTTTTGATTTCACGACACTTAACCAAACTGGAAGAAACAAATAAAATCTCCAGCGGTTCAAAAAGCGAAATCTAGACTTAAATGCAAGAGCCCATGAACACCATCTAAATGCCAATTCACCCCAAAAACCGTTACGAAACGCAGAAGAATCGTTGGGACTAAGAATCTCAACGTTATGACCGATCTTCTTTAGAGCCATTATCGTATTTGTGGTTGTTACTGAATAAGCTTTTTCTGAAGGGAATCGTGCCAGTAAAACGAATAAAATTCTCACTTCAAATTTTCCATCCAGAGACGCGAGCTACTAAGGATGATTTCACCATTAAATTGGGCAAAGAGGTGATTATCATCAACATCACAGCGCTAGAATGCGTCATATGAGAATTTTACATGTAATTACAAGCTTAGACCTTGGGGGAGCCGAGCGACAACTCTTAAGCCTAGTGCAGCAACAGGTAACGAGCGGTGATTCAGTGACAGTTATCTATTTGAAAGGGCAAGGAGCGTTACGAGGTGATTTCCTTAGAATTGGCGTAGATTTGATAAAGTTCAATCGCTTGACATTGAGTAAGGTAAGGCAAGTTTTGATGTCCATGCGCGATTCCGAGGTTATTCATGGGCATTTACCTCGAGCCGAACTTGTTGTCGCGATCAGTTCATTTTTCATCAACAAAGTTATACTTGTGTCTAAACATAATGCAGAACGATTTTATCCCGGCGGTAACAAGAAGTTGTCCCAACTTATGGCTAGATTTGTCGAAAGCCGGACTCTCGCCACAATTTGTATATCTGAAGAGGTACTACAACACCTTCACAGAACTAGCGAAATCAAAAGTGAGCAGAAATATCACGTGATTCATTATGGAATCTCTGCAGAGCCTCATAACAGCATTAGAGGAATTAGAAGCATCAATGACACCAGTCAAATTAAACTAGTTTCCATCTCGCGATTAGTGGAACAAAAAAATCTTAAGGTATTGGTAAAAGCCGTAAGCCTTCTACCAGAGAATTTTGTTCTAGATATTTGGGGAATAGGTCCTATGAGGACTCGGCTTATGGAACAAATTGCAGAGCTGAAACTTCTTAATCGAATCCGACTTAAAGGGCTGACAACAACTCCAGACGAGGTATTTCAAAATGGGGACATTTTTGTTTTGCCTTCCCTTTACGAGGGATTTGGCCTGGTCTTACTTGAAGCAATGTACTACAAAACTCCGATTGTGGCGTCCAATATAGCAGTTGTTCGAGAAATACTAGGAGAAGACTACAAGTATCTATGCAATCCAGATTCTGCTGAGGAATTTGCATCTACTTTGGAAGCACTTGCAAAAGGAGATAAAATAGAGCTTCTGAAGAAATACTCAGCTACTCTCAGAAAATTTGATATAAAAATAAGCGAGAATAGGATAAAGCGTCTGTACAGATACTTAGCCGAAAGTAAAAATAGTGGAGAAAACAACAGTGTCTCTTAAAGACAGAGAAAGTAGAAGACTCATCATATTCAATCTAGTTATGGACGAGGATGATGCAGTTCTGGCTTCAGCGTATGACTGGGCGGTATCTTTTGCATCAAGATTCGAAAAAACTATTGTTATTACAACTCGTAGTGGCCGGTTTCGCCCAGTGAGAAATCTCACCGTTCATGCTATAGGGGGCGGGGGCATAAAGCAAAGAATATTGGCGCTTGTTAAATTAACGCGAATTACCCGATCTTTGGGTATATTGAAGAATGATGTAATTTTTCATCACATGTCTACCAAGACATTAATTTGGCCAGGAGTACTTTTTTGGCTTCGAGGGATTAGGCAAAGTGTTTGGTATTCGCATTCGAGAGCCGATTGTTTTTTGCGTCTAGGACTTTTTTTTCGGCCAACAATTTTCACCTCCACTATAAAATCATTCCCTGTCAAGAGCTACTGCGGTGAAGTTTTCCCTGTCGGTCATGGAGTAGAGATTCCCACGGAAATCAAAAAGCGAACGAGTAATAGGGAACCTCGAGCGCAAATAATATTTGTAGGTAGAATAGCAAGAATAAAAAGGATAGAACTTCTCGTTGAATCCCTTCAACCTCGAGTAATTCAAGAAGGTAATGGATGCCTAGATATCCTATGCGTAGGACCAATCACTGATCAGTCCTATAGAGCCGAACTTGATCAACTCGCAAAAAACAAGAGCCTTAACCTCGAATTTTGTGGCGCTGTGCCAAGAAAAACCGTATTCAAGTTAATGCAAAACGAAAACATTATTTTTTCTGCTACACCCTCCTCCACAGATAAAGCCGCAATCGAAGCCGCCATGCTCGGTTGTTTTGTGATAACAACAGAAGAAGAAACCAGCGAACTTTGTGGGATGAATTATGTTTGGCAAGAATTGGGGTATCGCTCTTCGGAAGGATTGCCAACCATCGAGAGGCAGGCGAGGTTGTTGCTGGGGATTCCCCATCAAGAAAAAGAGCGGTTACGCAAAATTAGTGCACTACATTCTCAACAGAGAAATTCGCTCACTCGTTTAACAACAGAGATATTTGAGGTGCATCTTGCTCAAGAATAGTGCTCAGCTTTCACTTGTAAAGTGGTGTATCAAAACGACAAGTCTCTTTTTTTCCCGCCGCGAGAAATTTTACCTCCTTGTTGGATTGATCATGGCAATCTCGCTCAATGCGTTGGAGTTAATCGGTATATTTCTATTCGGCGTGATTGGAGTCATAACCATCGAAGGTGTCTCTGGGATAGAGAGTCCAAGATCAACAAACCAACTTCTTGAGCTCTTGAATTTGAAAACATCAACACTTCAAACACAGGTAACAACGATAGCTGGAATAGCATTAGCGTTTCTGATTGCTAGGTCAGCCATATCACTTCTTTACTTTCGTAGATTGAATTTCTTCATGGCGAGGAAATCTGCGAATGTTTCCACTCGCTTTTTCAAGAGATTAATGAGCAGTACATTAGATATATTTGAAAAGCGATCTGTTCAGCACTGGTATCTTGGTTTAACAAAAGGGGTTAATGCTTTGTTCGTAAAAATACCCTCTGCTTTTGTGTCAATATTGGTTGATGTATTTCTACTCGCCTTCATCGTGATTGCATTATTGGTATTTGATCCGATTGTTGGAATCCTCTCAGTCACTTTTATGCTTCTTGTAGCTATGCTCTTTTTTGTGAGCAGCGGTCGTCGTGTCATTAAATTAGCAGAGCGAGAATTTAGTTTAGAGGGCAGTTCTTCGCAGGACTTCATAGATCTTTTAGATGGCTTCAAGGAATACACAAGAAATGCGCTGGTCAATCATAGAATTGATTTAATTGGCTCAAGTTGGATTAAGCAAAGCGATATGACAGCGCGACTAGCCCTAATTCCTATTTTGTCAAAGTATCTTTTCGAAGGGGCAATTCTTATAGGCATTTTTGTGTTTTCGGCGACTATGTTTCTGCTGTTTGATGCAACTGTAGCTTTTGGTGGAATAGCGGCTTTTCTAGTTGCTTCCACCAGGATAATGCCTGGTCTTGCTCGAATTCAATCAAATCTTAACGTGATTAACTCTGCGTTTGCTTCTGTAAGAAGCCTAAATAATATCTCAAACGACTTTGAGACTTTTTCTAAAACATTCTCGATTGTCGATGAGGAATCTTCATTCCATTTAGTAGCCGCAGGATGTCTTGAAATTGAAAACCTAGTGTACAAAAATAGCAATATATCCTTATACTGTAATTTTGTACAGTTCGCACAGGGTGAAAAAATTGCGCTAGTTGGTCCATCTGGAATCGGCAAGACTACTTTTCTAGATATTATCTCAGGGACCAGGATGGCGAATTCTGGCTCTGTTCGATATTGCAGTATTCCTGTTTGGAAGATAAGAGGCACAATTCCATCAGCCTTAGTTTATCTTCCTCAAAAACCTGCCCTGCTAAGAGGTTCTCTTAAGGAAAACTTGTTTATTGGGCAACAAGACGGAGCAAATCTTTCGGCAAGAAGCGTTTTGCAAGCACTTAACTTGTGGGGCTTGTTCGAATATAAGGGAGCATTAGATGCAGATCTATCCTCTTCCTACAAGAATCTAAGCGGAGGTGAGAAACAGCGCCTAAGTCTAACAAGAGCAATCTTGCAAAGACCTAGAGTCTTGATTCTCGACGAGTTCACCAGTTCTTTAGACACAGAAAATGCCAAACTGGCAATCAAGGCAATTTTTGAATTCTTACCCGATACAACTGTCATTGCCTCGATGCACAACGAGGAGTTGTTAAATGAGTTTGACAAAGTGATTAGTATCAATAAAGGCGAGATTAACCGAGTTAGACTGTAAACTTCCAACCCTTGTTAGCACCTTTATTGAAGGAAAAACTATAGACTTGCTACTTATTTCCTGTGAGGATGTCAATTGATACTAAACGCCAATTAAGCACGCTTAGTACAGTTGATGCGTTTTTGGTGTACAAGACAGGGGAGTTACCAGACTTGTCAATAGACCCACTAACCAAACTTTGTTTTTTAGACACCCTATTGTAGGCACAGAGTCTAGCCTCACAACTAAAAAATAAATTCTTGGAATCCAAAAATAATGGACTTCCGTTAATCCCAAATTTATCCAGAGTCAAAAGCTCTATACGACGATTGGATAAATTATTAATCACGATTCTCTTAGAAGTTTCATCAAGATAAACATAATTGTGTAACCAAGCAACTTCAACACCCAATTCGTTTATGCTCATTTCTATGGCGTTTTCAGCAAGCATTCTTCCCTTTTCTGGCCCATCAAGAATCTCAAATCTCCAATCTTCCGGGTAAAGGGTTTTTCGTATTGCAAGTTTCACACTTCTCTCCACAATTTGACCAAAGGCATTAATTGCGGATATGGAGTCATATATCAAGTAAAGAGTTTTTTCAAAATATGCTGCCTTCAGAATGTTTCCAACGTCATTAGTACTACGCCCGTTTGAATCAGTGTCACCATCGACAATCTCATACACCCAACCATTAGAAGTTTTTACTGCACCAAGAAGTATTCCTTGAGATTCATCTCTATAGAAGACTTGAAGAGCTTGGGGCGTCACGGCACATGCATTCGAAACACTGACATCTGAGGCGGTCTTCCGTCTTAGCACCTCGCGATAATCTTGAACGTCATCACCATTGCCATCGACGGTTTCATGGCTCCACTTTCCAGATTTCAGGTTCGAATGAATGAGATCTTGTCGAGTTGTCTCGCCATAAAAGACATGGAGCGACTCCTTAGAACCGCTTCCGCTCTTACAAATTGAGATAGATCCAACATCTACGCCTTTTCGGACGGTGGAGATTCGCCATCTATTGCCTGAAAAAGTTGCCATCTTGAGGCTTCTCGTCGCCTCATCTCCATAAACCAAGACTGGGTTTCCTCTATAGGTCGATCCATTTAGATACGAAACTCGCGAAAATGGATCGATGGTTGAAATAGCGCCAGTTTTCTGGGGTTTAACAGAGTTGCTTTCAACAGGTTCAGATTTTCCTCTGTCATTTTCAGCAATTAAAGTGAATTTGTAGTTTTTTCCATTCTTCAAACCACTAATTTTTATGGGACTAGAGTCATAAGTTCTTGTTTGGCCACCAGGCGTTATGGTTACCGAGTAACTTTTGATGCGATCAATACGGCTGCAGTTTGGTGAATCGAATGTAAGCAAGGCATAACCGTCGCCAACAAGAGCTTTTACATTGACTGGTTTCGCCGGTACTCCGACAGCGCTTCTTGCTGGTGGCGCTTTCATCATGTCTTGAATCATTCCGAGAGCGATTGGGCCAGGAGTTCTAAAGACTTCTCCAGGCTCCAGATTTGG
>Ga0172372_10005459_pt1 | contig 17684 bp, 17 predicted proteins | sample LakKiv5m_2_FD_114544 | JGI IMG/M metagenome (GOLD analysis project Ga0172372, IMG submission 114544) | Freshwater microbial communities from Kabuno Bay, South-Kivu, Congo - kab_092012_9.5m | ecosystem: Environmental > Aquatic > Freshwater > Lake | place: Democratic Republic of the Congo...
AAAGTAAGGGTGATATTATGCAGAAAATGACAGATTGTTGCTGTGAAATTAAGGAAAAGGTAGGAAGTTCTGAAGATGCAATCAAAGGTCTTGTATCTCAGTTTGATACTTCAAGACTTAGAGATGCTTTACATCTTGCTGAAACAAGAAATGCATTTCTAACTCGTCCACACTGTGGAGGTCCATATCCACCGTATCCGCCTTTCCCATTCCCACCACCGGCTCCACAGTGACTTAGAAACCAACATCAAAAGCCTGAACAACCCGAACAGCCCACAAAAGTTCCTGAACAACAGCCCCAAAAAGTTCCAGAACAACCTTTTAAACAAGAAATAAACATAGATTTGCCCGATCTATATCCAGACTTTGAGAATGATGACGAGTATAGTTATTCTCAATCAATAGCCCGTGACGAAAATGACATAGAAAATGACATAGAAAATGTTAATGAAAATGTCATAGAAAATATTAATGAAAATGACAAAAAAAATGAAAATAATAATGAAGATAAAAATGAAGACAAAAAAAGTATAAAGGAAATAATAAATAGAAAGTTTAAATGGCCTCGGCGATCTAAATCTATAGATGTTATTTAATAAGTTTAAAATATACGTATTAAATAATGAAATGAAATAATGAAATGAAATAATGAAATAATGAAATTAATTATTTTACATTAATATTGCACTATCTTTAAAAATATAAATAGTAGCTACTGGATTTTAGAAAATAATCAATATTCGTTTAGGGGAAAAGTCATTTTATATTTTATACAAACTGACATTTTAGTAATATTTTATTTTTAAATCTGTTTATAGCAATTTTTATAATATCTACAACTTGCTTTTTGTGAGAATCCCATTTTATCACAAGATGTATTTAAACAATATTCTTTAGACCATTTACGTGGATATTTTGCTTTATTTTTATCAAACCCGCCATCTTGTCTTTTAAAATTATTATCTATATACTCTATATTTTTTATAGAATATTTTGTAAGACGATCAATAGTTTTATGTTTGAGATCTTTATTTTTAATAACTTTATTTTTTGATTTTTCTTGTTTAAGTTTTAAAAACAGTTCATTAATATTATCACTTGTGGTAATAGCTTTTTTTCGTTCGCGCATTAGACTCATTCTTAAATTATATAGTATTTTAGCATCAAAAGATTCTAAATAGTGTAAAATATTGTTAATTTTCATTCTTTTATCACCATTTAATAAAATACAGTTTTTAATTATATATTCTATAGGTTCATTGTGTAAGGGACATTCTTGTAAAAAACTTGTTATATTATTCATAATATTTTGAGATTTATTAATACCTGTATAATTTTGACAACCCAATAATTCTAATAAAATAATACCCATACTAAAAACATCACTTTGTTTAGCTTGATTAAATGATAAAAGTTTAAGATTATCATAATGAGCAAGCATTTCTGGTGACATATATGAGAGTGTACCTCCAGCATAACATTTATAACTATCACAAGAAATACCAAAATCTATAAGATATAATTTTAAAGTTTTTGGATTTATCATTATATTTTCTGGTTTCAAATCTTTATGAACAATTTTGTATTTTTTATGTAATTTATATAAAGTATAAACTAATTGATAAGCAATAAATAAAAAGTCATTATAAGATAAATTATATATTTGTTTATTTTGTATAAATTCTCTTAATGAAATACCGTCTATATAATTTGTGATTAAAACTATATATTCGCGTCCCGAATTAGAAGTGTATGTAAAATAATCATCTAAGCAAATCATATGTTCAAAGCATTTTTTTGATAGTTTTTTAAGAATGTGTATTTCATTTTTATAAATATTTTTGTCAACAAATGCTGATAATTTTATAAATTTAGCAACACGTTTAAATTGAGTTAGTTCATTTTTAATTAAATATACTTTTCCAAAACTACCTTTTCCAATGAGTTTATCAATGACATAATCTGACATCTAAAATATTCTATATAAAATAGTTATATAAAATAATTTAATAAATATGATAATTTATTTATTCCAGTATGATTTGCCATAATTAACAAAAATTTCATTTTTTGGTTTAATATTTTTTGTAGCTATAACATAAACATTTCCGCGAATTACATCAAAAACAGCATTATTTTTAAATTCAGAGCCATGTGCATCATTAATATTTCGCATAAGTGTACTTCGTATATCTAAGCCATCCCAACACTTTGTTTTTTTATAATTTTTTTTATTATCATCGTCGCAAAAAACATAACTCCAACAATTTTCGTCTTTTTCACACCTTTTTTCTAAACGTCCAAGAGTAACTTGATTCCATTTTTCGTTATATTTACCGATAATATCACCTTTTTTAAATCCATATGGTCCGGCATAAAGTCCATTGCCAGCATTTGTAATTTGAGAAGGATGAATATATAAATTATGAATAGTTAAAGTGTGTAAATGGCAAAATTCAGGATAAAGTCCTAATTTATTTTTGCATCGTTTTTTAGTTTCAGAATGAATATATGTACAACGAGAAATATGATCAGATTTAGTTAATGAGCGAGATTCATAATCTTTTCTTTTAGGAGAAGGAGATTTAGGATGTTTAGTTTGTTTAAATTTTCCATGTTGATATTTTTTCACAGGACTTTTAAAAGTTTTCAACTTCATACAAATATATAAATTATAAATAAATAAAATTTATATAAACAAAACACAAACACACAAACACAAACACACAAACACACAAACACAAATTTAATTATAATAATGAAAACGACAAACGGGTTCATATATATCATTATTACCAATAAGGACTTGAGATTTATTTTCTGTATTTTTTCTTTTAGAAAAAGAAGCAACAGATCCATCTTTACATTGAATACAATTAGCATTTAATTTTATGACTTCGTCGGCTTGAGGAATGAGTTGTAGTATACTGCCAATTGGTTGTAAATTAGAATCTCCAGATAATCCCGCTACGATAAATATTTTATTAACTAAATGTTTATTATGTAATTGTACGGTAATAAAATCATAAAGATCTGGGAAAAATTGAGCTTCATCTATAATAATAATATCGGATTTTTTATATAAATTAAAAAGAAATGGTTCATTTAGAATATAATTTAGATTATTAACCACGAATGCTTGAAATTTATTAGAATTATGTGACATAATACAAGCTTCATTTGTACGTTTAAAATCCAAAGAATGACTTAAAACAAGAATATTTTTGGAGAGAATATTAAATTTTGAAATTTCATTTAATAAAGAGGTACTTTTTCCGGAAAACATACATCCAATATAAATTTTTAAATAATTATGTTTTAAATTATGCATTTAATAATTACGTGGTAAAATAATAAATTCAATTTCTTATTTAATAATAACAAATGAAACAATGAAGAATTTGATATATATGTGTATATTTTATAACAAAAAATATATTGAATTATTAAAAATATTACTATTATCTTTAAAGAAATTTGGAAAAATAGATGAAACAATTGATATATTGATATTAACACACGAGTCATTTAAAACTGATTTGGAAAATTTTGGTAAAGAAAATGATATAAGTTTCAAAACTGTAATATTAGATTCAACGACGATTGAGGAAACTAAATGGGCGAGGTTTGAAATTTTTAATTTAGACAGATATATAAAAATAAATGAATATTCCAAAATATTATATTTAGATACGGATGTTATTATACAAAAAGATATAAAAGATGTATTTAAACTTGAGTTACAAGACAAATTATATGGAAAAGACGCGGGTAATATAAGTGGAGAATATTATGGTCAAAAATTATTTCAAGAATGGTTTGATTTAGGAAATGGAAGAGACATTGATAAAAAAACAAAGACTTTTTGCAGTGGTGTTTTATTATTTAAACCGAGTGAAAGAATAAAAGAATTGTTTAATGCAACATTAATGCATATAAAAGAATATAAAAATTCAGGAAAAAAATTTGGAACGTGTATTGATCAGCCATTTATAAATTTCAACACTATAATAAGAAATATGCAAGATATTGAGTTATTAAAAAATATAGTTACAAATAATCCTGATATAAACACAATAAAAGAAACCATATGTCATTTTGCAGGTGATACTTGTAATTATGACGTAAAAATAATAAGAATGAGCAAGTTATATGACAATCTAATAAAAAACAACTAACTTGACAAGAATAAACAAACAATTAACAAACAATTAACAAAATAACAAAGAATGAATTAAAAATAAAATTTTTTATAATTTATAATAGTAAGTAAGGATGAATTATAATTCTATTATAAATTACATAAAAAATACATATCCAAGGGTAATATTTGAACCATTGACATTGCCATATAAAAGGGCATTAGGATTTATAGTAACAAATGGGAATTTGGTTATAGGATTTATAGATGCAGAAGGAAATTTATGTAAATTAATTGAGCCGATTAATTTAAGGGAAGTAACAAAGAAAAATAAGATAACATTAAAAAATGTTATAAAGGCATTACCTATAGTAAAGGGATTTACGGAAACTGATAAATTAGCATTATTAAAATTCTTTGAATATGATACAAAAAACATAATAACAAAGGATGAACAAGAAGAATTGCAAAAGGAAATAGAAAAAAAAACAAATAACAAAACAAATGCAAAATATGATGTTATATATGAGAGTGTAATGTCAGAAATGATAATTGTGAAGAAAAAGTATGACAAAAAGTTGGATGAAATAAAGAAAGAATATATAATAAAAATAAAAGATTTAGAAGAAAATAAAGAAAAACTAATAAAAGAAAAGGATGATTTATTAAAAGAATTAGAAAATTATAAAACAAATGTAACTAATTATGTAAAGGAAAAGCAATGTGAAAATGGTGAGATAAAGAATATATGTAAAAAAATTAAGGAAGATAATAGTTTGATGCAAGAAAAATTAAATATATTATTAGAAAAAGAGAAAAAGACCTTAGAACAACTTGAAGAAAAACAAAAGAAAATAAATGAGCAAGTTGAGGAAATAAAAGAAAAACAGAAAGAAATAGATATATTAAAAAGTGAAAAAGGAGAAATTGAAACAATAAAGAAAACGACAAGTGATGAATTAGAAAAACAAAAAGAAGAATTAGAAAAAAAGTTAAAGGAAAAAGACAATGAAATAAATACTATAAATGAGAATTATTTAAATTTACAAAATGAAAAGAATAATATTCAAAACGAGTTATCAAAAGTTGTTGGAGATAATACGAAAACAATGGAAGAGAAAGAAAAAGGGTTAAGTGAATTGCAAAATAAAATAGAAGAAAAAACAAAGGAGATAAATGAATTAAATAACAAATATAATAAAGAAATAGAAGAAAAGAAAAACATAAAAGAGGAATTAGAAAAGAAAATTCAAAGTTTAGAACAAGTATTAAAAGAAAAAGAAAATGAGAAAAAAATAATAGAAGAAAGAGAAAATGTTTTACTAAATGAAAATAATAAATTAAAAGAAAAACTTGATGTATTATTATTTACAGAAAATGAGCAATTAAATAAGTTAAAAGAAAAGGAAGAAAAAATAATGTCATTAGAGTTGAAATTAAAACAAAAGATGGAAGAAACACAGCTTATAGAACAAACAAAAACGATGACACAAGATGACAAAAATCAAAAAATAGAAGAATTAAATCGTGAAAAGGAAAGAATGGCACAATTATTGAATACAAATGATATAAAAATAAAAAATTTACAAGAGAGTCTTTTTAAAATACAAAAGGAAAAATTAAGATTAGAAAATGATTTAAGAAATTCAGACAAAGAAGAACAATCAGAAAGACAATCTCAAAATACGAATGATGAAAAAATAATGTATGAAATAACACAAAAAGATAGAAAAATAGTGGAATTACAAGACAAAATAAATAAATTAATTGAAGCAGATAGACAAAAGAGTGAAGAATTAGAAAACGCAAAAATGCGGGTAAGAAATTTAGAACAAGTTATAAATGAAAAAGGCAGTGAAATAAGCAAATTAGATATGATTGGTAAAAATTTAAAGGATGAAAATGAGAAATTAAAGAAGGAAATAGAGGAGTTAAAAATGCAAAAAAGTATAAAATCAACAGAAGATTTTAATAGAATGATTGATGAAGTGCGCAAGAAACAAGTAGAAATAGATGATATAAATAGAAAATACAATGAAATAAAGAGTGAAAAAGACAAACTTGCAAATGATTTTGAAAATTACAGAAATATAGCAGAAATGAAAATAAGAGAAAAGGAAAATTTTTTAAGTGCAGCTGAGAGAAATAGGAAAAGAATTGATGATGAAAGATTAAATATACAATCGCAATTAAATGATGCATTAAGTAGTAAAAATTACGATAAGGAAGCTTTTAATGTTTTAAAGACACAAATAAAGGAAAAAGTAATAGAATTAAATGAACAAAAGGCAAAAGAAGAAGCTTTAATAAATGATAAAAATAGACAATTAGAAGAATATAATAAAAACATGAAAGAGATGAGTGAAAAAATGAATACAAAAGAAATGATAATTGCACAATTAGAAAAATCAAAAATAGAACAAGAAAGAATTATAGAAGAAATGAGAATTAAATTAAATAGCAGTGGACAATCTATGGAGAAAATCCAGAATTTAGAAAATACGATAAAAGAATTAAATAATGAATTAAACAATATTAAGAAAAACAAGAATGAATTAGAAATGGATAAAAGAACAGAAATACAAAAATACGAAGAGTATAGAATAGAAACAAAAAGACAATTTGATGAAAAAAAGAGAGAAATTGAGGAAGTAAGAAACAGATTAAACGAGGAAGTAAGGCAAAAAGAAGAATTAGAAAAAAGATTATCTGAATTGCAAAAATTGCAAGAAATAAAGTCTGTAGAAAAAGAGAAGCAAATAGTAGAATTAAAGGATAAACAAATAGCGGAATTAAGAGAAAAAGAAGTAACATTAAATAAGGAGATTTCGGGTTTAAGAATGCAATATAACGATTATAAAAAGAAAATGGAAATGATATTGTCAATAAAAGAGAAAAATATAGAAGAATTACAAAGACAACAAGAAGATTTAAAGAGAAAAAATGACGAATTAAATAGGAATTTAAACAAATCAATCGAAGAGTTAAGTAGAGATAATATAAATAAATTAAAAGAAAGAGAGGATACAATAAATAAATTAGAAAACGAGATTAGACAGTTAAAAGGGGAAATAAGTAATATAAAGGATACTAAACAAATACTTGGAACAGAGAAAAAGTTGGATCAAGATGCATTTCAGAAATATAAAAGTGAAAAAGAACAGGAAATAATGGAAAACAAAAGGAAAATAGAAATGTTAGAAAGAGAGAAAAATAAAATAGAGAATGAGTTAAAAAGTGCGAATGACAGGTTAGTTGAAATGAATAGAAAAGCCAGTGACAATACAATAGAGACGAGAAAATTAGAAAACAAGACAAGAGAATTTGAAAACAAGACAAAAGAGTTAATGAATAAGATTAAAGAATTAGAAAGTAAATTGAATGAGAATATTCAGAATCAGACTAATGAAATGAGTGAAAAAGTAAGACGAATGTCAGAGTTAGAAGTCCGTATTAAAGAATATGAAGAAAATATGAATAGAAAGGACATTAATATAAATGAATTAAATAATAAACAGGAGATGTTAGTAAAGGGAAATGAGGAATTAAAAAGACAATTACAGACGCTCATTGAAGAAAAAAAGCAAAATTTAATGAAAAATGTTAAATTGGAGGATATAATAAAAGATTTAAAGAATGAAGTTGAAAAAAGAAATGTGTTAATTAAGAAATTGGAGGGTGATAACAAAAACAGAGGCAGTGATCAAGATGCAAAGTTACGAATGATAGAAGAAATAAAAAGACAAAATGAAATGGAAAAGACTGAAAATATGAGAAAAAGTGAAGAAATGAATAGACTAATACAAACTACAACAAATGAAAGAGAAAAATTAAAACAGGAAATAGAACAACTAAAAAGTGTTTACGAAAGAGAATCTAATAATTTAAAGAGAGAAATTGCAGAAAAAAGTAATAAGATATCAGAAATGCAACAAGAAATAGAAAGAAACAGACAAATGACAGCAGAAAAAAGTGATATTTCAAGGAGAGAAACTGAAACAAAAATACAAGAATTGAACAGAGAAATGTCCAAGACAATTAACGAAAGAGAGCAATTAAAACAGGAATTAAATAATTTTAAAATGACAACAAAAGGGGAAAAAGAGAATGTGATAGAACAATTAGAAAAAGCAAACATTCAATTGCGAGAAGTAACAAAGCAACGAGATGATTTAAATAATAGAATAATGCAAAGTGGTGATGAATATAATAAAAGGATTCAATTATTACAAATGGAAATAGACAATGCCAAAAAAGAGATATTAAATTCAAATGACAAAATACTAAAATTGGATCAAGAAAATAAGAAATTGATGGACGAATTGAATAATACAAAACAGAAATTAGAACAAACGACAAAAAGTGACAGTGAAAGAAATGTAGAAATGAAACAATTAAATGATTTGATAAAAAGAAAAGCGGAAGAAGTAAAAAGATTAGAGTTAAATATAATAGATTTACAAAATAAATTAAAAAGTGTAGAACAACAATTAGAAAGCAGTAATTTGCAGAGGGCAAGTTTAGAAAAATATAAAAACGAATGTCAGGGAAAAATCATGGAAGAAAAACAAATAATAATAGAAAATATAAAAGAGTATAATAAAAAGTCATCAGAATGGATTGATTCCATGATGTCAGGTTTTAGTGATTACAAACAAAAAATAATAAACGAGTTAGGGATGATAAACGATGAATTAAAGAGTATATATTATGCAAACAGAGAAATAGCCGAAAGTCAAAAAAACAAATTAAAACAAAACATAATGGATATAAATGATGAGTTACAAAAAACAGCACAAGAAAATTTACAAAAGGTATCAGAAAGAGAAAATGAAATAAGGAGATTAATGGAAGAACTTGAGAATGAAAAAAGGATAAATAGGACATCACAAGAGACTATTGATAAATTAAAAAGTGATCTTGAAGGATTAAGAGCGATTATAGACGAGTTAAAACAAGAAAAAGTTTATGAACCAAGTGTACCAGAAAATTGTTATGAGAATTTTATAAAACTAAATAATATATTAGTGAAAAGGAAGCAAGTAATTGATAAAATAGATAGTATAATAAAAAATAGTAGTAATTTAGCAGAGTTAAATGAAAAATTAGGGAGTGAAAATTTAAATAGGATACAAAATAAATTTGAAAACTTGAAGAATGAATTTAAAAATGCATTAAAGCCATTAGATGTATCTAGACAAAGTGAAAAATTAGTAGAATTAGAGAAATATTTAGATGTTAAAAGTAGATTAGGAGAAAAGGTTAGAAATAAAATAAGAGACAATGAAGTAGCTGAATTTTGTGAGGGTGCAGAATATACATTACAATATTATGCGGTTAATAAGGATGAGTTTACACGTTTTGATTTAGATTTAATAAATATATATGAGGATTTATCTGGTGCGGTAAGAGTGTATATAAGAATAAAGCCAGTAACAGTACCAACAAATGTAATAAAGATAATACCGAATCAAAAAAGGGTAGAATTTAATTGTACAGAACTTCAATTACAACAGCGAGAACAAGAAGTTATTAAAAAGTCATATAGTCCAGCATCACGAGCACCAATGCCAATAACAGAAGAAAAAAGTGATAAATATATAACTACAAATAAAACGTATGGTGATTTTTATGGTGTATTTGATGCTGATTTTAGAAACGTGGACGTCTACAGTGGGATGCGAGATACAAGGTCGTATGGTGTAATGGTAGATATTGATAATATCAAAACGGAAATGGAAAGCAATAGTCCAGGGTTATATAATGTATTTAATCAGATAAAGGATGGATATAGTATAATATTATTTGGCTATGGATTAAGTGGAACAGGTAAGTCGTATACATTGCTTGGTCAAGGAGAGGGTAGTCCAGGATTACTTCATTATGGGTTAGCGAACATAGGTGCAAAGAGGATAGGGATAAAGAAAATATTTGAGCAATATTACAAAAGTTCAAGTTTTAGGGTAGGATTAAATAGAATACAGGGTCAGGTCATAAATTTAGTTGGAGAATCCAGAATAAAGAATGTTATAGAAGATGATGGCAGATTTCAAGTACCTAGCAATATAGATTTGAATAATATGAGAATAGAAGATATAAACGATTTAACAAATGCAATTACAGAATATAGAAAATCTGTAGGTAGAATATCAAAGACACCTAATAATCCAGAATCAAGTAGATCACATTTATATATGATATTTGAGGTTGAATTTGAGAATGGTCAAAAGGGGCATTTAACTATAATTGATATGGCGGGAAGAGAGTCGCCATTGGGGATATTTAATACATTTTATAAGAGAGGGAATGTTGGAACTATAATAGCGGATGTCAAAGCGAATATATTAGAAAGATCAAAGACATCAGCGAAAGAAACAATACCAAATAGAATATTAGAAAATTATACAGACAAAGATATAAGTAAAATTATAATGGAAGGATTATATATAAACGAGACGATAAATCATTTGATTTATTATTTTAATAAAAAGAATTTAAAACAAACAGAGATAAAAATGCAATCGGGGAATGCGGAACAATATTCTGTAAAAAATTATTACATTGATCCACGAAAAGAAGACAATAATCAAATTGATCCAAATAATAGAAGTTTAATGGTACCGATATTAAAATATCTTGATAATTTATCAAGGGACTTACAACAAACAAAACCAAGTAAATTTATAATGTTATGTTTAGTAAGACAGGAAGATGAATATTGTAGTCAAACAAGAGAGACATTAGAATTTGCTGAAAATATAAAAAGTAGTTAAATGATTAGTGTATATAAAATAAAAATATATACAAAAATAAATTATAGTTTAATTTGTGGTAAAGTTTGTGATGTTTTTTCTTGAATAACTTGAGTAATTTCAGGTACTTTTTCTTGAATAGCTTGTTTAATTTCAGGTGCTTTTTCTTGAATAGCTTGTTTAATTTCAGGTGTTTTTTCTTGAATAGCTTGTTTAATTTCAGGTGCTTTTTCTTGGACTTTTTCTTTTATATTTTGTAGAGCAACAAATGTTGTATAAATTTGATATATCACATAGACTAAAATTAACAAAATAAAGAAACTAATAATATAAATTATCATTATTAATAAAAAATAAAATAAAATTATTTATAAATATAAATGGATTTATTAAGAAGTAGTATATTAGGTAAAGAATTTATAATGTATAGAAAAAATACAACAGATACGGATAGATTTCGTTTTTATAAAAAAGCTACGAATTCCAATAAAATACCTGTTGTAGTAGACTCAGTGGACGAAGAGTTTATAGAAATATTTAGAAAAAAGTATTATATTGGAGATTCAAGAATAGTTACATATGGTTTATTATTAGAATTATCAAATAATGCTACAATAAATGATGTATTAAAGGAGATAAAAATAGAACTTGTGAAAGCTAATAAAGAATATATATTTATAGAAAATGATATAAAATTAGGATTAGAAAATGGTAATATAATAAGTAATAATAATTTGAATATATTAGAATTATATAATGAATATAAGAATAGGAGTGATAAAATATTATATATTTTGATAACAAAAGAAACTACTATGTATAATTACATAATATCTATAATTAGAAGTATATATGGTATGATTTATAAAAAATAAGAAGAAAATAATAAAAATTGAACAAAAAAGAATTAAAGAATAGTAATAATTAAGATGAGAAAGACAAAAGTTGTAAATTTGATTGGTGCGCCGAGTGTAGGAAAAAGTGTATTTGCGGGGTTAATATTTGCAGAATTGAAAATAAAGAACTATATTACGGAATATATACAAGAATATGCTAAACATTTAGTATGGATGGAAGATTATGAGACTATAAAAAATCAATATTATGTTACAACACAGCAATATAAAATATTAAAAAGTGTGAATAATAAGGTGGATATAATAGTAACAGATGGTGCATTATTTCACGGTCTTTATTATAATAGAACATATTATGACAATGTAAGTAATATAGAAAAAACAGAAGTGAAAATAAAGGAATATATGAATGAGTTTGATAATATATATATTTTTTTGGAAAGAGGTGAATTTAGATATGAAAACGAAGGGAGATTACATACATATGAAGAATCTGTGAAAATTAATAAAGAAATGAAGGAATTATTAAAGGAATTAGATATTGAATATTTAGAGATAAAATCAGACAAAACAAATATAAAAGACATGTTAGAATATATAGAATCAAAAATAAATGACAAATTACAATGAAAATAGAAAATAAAAAATATATGTTAATAATAAATGATAAAAAACATAATAGCATTTTTATCAGGTGTATATGTTGCACAAGAATATAATATACCTAGACTATCAGTGAAATTACAGGAAGTGTATGAAAATATCATATTAAAGTATAGAAAAGACTAATTTTAGACCACAAAATATAAAAAATTGAATTTTTATTAATATTAATAAAAATTTGAGAAAAATGGAGACAATCAAAGAATTTAACAATTGGTTAAATAAAAACGAGTATAAAATTGCAGAAAAAGAGATTGATGATGTATTAATGGATGAAATTATTAATATACATAAATTCAAGTCTGGAGGAAGAAATGAATTGGATAAATATATGAAAATTTTGATTACAAAATTTGACTTAACAAAGCATGATGAAAAAGTATTTGATTATAAAGATGCTGTGAAGGGATATAAAAAGGAAAAAAAAGCAGAAGAAAAAAGCAATATTAAAAAGGAAAAACAAAAGGAAAAACAAAAAGAAAACACAAAACAAAAGGAAACACGAGTTATTGAGGTGGATAATTCTTTAAATTGTGAAAAGTTTATATTTTTGGAGAAATTAGAAAACGTTATAACAGAAATGTGTGTGGAAGGTCTTGGTAATCCTATTAATAACGAATGGAAGGTTAAAATTATGAAAAATATTTATAGTTTAAAAATTGATGAAAAAGTGGATTTGAAAAGCGATGAAATGATTGGAATGTTAATATATGGTAAAAAGTTAGTAAAAAGAGATATTAAATTAATAACTGATTATTTAACAAAGAAAAGAAAGATAGTAAAAAAAGAAAAAGTAGTAAAAAAGTCAGAAGATGTAATTAGTGACGACAATAATGAAAAGAAGGAACCAGAGATTGATATTCAAAATAAAGTTGATATTGAAGATGACATTGATTTTCAAGATGAAATTAAAACTGGAATTGAAATTGAAGATCATGACATTGGGTTTGACAATGACAAAGATGAGAAAAAGAAGTTATATAAAGAATTATTTGGAGAAGAAACTGATAGCGAGAATGAAATTGATAATTTAATAGTTGATTTAGATGAAATTTCATTTGAATAAATAAAAAATTGAAAAAAAATTCAAAAAACAATATATAAAAGATGTTTAACCCAATGGCTAAAACCTTTATTTTATCCAGTGAAAAATTGGATGAAATAAACATGGAGAATGAAAAGTATATGAAAAAGTTTGAAGAAAACGTATTAGAAATTAACAAGTGGTTGATTAATTATATAGATGATGAATTTTGTGAAGAACAACAAGAAAAAATAGAAAAAATAGAAAAAATAGAAGTAGAAGAAAAAATAGAAAAAATAGAAGTAGAAGAAAAACAACTGGATAATAAAAGAGAAAACAAAACACGTACGAGACGTTCAAGAAGGCGTACAAGAAATAGAAGAAGTGAAAAAACTGAAGATATAAAAAAAAGTAGAAGAAATAGAAGAACTGAAAAAAGTGGAAATACGGAAAAACGTAGAAGAAATAGAGGAAGTAGACTAAATAAAACTCACAAGATAGAAACGAATGAAATCAAAGAAGTTAAAAACGAGATAAAGAAATCCTATGCTGAAATTCTTAAAATGTGATGGCAAAAAATAAAAAATTGAAAAAAAAACTAAAAAAATTAGAATAAATGAGTATGTTGAATCCAGAAGCAAAGGAGTTTATTTTATCTAAGGAAAAGTTGGATGAAATAAACAAAGAATTTGAAGATTATATGAAAAGCGTTGATGATAATATTAAGAACATTAACGACTGGTTGATTAATTACATAAATGAAGGATTTGAAGAAGAGATTGAAAAAAGTATCAAGAAGCAATAGAGAAATAGAATAAACGCAATAATGCCCCGAAAGGGGCATTTTTGCATTCGAAACGAAATTACATTTTAGTTATATAATATAATTATTATCGCGATATCTTTGATATATATCTCCATTTTCTTCGATTTTAATAGTTTCATATTCGATTGTATCCATTTGGTTAAGAATCATAGAATAAAGAATAATGATAATGCCAATAAATAAATTAACTTTTGCAAAAATTGTTATTATTTTTGTTTAAAGTATGATTTACGTAGATACAATATACTATAAATTACAAGAGTCCAATGTACGATAATTGTTAAATTAGAAGGTTGAAGAATAATTTCTAATAATAAAAATGCAGCAAAGAGATAAGAGGTTAATTTAATATTTGGCATAAAAAAGGCGAATATAGAGATTAATATGAGATATACATTTACCGGGTGCCAAAATATTTCAAAAATAGGTGTGGAAAGGTAAAAGGTATATAATATATTATTATTATCACGAAAATGATCAAAAATATAATTAAGAGTGACGGGAAATTTAAATGTGGCTTGAGTAGATTGATCAGCACTTGAACGTTGTATACCTAATTTTTTTTTTGATGCATATACATTGAATTTATCAGTATGATTTAAAAAAGATACATCGACATGATAGTCAACTTTATTCATATAATGAAGCAATTGTTTCGCACAATTATTAGAGATAATATAACAATGAGTTCCTGCAGGTGCTTGTGGAATATAAGAGAAATTTAAGGAATTAGGGTCATTTGATTTTTTAATATTTGGAATAGTGAAGGTTTGCAAATAAGCGATAAAACTATAGTTATTTTTATTAGCTTCACAGCCGGCAATACATCCTAAATATATCCAGTCTGGATTAGATGGTAATAATTCATTCATTACATTTTTTAGGTCGACTTTGAATGAATCTATTAGTTCACAATCGTCTTCCATTATAATAGCGTATTGATCATTATTATTGAGCATAGTTTCCCATGCTTTTTTATGGGATAAAAAACAACCTATCATGCTGGATGTGCAAAAGTATCTACATAAAGTAGTTGCTTTATTTTCAACTTCGTTTATGGATAGTTTTTTTCCGTTGATAGCTGGAATACGAGTGAAAGGAACATTTAGATTAGATAGGTGGGTAGTAATTTTTTTCAAACGTTCAGGTGATTCATCCATATTTATAACATAAACATTATTGATATATTCCATAATATATAGTTAAATTATAGGAATAAAATAATTATAATAATTATAATAATTGTATAATATTTAATAAATAATTAATACCACAAAATTTAAAACAAGAGCCCAGACAGTAATGCTTGGGCATTTTTGCATTCGAAACGAAATTACATTTTAGTTATATAATTATTATCGCGATCTCTTTGATATATATCTCCGTTTTCTTCGATTTTAATAGTTTCATATTGGGTTACAATTCGTCTATAATATTCTTGTTTTACACATTCTAAAAGGCCTATAACACTATTTAAGTTTGTATAATTCATACCATTTTTTTCTATAAAATTATGAATAATATGTGTAATTATATAATTTAAATCACCTACAGATTGAATAGTGTTATCATACATACCGTTCATGATTGGTCGTAATAAATATTCTAAGTTATGTCTTTGTTCATTTTTAATATAAGGCATTTGTTTAATTAAGAAATTTGTTTTTAAATTAAAATATAATGTACATTATTACAATAACAGATAAGGATAATATTAATAAAACGAACAATTTAAAGAAAACGATCAATGGAATATATGATTTAATAATATTGGAAATATATGATAAAAAACTTGGAAATAAGTCAAAAATAACTAAAATATACGAGTATTTAAAAGACGATAAAACAATTAAAGAAAACGACGAGATATGTATTGTGGATGGGTTTGATGTTTTATATAATAAAAACAAAGAAAAGAATTTATTATACGAGTTTGAGAAGGAAAATGCGGATATAATAATTAGTACAGAGACTCGTTTTGCACATCATGATAAGAGTGTAAAAGGTTATTTTGACGATATAGGATTAAGATATATAAACAAATATCCTAATAGTGGGTTTATAATAGGATACAAACATGCATATAAACAAATGTTTAAGCATATAACAGATAACATTAGTAGATACGATAACACAAGAAGTGATCAAAAGATAATATCTATGTATATGAAAGAAAACAAAGATGTAAATATAAAATTAGATTATAAAAACGCATATTGTACAACTATAAATACCGAATATAAAAAGGAAGTTGATAACATAGATTCATATTTTATGCATATAACAAATTTAAAAAAACAAGAGCAACAATTAAAATATGAAAAGTTATGTAAGAAATTAATAGAAGAATTCTAAGATTTTTTTTATATACAAATAGTAATGTCTTATATATATATAAAAATTTATCCGCCTATAAACTCTGGTTCATTTGGAACAACATATTATGCTAAAAATATTGATGATAAAAGGATATATGTAATAAAGGAGATTAATTTGAAGAGAGTTAGTTTAGGGAGTTTATATATAGAATTGGATAGTTTATTACACATAAAGGATAACACATGTAGAAACGATATATTATGCTTAAAGGAATATTATGTAGATTATGAAGATCAAACATTTAACATAGTAACAGAATCTTTTATAAAAGATGATGTATTTCCGTTATCATTAAGACAATTTTTGAATGTATATACAATGAGAAGTGACACTGATATAATAACGATAATGTATAAGATAACGAATGCGATAAAGCATATTCATACTATAGGAATAGGGCACGGTGATATAAAACCAGAAAACATACTAATAAATGAGAAACTTGATATACAAATTATAGATTTTGGATTATCGTGTGTAAGAGAATGTAGAGTAGGTGGTACAATAATATATGAATCGCCAGAAATGTTAAATGTTACAAGAAGGGGATTAAGAGTGGTATCAAATGAATTTCAGAAAAGGAGTGATATATTTAGTTTAGGATTAATGTTTTATGAAATAGCAAATGGGAAATTGCCATACAACATAAAAGATACAAATGAATTGATAGAAGTATATAATAAGAATGAAATTGTTTCTACATATACGAATCCGTATATAAATCAAATCATAAATGCAATGTTAACACTAAATGTAGAAAATAGACCAGATATAAATAAAATATATGATGAATTTGTAGAATTATATATATCAGATAAAATAATAGATTTTGAATTAGAAATATCTCCAATGGATGTATGGATGAGAACACGATCAAACAATATAAATACATGAAACAAGTTTCATATAATTTAAATACGAGAGAGGGAGGAGAGGAGGAAGAAAGGAGAGGAGGATAGAGAATGAAAGAGAGGAAGAGGGAGTGGAGGAGAATAAAGGAAAAGGAAAAGAAAGAGGGAGTTGTTAGGAGAATTATGGTAAG
>Ga0172372_10005463_pt1 | contig 17674 bp, 11 predicted proteins | sample LakKiv5m_2_FD_114544 | JGI IMG/M metagenome (GOLD analysis project Ga0172372, IMG submission 114544) | Freshwater microbial communities from Kabuno Bay, South-Kivu, Congo - kab_092012_9.5m | ecosystem: Environmental > Aquatic > Freshwater > Lake | place: Democratic Republic of the Congo...
ACAACCTGCTGCGTAGCAAGTGTTCCCTGACCGTTCATCGTTTCAGTTTTCGGCATCATATCTGAACCGAGATCGCTTGTGTAATTCAACGTAGTTGAGAAACGACCTGTTGTGTACTTTGCAACAGGGGCTAATTGCTGAACGGTATTAAACGTTTTAAACGTTTGCTGAATATCGAAATTCTGAATGTTCATGTCAAAATTAACTTTCGGAACCATCACATTCTGCGTATTGTAGAATCCATTGAGCACCATTGATCCGCCCATAAGATTCATCTTCAGATCAGACATGTCAACAGCGCTGTTGCGAATAGTGATTGTACCTGCAACGTTGTCCATGTTGATGTCATCGTAAATGAGTTTTGTAATCGAAGACTTCAATACGAAATCAATATTCGAAGGAACCGGAATAATTTCCGTTGCAGATGAATCTTCTGCGGCGGGAGCTGCTCCTTCTGATTCCTCACCTGCAAACTCGTTCAGATCCATCATGGATGAATTGAACACAAAGTTTCCGCTGAGCAAACTATCCTTGAACAACCATGCCATGATGTTATCTACACGACCATTCGCGTGTACATCATTCTTACCGAGTTTGCCATCGAACTTCGCTAACTCTACAAACTTCGGAGAGAACAACATGCTCAAAGCAGAGATGGAAGTTTCGTAAGTGTCAGTTTTGCCTTTGTAAATCATATTGGCGATATCAAGTTTTCCTGAACACTGAAACTGATCATACTGTTCTTTCTCGATCTGAGACATGCGCCCTTTCATCTTGATGTCCGCATCAATGTTACCATTGAGTTGATCATCTTTCTCCAATGGCATGAATTCTTTCAAAGTAGCGAGATTGAGTTTTCCTTTCACCCAGCCGTCCAGACTTGCATCTGTTTCCGGAGTTGCAACGTGCAATGCTGCATCAATCGGATTGCCACCGAAATCCATATGGAATCTATTCAGGTCAATCTTCGTGTCGTTTGTAAATCCTGTCGCATTATCAATTTTGCAATCGATATTGATTGCGGTTACAGGTTTAGGAACAGAAGGATATTGGAACATTCCGTCTTTTACCTGGAAGTTCAATCCGAATCCCGGTGACAGTTTGCTTGCATCACTGTAAGTTCCTTTTGCGTAGCCGTCGAATGCGAGTGTACCTGCTGATTTCACATCTTTAAAATCTTCCGTGTAAGCACCCGGAATCAGAGAAAGGAAACTCTTGAATTCAGCTTGCTTCGCTTTGAAAGTCAGATCCATCTTGTAATCTGCACCCGGCATTGCAAAGAATCCGTCGAAACCGAAACCAAGATCATTAAGGCTCACTTCATTTTCCTTGAAAGTGAATTTCCAGTTAATCATGTCGACATCGAAATCTGCTTTTGCAACAGTTTTCACTTCATTCAAGTACGACATTCCTTCGTATTCACAAGTGAAACGTTCAATGGTCGTCATTGTTTCCATTCCGAAAAAGTCCTGCGTGAAATCACCTTTCAGTGTATGCGTGAAATCATCAAGAACTGTTTTCACTGCAAGTGAAGCATCATCATAAACGATATAAGCGTTATTGATTTCCAGATTGCTCAATGACATTTTGAACTTCGTAGGTTCAGAAGATTTCGGAGCTGCAGCCGCTGTATCTGTTGAAGGTTTGGTGATATCCCAATTGGCGCTGCCATCAGGCAGAACGAGTGCAAAAATACGCGGACGTTCGAGCTGAAAGGAGTTGATTTTATATTGCTCACCTGAGATCACACTCATCAGATCGAGATCGAGTTTCAATGAAGGAATTTTCGTGAGTGTATCTCCTTCGAACTTGTCTTTCCCGACAATTGTAAAATCGCTGATGGAAAAACGGAAGTCAGGAAAACTGCTGATGAGAGAAAGATCGAATTCACCGAATGTAACCGTAGCATTCAGGTTGTTATTCATCTCTTCTTTGGCAAGAGCAATAATCTTGTCTTTGAAAAGGAACGGCAATGCAATTGCCGTGATGAGTAACAATACGAGCGTGATTCCTGACCATTTCAGGATTCGGCCAAGCAGGCTTTTCTTCTTTTTCGGAGTTGCGTCTGTCATAATCAAAATTGTATTCAAAGATATACCAAGGCAGCGAGTGAACATCGCGCCTAATCGTTAATTTTTCCACTGAAAATGAGCTGTAATGTGAGCAATTATGCTCTTGCTGCCCGAAAACGCAAAAGGTGATCGGCGATTGTCAATGCCGACATCGCTTCCACAATAGGAACAGCACGCGGAACTACACAAGGATCGTGACGTCCGCGACCCATCATTTCCACCGGTTTTCCCTGACGAGTCACGGTCATTTGCTTCTGTATGATTGTCGCTACCGGCTTAAACGCCACACGGAAATAAATATCTTCTCCATTGGAAATTCCGCCTTGAATTCCTCCCGAATGATTGGAAGATGTTTCAATATCACCAGGATTCGCTCCCGGAACAAACGCGTCATTGTGTGCGGAACCGAACATTGAAGCTGCTGCGAATCCGCTTCCCAACTCAAATCCTTTCACGGCATTGATACTTAACATTGCCTTGCCGATATCTGCATTAAGACGATCGAAAACCGGTTCACCTAAACCTGCCGGAATTCCGGTTGCAACGGAGGCAATTATCCCGCCAACTGTATCACCGTTCTTGCGGGTTTGCTCAATCAGCTGAATCATTTCAGCAGCGACATCAGGATCGGGACAACGTACGGCATTGGTTTCAGCGAGAGAAAGATTCAGGTGCACGTAATCCGTTTTCAATTCAATATTTCCAACCTGACATACCCATGCGTGAATAGCAATGCCATGTTGTTTCAGAAACATCTTTGCAATTGCGCCGCCTACGACACGACATGCAGTTTCGCGCGCTGAAGATCGACCGCCTCCGCGATGATCTCGCAAACCATATCGTTTTTCGTAAGTGAAATCAGCGTGAGAAGGACGATAGATATTACGAAACACATCGTAATCTGATGAGCGTGCATCTGTATTGCGAATGATAAATCCTATTGGTGCTCCTGTTGTTTTTCCTTCGAAAATTCCGGAAAGAAACTCAACTTCATCGGATTCTTTTCGCTGGGTAACAATGCGTGATTGGCCCGGACGACGCCGTTGCATTTCTGTACGCACCAAATCAAAATCGAAAGTTAATCCGGCAGGACAACCATCAACAACACCGCCGATTGCAGCGCCGTGTGATTCACCAAAGGTTGTTAGACGAAAAATCTGTCCGATTGAGTTACCTGCCATACGGACAAAGTTAACCAACCAAGCGAAATACTAACGTGGTAAAATCAGTTTAACCGCATTTGCCGCAGCGAATATACCAAGCCCGCCTTCCACGTTTGTGTACATCAATGTCGGCTCTGAAAATGGATCGCCACCCTGGTTGTTGTTGTAAAGTGAATTATGAAAGTTGTAATAATCATAATTGCAGTTCAACATCCATACTTCATAACCCATAATGGAGTCGTTTGGCAGGTTGGCCTGATACCAACTTTCTCCGGATCCTGTCAGAATTTCACCGTCTGCAGAATTATCACTGAATATTTCTGCGTAGCGATTCAATCGCAATGAATCTCCAAGTGAACTGTTCCACATGCGTGTGTAACCGCAAAAGCGATAATAATTCAAGCCCCCGGAAAAGTCCTGAACCGAATATCTGTAAACAGAACGTCCGTACTCATAATTAGGATCACTGTATTCAACAGAATCTTCCACCGTACAGCTGAAACCAATTGGTGGTAACAGCGGAACTTGCGTAGTGGCAATGGCTTGTCGACCTTCCGTGTCGGTAACTTCCAAACGGTATTCATTTCCGGCCTGAATCTGAAATTGCGCGGTGTTGATTTTGTAATATTCTTCATTCGCGTTATACGGCAACACAATTGATGTGTTGTTTCCAAAAAGCGTTACTGTCGCATTGGTCACTTCAGAAGATTGTACGTTTGAACCATTCCCAAAAACAGGAGCGCTCAAAGTAACCTTCACGCGAATGAAAGAATCCTGCGGCATCACGAAACAGGAAATCACCAATTCGGGTTCTGTCTTCGGTAATTCAATATCCGCATCCTGTTCGCATGAAACGAAAATTGCAGGAACAATTATCAATAGTAAAGCGAGCTTTTTCATGATCAGAATTTTACGGTCCATGATACGGAAGGAATTAACGGGAACAATGAAACCTGTTTCAACTTTCGGTTGCCGGATGGATAATCAGTAGCGATATAATAGAAAAACGGATTCTTGCGGTTGTACAAATTATACACACTCACTTCAAATGTGCGATCCCAATGCTTCATTTGTCTGTGAAACTGTATTCCGGCATCGAATCTGTGATATGGCGCCATTCTGAAACTGTTCTTCTCGCCATAGTCATTCACGAACCAAGGGAAAGTGTTCACCGAGATGTTTGATTGTCCCGCAGCCGGATCATGTTCTCCGATCTGATATTCTGCTTGCGGCAATGTTATTGCACTGCCAGTACCGAATACCCATGTTGCAGAAACAGTAATATGATCGTTGATCTTGTACATTCCAACAACTGAAATATCATTCCGACGATCGTATCTCGCATAAAACTTCTTCCCGAAGTTGATGGAATCAAATTGCAGCTCCGTCCACGACAGCGTATAACCTACCCAACCGGTAAACTTTCCGAATTTCCTCTGCACAAGAAATTCCGCTCCATAGCTCCACGCTTGTCCATTCGTAACATTCTGTTCCCATTGAATTTCATCAGCATTTAAGTCAACATCGCTGACAAGTAAAAAACTTGCACCGTCTTTGTATCCCAATACATCCTGTGAATGTTTGTAATAAACTTCTGTAGACAGCATCAATTTATACTTCGGAATATCACGCGCATATCCTAACGCAACTTGCCATGATTGCTGTGGCTTAACATTCGCCGTTGCGGGAACCCACAAATCAGTAGGCAAACCGATTCCGGTATTCGACAACAAGTGCAAGTATTGATTCATCATAGAGAACGATGCCTTCAATGCTGACTCACGATCAAGTTTAAATCGAACAGCCGCCCGTGGTTCCGGACGTAAGTAATTTTTCTTCTGCGTATTGAAATGGCTCAAACGGAATCCAAGATTCACTTTCAATCGTTCCGTAATTGACCAATCATCCTCAACGTAAACTCCGCTTTCGTACGCTTCAAGAATTTTTTGTTTGGATTCATTTTCCTGCGCGTTGGAACTGTTTACAACAATTGCGCTTGGACTGAAACGATGATACGTTGATATCACACCGAACTTGATGTAATGATCGGGATTCGGCATAAAATCGAAATCATACTTCACAGCGAAATCACGGATTCCGGAAGAATACTTCAATTCAAAAAAGTCAGTACCGTCTTTCATTTCATAACCGATATCAAGAAGGTAATTCGTAAAAATGAAAGAGGTGTTCGAGAAAAGCTTATCATTCCATTGGTGATTCCAACGTAAAGTTGAAGTGGCATTTCCCCAACCCATTGAAGCTTTATCGCTGTAATCTCCGTCGGCATTGAACTTAGCATAGAATTTATCACGACCAAAGTAGCCGCTCAGATAAATCCTGTTCTTCGGATTGATTTCGTAATTCAATTTTGCATTGAAATCATGAAAGAAGTATCCGAATTTATTCTCAGGTGGCAAGAACGGATAAATCAACGCATCGATATATGTTCTACGACCGCTCACTAGGAAAGAAGATTTTCCTTTGATGATTGGTCCTTCCAATGTCAATCGCGATGAAATCAAACCGATTCCTGCTTCACCATGAAATTCCTGCTTGTTTCCTTCCTTCATCTGCATCTCCAACACAGAAGACAATCGACCGCCATAACGCGCAGGGAATCCGCCTTTGGTCAATTCTACTGACTTCAATGCATCACCGTTGAAAATAGAGAAGAATCCGAACAGGTGATAAGCATTATACACCGTTGCGTCATCAAGAATAATCAGGTTCTGATCCGTTCCGCCACCGCGAACATAAAAACCGGAACTTCCTTCACTGCCACTATGAACGCCCGGCATGAGTTGAACAACTTTCAATACATCTTTCTCTCCCAACAAAGCAGGAATCGTTTTAATCTGCTCCACAGGAATGGAAATCTGACTCATTTGTGTTCCATCACTGATTTTTTCCGTTTGCTCTGCAGTAACTGTAACGGTATTCATCTGAAAAACGGCAAGATCGACATTGATAACTGTGTCCTTGGTAAGCCTGAACTTCGCATTGTAAGGCTGATAGCCTACGTAAGTCACGAAAAAATCAACGCTGTCTGCGGGAATTGTCAATGAATAAAAACCGTAATTATTGGTAATTGTTCCCGCCTTGGTTTTGGTATTGACAACAGCGACACCCGGAAGGTTTTCCATGCTGCCTTTTTCACGAACGTAACCGCTGATGGTATATTTCTGCTGAGCAAAAACTGAAACGGTCAGCAATACACCGATTGTAACCGAGAGGATGTTTTTCATACGGGGCGAAAAATAAGTACAATTCACGTCATTAAGTCGTGGAATTTTCAAGTGGTTGCCTGAATAAAATAAGTGGTTATCAACAAGTGCTATTTCAGAGGGAATTCCGCATCTTTGTTCACCTTATGTCGAAGCGAATTCTGATTAAAAATATCCGTCAACTCGTACAGGTACGCGAGGTTGCGCCTCTGAAAGTGAGTGGCAGTGAAATGAGCGAACTTCCTGTTCTTGAAAACGCGTGGATGGCAATTGATGAAGGGTTGATAGCGGATTACGGTTCGATGGATGATTTCCCGGGAATAACAGATTGGAACGGACTTGAAATCATTGATGCCAACGAGGGATTGGTGATGCCGGCTTTTGTTGATTCACACACACATATCGTGTATGCAGGTTCGCGAGAAGGAGAATTTGTTGATCGTATTCGCGGACTCAGTTATGAAGACATTGCAGCCAGAGGCGGCGGAATTCTGAACTCAGCCAAAAAACTTCGAGCTACGACAGAAGACGAACTGTACGAACAAGCAGCAAACCGAATTCGCGAGGTGATGCTTCTGGGAACAGGGGCAATTGAAATTAAAAGCGGATATGGTCTGGATATGGACAGCGAATTGAAAATGCTGCGCGTGATCCGCAGACTGAAAGACAATTTTCCGCTGAGCATTAAAGCAACTTTCCTCGGAGCTCATGCAGTTCCGGTGGAATTCAAGGATAATAAGCGCGGTTACATTCAGCATCTCATCAGCGATATGTTGCCTGCTATTGCGAAAGAACAGCTTGCCGATTACTGCGATGTATTCTGCGAGCGCAATTATTTCACGCAGGAAGAAACCGTTGAAATTCTCGAAGCCGCTAAAAAATACGGCATGAAACCACGCATTCACGCCAATCAACTGAGCAATTCGGGTGGAGTTCAGGCAGGTGTTCAAGTCGGCGCTTTGAGTGTGGATCATCTGGAGTATGTAGGCGACGAAGAAATTTCCGCACTTAAAAACAGCGACGTCATGCCGACATTGTTGCCGGGCGCTGCATTTTTTCTGGGACTACCCTACCCGCCGGCGCGTAAAATGATTGATGCCGGTTTACCCGTTGCTGTTGCGAGCGATTTCAATCCGGGAAGTTCTCCAAGCGGTAACATGATGCAAATGCTCTGTTTAGTTTGTGTAACCCACAAAATGACTCCTGAAGAAGCGATTAATGCTGCGACGATCAACACCTCGTATGCAATGGAATTGAGTTCATCGCACGGTTCAATTACCCGCGGTAAAGTTGCATCGCTCATCATAACAAAACCTGTTCCATCAGTAGCTTATTTGCCGTATTATTTCGGGCAGAATATGATTGATCAGGTAATCATCAATGGCAATATCATTTCGACTTCAAACTGATCGATTCAGAAAATAATTCTTCTCATTACTTCCATCATATGAAACAAATCATCGAATGCGTTCCGAATTTTTCTGAAGGACGCGACATGAATATCATCAAACAGATTACTGATGCTATCGAATCCGTTGAAGGTGTTCGTTTGCTCAATGTAGATCCGGGCAAAGCCACCAACAGAACCGTTGTGACTTTTGTCGGTGAACCGAAACCGGTTTGCGAAGCAGCTTTTCGCGCCATTCAGATTGCTGGAGAACTCATTGACATGAGCAAGCATAAAGGAGAACATCCGCGTATGGGCGCAACAGATGTATGTCCTTTGATTCCGATTTCCGGAATCACAATGGAAGAAACCGCAAAGTATGCGCAGGAACTGGGTGCACGTGTGGGCAAAGAACTGAATCTGCCTGTGTATCTCTACGAAGCAGCCCAACCGAACAAAGACAGAAACAATCTTTCCATCATCCGTGCCGGCGAATACGAAGGATTCTTCAAGAAGATTAAACTTCCGGAATGGAAACCGGATTTCGGTCCTGCCGAGTTCGATGCGAAACGCGGAGCCAGCGTAATCGGTGCGCGCGATTTTCTCGTTGCTTACAATGTAAATCTCAATACAACTTCTACGCGTCGTGCCAACGCTATTGCATTCGATGTTCGCGAAGCGGGACGCACAGAGAAAGATGCGAAAGGAAATATCATCAAGCAAATACCGGGTTCACTGAAATGTGTAAAAGCGATTGGCTGGTTCATTGAAGAATACGGCATCGCGCAGATTTCAATGAATCTAACCAACATTTCCGTTACACCGGTACACATCGCATTCGATGAAGTTTGTCGCCGTGCAGATGCGAGAGGAATTCGCGTGACAGGATCGGAGCTTGTAGGATTGGTTCCGTTGAATTCCATGCTGGAAGCAGGGCGCTATTTCCTTCGAAAGCAACAACGCTCTGTTGGCGTATCGGAAAGCGAATTGATCAAGATCGCTGTGAAATCACTCGGGCTTGATGAACTCGGACCGTTCAAACCGGAAGAGCGCATCATCGAATACATGCTTCGCGACAAAGCAGATTCACGACTTGTAAGCATGACTGTTGCCGGCTTTGCAGACGAAACAGCAAGTGAAAGTCCTGCGCCGGGCGGTGGTTCTATTTCTGCATACATGGGCGCTCTCGGTGCTGCTTTGGCAACAATGGTTGCAAATCTTTCTTCACACAAACGCGGATGGGATGAACGTTGGGAAGAGTTTTCCGATTGGGCGGAGAAAGGACAGAAATATCAAGCTGAATTGATTCGTTTGGTTGATGAGGATACTAAATCGTTCAATCATATCATGGCTGCTTTTGGTTTGCCCAAAGGAAACGACGAGGAAAAAGCTGCTCGTACAAAAGCGATTCAGGACGCAACGAAATATGCAACCGAAGTTCCGTTCAAAGTAATGCAGGCTGCTTTCGATTCAATAGAAGTGATCAAAGCGATGGCGGAAACCGGCAATCCGAATTCTGTTACCGATGCAGGCGTGGGAGCATTAGCGGCGCGTTCCGCAGTTATGGGCGCGTTCCTGAACGTGAAGATTAATGCAGCAGGATTGACCGACAAAGCTTTTGCATCAGATATTATTGCACGCGGACAAAAACTGCAGGAGCAAGCTATGACTAAGGAAGCGGAAATCCTGACTATCGTCAACAGTAAGATTAACTGAACCACTTAACAGGTTCAGATAACATTTCATGGGCACGTCCCGTTTAAAGAGTATGGGACGCATTAAGCAGTTCATCAGCCGTTATCCGATGTTGGGAAGAATCATCTACTTCTTCCCTGTTCAATTGGTATTGGTGCAACTGAAAAAGAATCCCGCGTTGATTTTGTTCTGGCTCATCCTTACCGGATTTGTAACCGGAAAAATTGCAGCGAAGTATGGTATCCCGCTTTTATTTGTCGATCCGGAATATCTGGGACATGTTGGCTTTCTCTCGTTCTTCATCATTGGATTTGCATGCGGCGGTTTCATTATGGCGTATCAGATTTCCTGTTACATACATAATGCGTTTCGCTTTCCGTTTCTGGCAACGGTAAGCCGACCTTTCGTGAAGTTCTGCATGAACAACATGATTATTCCCGGAACATTTGTTCTTGTTTACATCTGGAGAATTGTAGCGTTTCTGAACAACGAACCGATTTCACGCGGACAAATATTCGAAGACATTTCAGGTTTCATTTTGGGCGGCACGGTGTTCATTTCATTATCGCTTTTCTATTTTTTCAAAGCAGGAAAAGATCTTTCGCAGATGTTCGGCATCAAAGAAAAAAGCGGCGTTGCCAAAGTGAAACGCTTGCTGATGTTCCGCGATCCAAAACTTAAAAAGTTAAGCTGGAGACAAATTCACGCGGGCAAAGAAGCGCGGGATTGGCATGTTGAAACTTACTTCATTTCATTTTTCAGAATTCGCCGCGCTCGTCCGTTTGAGCATTACGACAAAGAGTTACTTAATCGTGTGTTCAGACAAAATCACGGTCGCGCTGTGATTTTTCATGTTATTGTTATTGCAACGTTGTTGATTTTCGGTTTGCTTCGTGATTACCGTTTCGTCATGATTCCCGCAGGAGCCAGTGTGTTTCTGTTGTTCACGTTGTACCTGATGTTTACAGGAATTCTCAATACCTGGTTCAGAGGATGGACAACTTTGGTGAGCGTGATACTGATTCTCATTCTGAACTGGGCAGCACAATTCAGCTTTTTCGGAACGCATACACAGGCTTATGGGTTGGATTATTCTCAGGAAAAAGTCCGCTACACTTCAGAGTATATCAATCAACTTTGTAACGACAGAACTGATTTCACCAATGATTCGCTGCAGACGATTACCATGTTGGAAAACTGGTACAGGAAAAATTCTTCTGAAGTTAATCCAAAACCGAAGCTCACATTGATGACGTGCAGCGGCGGTGGTATTCGTTCTTCGTTGTGGACTTTTTACACGATGCGTTATCTCGACAGTCTCACAAACGGAGCATTCATGAAGAGCAATGCGCTCATTTGCGGTTCTTCAGGCGGAATGGTTGGCGCAGCCTATTATCGTGAACTTTATCTGCGCGATCAAACGAAAAAACAATCGGAAAGATTTACTGCACAGCATCTGGAAAATATTAGTGCCGATCTGCTGAATCCTGTTGCGTTCTCCGTTGCGGTTAACGATTGGTTTCTTCCATTGCGGAAATTCGAATACAATGGCGCATCATACAGTATGAATCGTGCTTATGCTTTTGAAGATGCAATGCATGATGCTACCGGAAGTGTATTGGACAAACCGATTAAAGATTATCGTTTGCCCGAAGAGCAGGCTTTAATTCCGACAATGATATTAGCGCCCACTGTTGTCAATGACGGTCGCAAAATGATAATCAGTCCGCAATCCGTTTCGTGGTTGGTTGGATCACAAAGCAACAGCACCATCAATTGCAACTTCAATGCAGATGCGTTTGAATTCAGAACGCTTTTCAGCAGCAACCATCCTGACGAATTACGCTTTTCTTCGGCGTTACGCATGAGCGCTACGTTCCCGTATATCACACCGCTCACGGAACTTCCTACCGATCCCGTGATCGAAGTTTTCGATGCAGGCATGCGAGACAATATCGGAACGGAAAACATTCTGCGTTTCGTTCACGTATTCGGAGATTGGATCAATGCACACACATCCGGAGTAATTATTGTGGCTACTCGCGATAAAAAGAAAGTTCGCGACATTCCTGCAGAAGGAGGCAACACAATATTTCGTTCACTCACAAAACCGATCAGCAGCTTCTACGGTAATCTTTTCGGAGTTCAGGACTACAATCACGACTTTGAAATTCAACTGGCTGAGGCGTGGCTGAAAGTCCCGTTGGATGTTCTTGATTTCGAACTGAAGAACGAAGAACCTGATATCATTGCACTCAGCTGGCATTTAACGGAACGCGAGAAGCAGCGAACGTATGCTTGCATAAACGTAGCAAATAATCACACAACGGCTTTGAAGTATGTTTCCTTGGTGAAAGGTGAAGATCACCGCCCGTAAACCTTCAGCAAATATCTTTTGTGTAATCGCGAAGCGCGCGTAGCAGGATTCAGAAATTCAGCAGTAAGAAACTGAACACCGAAATGATCGTATTCTTCGTAAGTGGAAAAATTGTACTTCGAGTTGATCATTGTTGCGTAACCTTCTTCATCGGTGTAAATGAAAATTGTATCGTGCTTTTTTAATGCCGCAGCAATTCCTGCAGAATCAAGTCCAATGTAATACGCTGTCTTTCTGCTGTAGAAATCAAGCGAGTGTTCAAATGTATTACTGCTCAGATAAAATTCCTGCTCATCAAGTCCCAACGAAGCAATTGTTCTGCCGGCGTTATTACTTGATTGATATTTCAACAATTCAGGATAGAACCAGGAAAATCCCACAAAGTAACACCCGATCAAGGCCGCTAATAAAGGCAACATCAAGCGTTCAGTGATTGTTTTACGCAGGAACAAAAATGCAATCATTGCACCGAACATGAGAATTGCAATTAACCACGTAATCAATGGTGCACCGGGAAAAATTACAGCTACAATTAAAAATGAAATCACCATCAACAGAACCGAGCTGAGAATGTAAAGTCCGGCAACAGAAACTGCAAGTGATTTTCTTCCTGCATTGATAACATCCGCTACAAGGAAACGCGCTGCGATGATGGCTGCAAGAGGAAACGTAACGTAGATGTAATGCGGCAATTTGTACTTCGACAAACTTAATGCGAGAAAAATAAGAATGAATCCACCTGTTGCGAAAGCCTCATTCATATAACCGGGCTTAAACTTCGAACGGAAGAGCACGATAATATTCTTGAATAATCCTATAACGGTAAGAATGCTCCAAGGGAAAAACGCCCAGAGAAATGTATGTGTAAAGAATAAATTGGTTGCTCCGTTATCGAACTTCGTGCCCCATTCGCTATCGCCGGTGATTCGTCCGAAACTTTGTGTCCAGAAATAAAATTCCAAACCTGAAACACCTGTTTGGCCGTTCACTGATCGTTCCGGATGCAAATCAAATTGCTGATACAATCCGATACACATCGGCGCAATTACAACCGCAACAATCGCAACGCCGACAAGCCACTGCCAACGGAAAAAATTCACCCACTGACGTTTGTATGCAAACTCACAACTCAACGCCATTACCGGCATTACAATTCCAAGCGGTCCCTTCGATAGCATTGCCAAACCGATTCCCATGAATCCTAAAATCAATGCGCGCCATGATTTCGTTTTCGCATAAAGCATGATCTGCCACATCGAAAAAGCGAATGAACCCATCAGCAATGTATCGGTTCTTACATCATTCATCATGATGAAAAAACCTAAACACGATGCAACCATCAATCCTGCAAGCGCTGATGTTACACGATCATATACAAGCTGCGTCAAACGGATTGTAGACCATACAGCAAGAATTCCAAACAGGAATGAAGGGAATTTGTAAGCGAAATTGGAAACGCCCATCACCAGCATACTGAAGGACGACAACCAGAATAATAAAGGCGGTTTATCAAGATAATGTTCGTGTCGGCAATGCAGTTCCAACCAGTTACCACTGTCTTTCATTTCGAGAGACATTGTGGCGTATTGTGCAGCATCAACGTCCATTACATCCACGAGCAACCCGGGAATGTAAACAACGAAAAACACCAATGTAAACAGTGTCAGCAGCTTCGGACTGATACTGAAACCTTTGTCATGCTGCAGTTCTGTTGTCATCAGAATCAGTACTTATGCAATTGAAGCAATTTTTCTTCAAAGCGAGAAACAGGAAGAAAATTCTGTTCCAATTCACTTGCAAAAGGTACAGGCGTATCAATACTCGCTGCGCGAACAACAGGAGCATCAAGATGATTGAAACAGTTTTCGTTGATCAACGCTGCAATTTCTCCGCCTAAGCCGCCCGTTAACGTGTCTTCATGCAACACCAGAACTTTGCCTGTCTTTCTAACGCTGTTGTAAATTGTTTCGGTATCCAGCGGTAATAATGTTCTGAGATCAACAACATCTGCAGAAATTTCAGGATGCTTCGCCAATACTTCTTTCGCCCAATGCACTCCGGAACCGTAAGTGATAATCGAAAGATCATTACCGGTTGAAGCCATTGCCGCTTTCCCGATTTCAATATTGTAATAACCGTCGGGAACTTCTCCGCTGATGCTTCTGTAAAGCGCTTTGTGTTCAAAGAACATTACAGGATTCGGATCTTCAAATGCGGAAATCAATAATCCTTTTGCATCGTATGGATTAGATGGATAAACAATCTTCAATCCCGGAATATGAAAGAACCACGCTTCATTAGATTGTGAGTGAAACGGTCCTGCTGCAACTCCTGCGCCTGTTGGCATTCGGATGACTACGTCCGCATTTTGTCCCCAACGCCAGTGAATTTTTGCGAGATTATTTACAATCTGATTGAATCCTTCCGTTACGAAATCGGCGAACTGCATTTCCATCATCGCTTTCATTCCTTTGATGGAAAGTCCCAGCGAAGCACCGACAATTGCAGACTCGCACAATGGCGTATTGCGAACACGTTCTTTGCCGAACTCTTTTACAAATCCGTCAGTGATCTTAAAAACTCCGCCATATTCGGCAATGTCCTGACCCATGAGCACAAGATTATCATGCTTCTTCATGGATTCACGAAGTCCGTCGGAAATGGCATCAATCAATCGCTTTTCACTTACAGTTGAAGATGGTTCTGCTTTCACAAAATTGTGAGGAGCGAATAAATCGCGCACTTCATCTTCCGTATTGGCAACAGGACGCGGATCTGAAAACGCTTTTTCAAGACCGTTGTCAATTTCCGCTTTGATGGAAGCACGTGCAGAGTCAATGTATTCCTGATTGATAATTCCGGTTTTCAGCAACCAGTTTTCGAAATTGGTCACCGGATCTTTTACTGCCCAACGATCCTGCAATCCTTCCGGATAATATTTCGTTCCCGATGCTTCTTCATGTCCGCGCATGCGGAATGTTACGCACTCCAATAAGAACGGTCGCGGACGAACGCATTGTTGTCGCGCAATTTCACTTACTGCATGATAAACTTCCAGGATGTTGTTTCCATCAACCTGAATGCTTTCCATTCCGTATCCGATTCCTTTATCGATAAATTGTTTGCAACGGAATTGTTCCGAAGAAGGCGTGGACAATCCCCATTGATTATTTTCAATCGCAAAAATCACGGGCAATTCCCATACGGCAGCAACGTTAAGCGCTTCGTGAAAATCTCCCTGACTTGCGCCGCCATCACCCGTAAAAACAAGTGTCGGGCTGATTTGCTTTTTGAGAATTCCTGCCAATGCAATTCCATCTGCAATTCCCAATTGCGGTCCGAGGTGAGAAATCATTCCCACAATTCTGTGCTGTTGCGAACCGAAGTGAAAAGAACGATCACGTCCTTTCGTAAAACCTGAGATTTTACCTTGGAATTGTGCGAACAATTGATGCACATCTACTTTGCGCGCAGTGAACACACCGAGATTGCGGTGCATTGGAAGAATGTAATCGTCTTTGCGCATTGCCATCGCAGCGCCAACGGAAGTTCCTTCCTGTCCGTAACCTGAAAACCATTTTGAGATGCGGCCTTGACGAAGAAGAACGAGCATTTTTTCTTCTATCATTCGCGGGCGCACGATGTTTACATAAAGATCTTTGAGTTCATCTTCAGCAAGATTCTTTCTGTCAAACTTGATTGGAGTTTCAGCTGTAATCATGGTTATTTACTGTTGCGCAAAAGTACAGAATAACAAGTGGAGAATCGGTCAGGAATTAATCCTGATTCAGGAATGGGCAAAAAAAAAGGAGCGATAACGCTCCTTTTTGTCAAGGTTAACCTTGAATTACTTGATCAGCTTCTTAGCAACTGAATCAGCGTGAGCAGCAGCAGCTGCAGAGTCAGCAGATGCTTTAGCTTTTGCTTCTTCAGTAGCGATAGAGTCAGCGTTCTTAGTAGAATCAGCTGCAGCAGACATCTGAACCTGAAGCAAAGAGTCAGCTTTAGCGATAGAATCCTGCATTTTCTTAGCAAGATCTTCTGCGTTTCCGCAGCTAGCGAGAACTGCCATTGAAGCAACAGCAGCAATTGCGAATACTTTTTTCATTTTGGTTGTTGGTTGTTTGGTTAAAACTGGTGCAAAGATATATGTTGGAACGATACGCAAAACTTAAATTCTAATATTTTTCTAAGGTTTTCAACCGCGCTATTAACAAATAGCGCGCGTTTTAAGCGTTTCAATGGCAGACGGGGACTAAAAAAGCCGAGGATAAATCCTCGGCTTTTCTTTAAAGTTGGTCAGAGATTACCCACGACCTGAAGTAGCTTTTACAGCTTCTTCTTTAACTTTTTGCTGGATTGTCTTAGGCTTGCCACCAGTTGGTTTAGCATTAGCGATAGAATCAGCTACGCGAGCTGAATCAGCCTTACGAGCATCTTCAGCAGCAGCAACTGAATCAGCAGCTTTTGCAGAATCAGCTTTAGCTTTAGCAGCAGCTTCAACAGCAGCTACTGAATCAGCAGCTTTAGTAGAATCAGCCTTACGTTTTGCTTCGTCTTCACCGCCGCCACAAGCAGCCAATGACAACATTGCAGATACTGCAACGAGAGAGAGAACTTTTTTCATTTTGTTTTTAGTTTTTTGGTTAACCGGCGGCAAAGGTAGATTTTTTTCGACATCTACAAAACTTTTTGGCTAATTACACGAAAAGTGTACTTTTGCATGACTTTTGCAAAGAGATAACCCATAAATAAAAACGAACAAAACAATGAAAAAGTACATCTTCACAACTGCCGCTATCGCTATGATCGCAGGAACAGTAACTTTCACTTCTTGTAAGAAAGAAGACACAACAGCTCCTGTTATTACAGTTACAGGCGGCAACAACCAGACTCACACCCTGAACGCTGCATGGGTTAACCCAACTGCTACTGCTACTGATGACGAAGACGGAGATATTTCTGCTTCTATCACTGTTTCAGGTACTGTAAACCCAAACCTTGCAGGTGATTACACTCTTACTTATACAGTATCTGACGCTGCAGGTAACACTGCAACAACTGATGTAACTGTAACTGTTGCTAATGCTGCTGCTAACTTCTCAGGTAACTACAACGTATCCGATACAGTTGCAGGTCCGCTTTATTTCGCATACAGCCAGATCGTTACTCCAAGCACTACAACTAACGGACGTATCGGTTTCAACAAGTTTGCTGACTACCAGAACAACACTGCTATTTACGCTACTATCAGCGGAACAGTTGTTTCTCTGCCTAGCCAGACTACAGGACCAATCGGAACTAACAGCCACGTTCACAATTTCGTAGGTACAGGTGTTACTGTTAGTGCAACTGACTTCAACATTTCTTACACTGATACTGATCAGACAGTTTCTGCAACTGCAACAGGTATCATGTGGCTTCGTCACCAGTAATCGATTTTTCGATTCGACAAAAATCCCGGGGAACTCCCGGGATTTTTTGTTTTGTGCAATACCGTAATTTTGACCCATGGCAGCAAAAGAAAACAAGAATCGCAACGGAGGCCTGATTTACTCAACAAATCCCGATTTTCAGCCTGAATCTGACGATTCTGAGTCGTATAATGAAGATATTGGCTCTATGAATCTTCGCATCTTTCTGGATCGTCTGGGAGGAAATAAAATGGTTACCCGAATTCACGGTTTTGAAGGAAGTCCTGATAATCTTGAGAAACTGGGAAAAGAGCTCAAACAGAAATGCGGAACAGGCGGCTC
>Ga0172372_10005464_pt1 | contig 17673 bp, 14 predicted proteins | sample LakKiv5m_2_FD_114544 | JGI IMG/M metagenome (GOLD analysis project Ga0172372, IMG submission 114544) | Freshwater microbial communities from Kabuno Bay, South-Kivu, Congo - kab_092012_9.5m | ecosystem: Environmental > Aquatic > Freshwater > Lake | place: Democratic Republic of the Congo...
CGGCTGCCCGATATGTGGATCTTGCTCATCGTGCTCGGGAGCATCGTCGGGATGACGGTGCTGGCCATTCGGCTGCGAATTCCGCTCGTCGAAGCGCAGGGAGAAGTCAACTCGGAGGCCTTTGATTCCTTCCTCTCGGTCGCTTCCGCGACGGCGGTGCTGCTCGCCTTCTCGCTGGTTCAGGCGGATGCCACGGTCCGCGCCACGGAAGACGCCGTCTCCAAGGAGGCTGCTGCGATCAACTCCGCGCATCGTCTGCTGTTTCGTTACGACGACCCGCGCGCCGCGCCCGCGCTGGGAGGTCTGAAGGGCTACACGGCCGCGCTCATCGAAGATGAGTGGCCGCGCCTCGAGCGCGGGGGGCGTAGCGACAAGGCGGACCGCCTCTACGCCGAGATCACGCGCATCACCCGCGCCGTGGAGCCAACGTCTCCGCGCCAGCAAGCCATGTACGCCGAAGCGCTCAAGTATCTCGACGACATCGCGGACCTCCGCGAGCAGCGTATCAACACGGCCAACACGAGCCTGCCGTCTCTGTTCTGGTTCGCGACCGGCTTGATGATCGCCTTCATGATTCTCCTCGCGGCCCGCATGGAGCCACGTGTCGAGAGGCTGTGGACCACCGGGGCCATCTCGGGTGTCGTGGCCGTACTCTTGTTTCTGGTCATGGTCGTCGATGCGCCATTTCACGGCGAGTCGAACAGCGTCAGCCTCGACGCCCTTCGCCGCACCGCGCAACAGCTCGACAAGCGCAACTTGCTGCGTTCAAGCCGCGGTCGCCGCGGCGGCGAGGCGCATCACGTGATCGCTTTGGCGCGCGCGGTCTTCGTCGCGCTCGCGGCGCACCCAATCAGAACTGCGCGCCGAGCAGGACGTTGCCGATGAAGATCGGCGGCTCGGTCGTCTTCCGCCCCTCGCCCACGATGGCCCACGGATGGCTGCGGTAGACGACGGCGCCGAGACCGAGCGGCTGCACGAGCGCGTAGACGGGACCGACCTCGAAGCGCCAACCGATGTTCGCGAGGAGCTCGAGATCGAAGGAGCTGTAGTCCTTGCCATCGACGACGCTCCCTTCGAGTCGACCGATGCCCAGATTCGACATCACGTCGACGTGGAGTCCCTTCCACAGATACGCGCGAAATCCGATGTGCGCCGCAAGCGAGGAGAAGCGCCCCTCTGCGCTGCGCGCGTGCGGGATGTGCCCCTGCGCGCCGAGCAGCAGCTGCCCACGCCCCGCGAACGCGAGGGGAAGCGTCGCGCGCGCTTGCAGCAGATAGCCGGGAAAGAAGGGCCAGAGCACCGATGTCTCCACACCGACGCCGTGTGCCGCACGGTCCGCGGACAGTGAGAACAGGGGCGGATCGGTCGCATCGGTGTCTTGCGTGGCGCTCTGTGCGAGGGCGGTTGAGCCCATGCTCCAACACGCAAGCGTGAATACCCAGACTCTCAAGAACTTCATGGGAGGACCTCCACGTCGAATTGGCATGCTGCGGTGCCGCCGTGACCGTCACGCGCGACGACCCAGATCGGATAGGTGCCGGGCTGGCGCGGGGCGGTCCACGCATTGGACTCGACGGGTGCTTGCGTGCCTCCCTCGCGGAGTGCGCCGGCGGTGATGAACCAGGAAAAGAAAGCGCGCTCCTCGACGTCGCGAATCTCTCCCGTGGGGTCGAGCACGCGGTAGCTCTCGAGCCAGGCCCCGTCATCGAAGGAGGGGCGCAGCGACACGGTCGCTCCGCGCGCCACGGCGGGGCGTACTCCGAGCGCGGGCTCGCAGCGGAACGCGTCGTTGGCGAAGGCGTCGCGCGCGGTCACCACCACTACCGGATCCGTGCCGATCGTGACCTCGGGAGGAAATGGATTCGTCGAGGGCAGGTCGCCCGCGCGGATCAGCACGCGCTTGGTCGCGACGACCACGAGCTCGCCCGCCGCGCGCACCTCGAGCTGCACGGTGACGGTGACGCCCACCTCGTCCGCGATGCGCCGGATGAGGTCCGGGCTCACGACGTCGCCGAACACGGCCGCTGCGTCGTCGAGCCGCGAGAAGAGTTGCTCGGAGAGGACTCCGGGAAAGACGGCCGTCTCCGCGCGGCCGAGATCCAGACGCAGCGCGTCGTCCCCGCAATCCGGTTGGTTGGCGGCGCCTTCGAACTGCACGCCCGAGAACGCGCCACCGAGGAACTCCGGCTGCGCGCACGCCGACCATCGAAAGGTGAGAGGGCGGTCGGCCGGGTCCACGACGAGCGCGCGCAGCAGCGAGTCCTCGCCGGGCCGCACGGCGGGCGGGTCCGCGACGATGGCGAGCACGCGCGGCGTCTTCACGATCTCGGCCTCGTCGAAGCCGGGATCGGGAATGCACGCGGCGATGCACAGCAGTACGGCAGAGAGGGATTTAGTAGACGACACGGAAACCCACCGTCCCGAGCGCCGGAAGCCCCGGCAAACGTGCCTGACGCGCGAAATCGTATTGATAGCGATAACCTTCGGAGTTGATCTGGTTGTAGACGTTGATGCCCTCGACGTAGACGGAGGCCTCGGTCGGGCCGAGCGGGAACTCGTAATCGACGCGCAGATCGAGCTGGTGAAAGGCGGGCAGTCGGTCCGTGAGCCCGGTGCGGATCGCGCGATACCCGTCGTCGTCCGCGTCGTAGACGGCGCCCACCACGGCCTGTGTCGGACGCCCCGTCGCGAGCTGGAAGCGCGCCCCGAAGCGGAATCGCCACCACTGATAGCTCGCTGCGAAGTTGAGGACGTGCGTCTGGTCGAAGAGGAAGGGCGCCACCTCTCCGCCCGCGAGGAAGCGCTCGCTGCGTGAGAGCGTGTAGCTCAGCCAGCCATAGAAGCCCTCGGCGACCTTGCGCCGCACGAGCAGCTCGAGCCCGTACGAGCGGCCTTCGCCGTCGTCGAAGAAGAACTGTTGGCGCGCCTCGCCGCCGTCCTGCACGAGGGCTGCGCCGCCGCGGACGAGACTCCACATCTGCGTGTAGAAGCCTTGAGATTCGATGTAGAGATCCCAGGGGAGCGTGAGCTCGATTCCCGCCGACGTCTGCCACGAGCGGCTCGGACGGAGCTGGTCGTTCCCGAGCCCGGGGAGCAATTGAAAGGGCTGCGGCTGCTGCGAGAAAAGGCCTGTCGCGGCCTTGATCGTGAGGGCCTCGACGGGCTTGTAGCGGACGACCACGCGGGGATCGGCGCGCAGCGCGCGGAGATTGCCGTAGCGATAGGCGTCGAGACGCAATGCGCCGACCAGCTCGAGCGGGCCGAATGCGAGCCGTTCTTCAACATAGGGAGCGACACCGTAAATGGGCACATCCGCGGAGACCGAGGTCGTCGACGGTGCGAATCCGGGGCTCGGATACTCCCCGAATCCCGGTGGTTGCGGAACCTGCGCGCCCACCGTGAGCAACCAAGTGAGCGCGTCGACGCCGAGCGTCAGACGGTGGCCGTCACTCACATTCCACACGAGGTCGGCGCGCTGTCCGACGAGGATGGCGCCCGCATCGAGGAAGAGATCGCTGCGGCCCGGGTTGCGCTGCAGCGTGCTCGTCTCGTCGTAGCCGACCGAGGTCGCGAATGTCGCGCGGAGCTCCGGCGCGATCTTCAGCTCGACCTTGCCGATCACGCGGTGGAATCGATAGAGCAGCGCGGTGCTCGCGGTGCCGGAGGTGTCGGCCGAGCCCACGGACTGGCTGACGTCGAGGCGATCCTGCGAACCGAAGAAGAAGAGCGAAGTGCGGACACGCGGACTGACGCGGTAGTCGAGGCGAAGTTGGTAGTCTGTGAAGGAGAGCTCGAATCCATCGAGGACGAGCGGAAGGATCAGCTCGTAATAGCTGCGTCGAAACGCGGCAGCGACGGATCCCTGGCCGTCCGCGAACGGCAGAATCCCCATCACACTCCCGCGAAAGACGTCGATTTCCGCCTCGAAGCGCGGTCTCTCCGTCGGCGGGGGCGCCGTGCGAAGCGAGATGAGTCCCGCGTTGAAGCGCCCATACGAAGCGGGATATCCGCCGGGATAGAAATCGAGTTGATCGACGAGGCGTGACGAGATGACGGCAGGGCCTGCGCCGAGGTGATAGAGGAGCGGCACCGGGAAGCCGTCCACGAAGAAGCCGGTGTTCTCGAAGGAAGCGCCGCGCACGAGGAAGAAGCCGAGGCCGAACGGGGAGCGCGCGACACCCGGCAGCGTGGCGACCACGCGCAGCGGCTCACCGAAGGTGCCCGGCACCGTGGTGAGCTCCGCGCCGGTGAGCGTCACGCGTGACGCGGCGCCGGGCTCCCGCGCGATGACGCGTGCGCGCGCACCGAAGGCCTGCGCGGCCGGCTCGGGCTCGGCGGGCGCCGGTGGAGCAGGCGTGGGCGGCGCCGTCTGCGCATCGACTGAGCGCGTGTCGGAGCGCGACTCGCTCGGTGTGTCCGGGGGTGTGGCAGCGGCGGCTTCCGCGGGTGGCTCCGTTCGGCGCACGACGAAGCGAAAGCGCACGCGCGCGGGGATGGGCGCGCCATCGCGCATCGCGGGACGAAAGCGCATCGACGGAACGGCCGCGAGCACGGCGGCGTCCACGTCCGCGCGCACGGGCGTCGCGACGGCGGCATCGGCGACCGCGCCGTCCGCGCCGATCTGCAACATCAGGTCGACGACCGCGTCTTCGTCGAGGGGTGCGGCGCCTTCCGGCAGCGAGACATCCGGGGCCTCGACGAACTCGGGCGGTGTCAGCACGGGCGCGCGTAGAGGAGCCGCCGCGCGCGGTGGATCGTCGGCCCGAACGGTCGCACGCGCACCGAGCAGCAGCGCGCCGACGACGCCGGCGAACGCGAGCCGGAACGCGCTGCGCGTCACACGCTGCGCGACTACGTCGATGGGGTGCGGGGTGGCCATGCGTGTCGTCGGAAACGCGCCGCCGTCGTTCAGCGACTTGCGAGTTTTCGCTGTTTCCGTGACGGTATGGAATGCCCAGAACCGTCACCCAGCGTTCCGAAAACGACATGCCACGGGAGATCCCCGTCGGGCTCGAGGTCCTGCTCTGCGTGGCGCGGCGCGGGAGCGCGACCCAGGCGGCGCGCGATCTCCACACCACGCCCGCGCGGGTGCTCCGGCGCCTCGCGGCGCTCGAGGCGTGGTTGGGCACGACGCTCTTCGATCGCACGCCGTCGGGGCTCGTGCCGACGCCCGCGCTCGAGCGCGTATTGCCCTGGGCGGAGCAGGCCGCGGGGGCCGTCGGTCAGATGCGCGACGAGCTGGCGGGGCTCGAGCGGGCGCCCGTGGGGCAGGTGCATCTCGCGCTTTTCCCGGGGCTTCCCGCGTTCCTCGTGACGCGGGGTCTCGACCGCTTCCTCACGCGCCATCCCGGGCTGACGCTCCACTTCGAGCCCGCGAGCGCGGTCGTCGATCTCTCGCGGCGTGAGGCCGATCTCGCGATCCGCACGGTCCGCCCCACCTCCGGCGATCTCGTCGCGCAGCGCGTGAGCACATTCTCCGTGGCGGTCATGGCCACGCCTTCGCTCGTGCGTCGCACATCCCGGCGGAGGCTCCGCGATCTACCCTGGGTGGCCTTCAGTGACAGCCTCTCCAACACGTCGGAGTCGATGTGGCTGCGCGCGAACGTCCCCGACGCGCGCGTGGTGCTGCGCGCGCCCGATCAGCAGGTGCTGCTGAGCGCCGCGCAGGCGGGCGTCGGCGCGGTCGTCGTGGGCGAGCCGCTCGGCCTCCTCGCGGGTCTCGTGCGCGTACGCGAAGAGCCCATCTCGACGAATGGCGAGCTGTGGCTCGTCGCGCACCGCGCCCTCCGCCCGGTGCCCCGCGTCGATGCCGTGTGGAATTGGCTGATCACGGCCTTTCAGCGCGGGCGTCGCGATCCCTGGTGAGCGTGAATGGTGTGTGGGGTGGGAGTGGAACGCGGTTGTCGGGCAGTGACTCTCTGCCATCGATCGCAGTCGCCGACCCTCCGCAGAGAAGGACTCACTCCACAGGCGTGTCCGTCGCAGGCGATGGCAGCGGGAGCGCACGCGCACAGGCGATCTCTCCGCGCCATTCAGTGCAATGGAAGGTGACACCGCGGCACTGCGCGACCCAGCTCTCCGCGAGAATCTCGCCCTCGAGTGTCCGCTCGTGTGCGGTGACCTGCAGTGTACGAATCGCGATCTCCGCGGGCGGACAGCCCACGCGACCCGCGGCGATTTGTTGCAGCACGATGGCGTTCAGCTCGGCGTCCGGGACCGTGCGAATCTCGGTCCGCGGCGCCGCACACGCCCCCGCGCCGAGGGCGACGAGCTCCGCGAGCGCGAGTGTCATGAATCTCGTCATCCAGTACCTCCGAGGTAGAACCGCGCCATCCGAGAGCGCGTGTGCATGCGGGCGTACGGAGTTCATCTGTGGACGTCCTCGAGTGCCGCGAATCCGCCGCTCAGCGCCTTCGCCGTCGGATCCGAAGCGCGGCGAGCAGCACGAGCGCCGCGAAGAATCCGATTCTCGAATCTCGCGCACGCGTCTCTGCACCCGCGATGCGGCAGCCGCAGCCGCCGTCTGCGGGAGGCAGTGGCGCGACGCCGAGATCGTCGGCGCCGGCGTCCGCTGCGCCGAGGTCGGGAGCACCGGCATCGACGCCGAGATCGGGTGCGCCGGCATCGGGCACGCCCGCATCCGGCATGGGCTCTTCGCGCATGCACGAGGCGTTGCAGCCGTCGCCCGGCTCGGTGTTGCCGTCGTCGCACGTCTCGACACCTGACTGCACGACGCCGTCGCCGCAGGCTGCGCGCTCGCACGTCAGCAGGCACGCATCGGTGTCGTCGGCATTGCCGTCGTCGCAGGCCTCGACACCCGTGTACACCACGCCATCCCCGCAGCTCGCGCTGGCACACGTGATGAGGCAGGCATCGCCGTCTTCGGCGTTGCCGTCGTCGCAGGCTTCGACACCCGCGCGGCGGAAGCCGTCTCCGCAGCTCGCGCGCAGGCAGGTCGACAGGCAATCGTCGAAATTCGAGCCATTGCCGTCGTCGCAGGCCTCGGGCGGCTGGACGGTGCCGTCGCCGCAGCTCGCGAGTGCGCACATCGACGTGCAGCCATCGCCTTCGGCCGTGTTGCCGTCGTCGCAGGCTTCGACGCCGCTGCGCAGATAGCCGTCGCCGCACGCGGCTTCGATGCAACCCACCACGCAACCATCGGTGTTGACGCCGTTGCCGTCGTCGCACGCTTCGACGCCCGCCTGGGTCACACCATCGCCGCAGCGCGCGTTCGTGCACGCCGCGGTGCAGGCGTCGGTGTCGACGGTATTGCCATCGTCGCATTGCTCGCCCGACTGCCGGATGCCGTCGCCGCAGGCTGCGACTCGGCACATCGACGTACAGGCGTCCATGTCGTCGGCATTGCCATCGTCGCAGGCCTCTCCGGACTGGCGAATGCCATCGCCGCAGCGCGCATTGCGACAGGCGTTCGAGCAGGCGTCATCGGGGATCGCATTCCCATCGTCGCACTGCTCGCCTGCCTGCACGACACCGTCTCCGCACGACGACGCCACACAGCTGTTGGAACACGCATCGTCGGGGATGGCGTTGCCGTCGTCGCAAGCCTCGCCCGACTGCACGAAGCCATCGCCGCAGCGGGCAGCCGCGCAGGTGTTGGTGCAGGCGTCGAGGTTGCTGGTATTCGCGTCGTCGCAGGCTTCGCCCGACTGCACGAAGCCATCGCCGCAGCGGGCAGCTGCGCAGGTGTTGGTGCAGGCGTCGAGGTTGCTGGTATTCGCGTCGTCGCAGGCCTCGCCCGATTGCACGAAGCCATCGCCGCAGCGGGCAGCTGCGCAGGTGTTGGTGCAGGCGTCGAGGTTGCTGGTATTCGCGTCGTCGCAGGCCTCGCCCGACTGCACGAAGCCATCGCCGCAGCGCGCGAGCACACAGGTGTTGGTGCAGGCGTCGAGGTTGCTGGTATTCGCGTCGTCGCAGGTCTCTGGTCCGTTGAGCACACCGTCGCCGCACCGTGGGCCAGGGCCGCTGCAGCTCGTGTTGCAAGCGCCGTAGCTGCCATTCGCAGGGCCGCCGTCGCAGGCCTCGCCGGACTGCACGACACCGTCACCGCACACGCTCGCGAGGGCGTATTCGTAGGCGCCGAGGTCGTGCTGCGCGCCACCGATGCCGTTGCCATCGATCGGGCGCGTACGCTGCTCGAAGTCGCGAGCGGGGGCGCCGGCGGACGTGCCTGCATCGATGCACACGCTCGAGGGCTGCAGATGGAAATCGCCACTGCCGACGAAGAGCGGATTGGTCGAGAAGTTGGTCCCGCTGACCGCGAATCCGGAGAGCCCGTCGTCCCAGAAATCCGAGTTCGTCGCGGTGACGGTGCCGCCGCTCCGCTCGACCCCGAGACTGCCATTCACGGCGACGATGCAATTGACGAGCGTCGTCGCACCGCCGAACGTGCGTACACCCACGCTCACGTTGCCCGAGACGGTGCAGCCCGCGAGTTCGACGGTTCCGCTCGCCACGTAGATGGCCGCCGTCGTCGTCGTGGTGACGATCGAGCTCTCGATGCGGGCGCTGCCGCTCGTCACGTAGACCCCGTGGTCGTCCGTCTGGAAGCGCACGCCTTCGACGAGCGCGGCCGTGCCGCCGCTGTAACGGAGGCCGAAGCGCGCTTCTTCGATCACCATGCCGCGCAGGCTGCTCGCGCTGGTATCCGGCAGGAGCGTGAGGCCGTACCACGCGCTCGAGGAGGTGCCGGCGCTCGTGAGTGTCACGGGGGCGCTCGCGGTGCCGTCCGCGATGAGCGTGCCGAGCACGCGCAGCTCCGCGCGGGCCACGTCCGCGTAGGCGGCCATGAGATCGCTCGTCGCGAATCGCAGCGTGGTGCCCGCGGCGAGCGTGACGGTGACGCCCGGCGCGATCGTCAGATCCCCCGCGACCTCTTGGGAACCGGAGATCGTCTGGCTCGTCCAGAGCGTGCCGTGGAGCCCGGGAGTGGGATCGCTGAGGTAGACGAGCGCGCCGAGATCACCGCCGCTCACACCCGAGTTGCGACAGGGGGAGTTGGAGGTCAATCGATAGTTGGGCGCGCCGACGAAGAGGGGATTGGCGGAGAAGTTCGTGCCCGAGACGGCGAATCCGGAGAGCCCGTCGTCCCAGAAATCCGAGTTCGCCGCGGTCACGGTCCCGCCGCTCCGCTCGACGCCGAGACTCCCATTCACCGCGACGATGGAGTCGGTCAGCGTCGCTGCGCCGCCGAACACGCGCAGGCCGACGCTCACGTTGCCGGAGAAGGTACAGCCCGTGAAATCCGCCGTGCCGCTCGAGAGGTAGGCGCCTGCCGTGGTGGTCGTCGTGATCACCGTGCGCGTGGCCGTGAGCGCGCCGCTCGCCACGTAGAGGCCTTGATCGTCGCCTCGGAGCAGGGATTGATCGACCGTCGCGCTGCCGCCGTTCACGCGCACGCCGAAGCGCGCGTTGCTGATCTCGGCGCCGACGATCGACACGCTGGTGGCCGTCGCGGGGACGACGATGCCGTACCAGGCCATCGAGGAACTGGGCGTGGCCCCCGTGAGCGTCGCGCGGTTCGTCTCGGTGCCGACGACCTCGAGCCGACCGTTGACGATGAGCTCCACGCGCGCGGTGTCTGCGCCGGAGCCGAGTCCGTCGCTCGCGCCGAAGATCACCGTCGTCCCGCCCTCGATGCGCAGGAAGGCGCCGCTCGGGACGGTGACGTCGCCCATCACGATGTAGGGGCTGCCAGCCGCGGTCCACGTCTGGTTGATGACGTTGCCACCCACGATCGTGGTCTGCGCCTCGGCGCGGGAGGGGCCGGCGAGAACGATCAGGGCGAGGGCGAGAATCGCGGCCGCGGACGCGGTGAGGAGCGAGAGGCGCATGAGCAGAGCATCGCCGAATCGCCGCACCGCCGACAAGGCGCGCCGCTGTGCTTTCGCACGCTGCGCGCGTCGTGGGTCCTCACGACCATCTCGCGTTGCGGCGGCCCGTGCCCGCTGGTCGGCGACTCGTGCTCGCGCAGGTCTGCTGGTGCATGGTATTTCGCAACTCCCGATCTTCTGGCGAGGAGCCTGCGATGGATGTCGTGCTGAATCGTGCCCTGCTCATGCCTGCCGTCGCGCTCGCGGCGTGGACGTTCGTCATGTGGGCGTGGATGTACGTGACGCGCATCCCCGCGGTCCGGCGTGCGCAGATGACGCTCGACGCGACGATCCCGCGCGGGGAGCAGATGGCGACGCTCCCGCCCGAGGTGCGCTGGAAGGCCGACAACTACAATCACCTCTTCGAGCAGCCGACGCTCTTCTATCCGCTCGTGATCATCGCGGCGCTCCTGCCCGCGTGCGGCACGCCGGAGCTTGCGCTCGCGTGGGGCTACGTCGCGCTGCGCATCGTGCACAGCGTCTTTCAGGCGATGGTGAACAAGATTGAAGTGCGCTTTGCGCTCTTTCTCTTCTCGTCTTTCGCGCTGCTCGCGCTCGTCGTGCGCGTGGCGCTCGCGCTCGGCTGAAGGCGCTCAGAGCGCCTCGCCGAACCACGCGAGCACATCCTCCCAGAGCGGGCGGGCGCGGCGGTGGAAATAGCCAATGTGGCCGATGGAGCCGATGCCGCGGGCGCGGGGGTCGATGTCGACGGTGCGGACGGGCGCGTGTCGATATCCCGACATGAAGGCGTCGCGCGAGGCGGGCAGCGCCCAGAGGTCGTCGAGCGCGTTGGCCGCGACGATGGGTGTGCGGATGCGGTCGTAGAGGCGAATCGCCTCGTCGCGCAGCGTCGGATCGTCGAAGAAATAGCGGGGATGCCGACACCAGCGCTTCCAGTCTTCGAAGACCCCGCGGGGCAGATCTTCGCCGAGCGCGAGCCGCTTCCAGGCGAGGTATCCGTGCGTGCGCACGAGCAGCGGGCCGACGAGGTGCCAGAGCGCGCGGACGCGCAGCCGTTCGGCGGGTGGCATCCAGCCCACCCAGCCCGCGCCCGTGCCGAAGGTGTAGACGCGCGCGACGCGCTCGGGATTCGGCAGCAGGCCGAAGGCGTGCCCGCCATGCGAGTGACCGACGTAGAAGAGCGGCACGTCGGGCCGCACGAAGGCCTCGATCGCTGCGGGCAGATCGCGAAAGGACCAATCGAGATAACGCATCTCGAAGCCACGTAAGGATGGGGGGCGCGAGAGGCCGACACCGCGGTAGTCGAGCGTGAGGGTCGTATACCCGCGCTCCGCTGCGAACGCCGCGAAAGGCTGATAGAAGCGCTGCGGCACGGCCGTCGCGCCGGCCACGAGGATGCGCGCGCGCTCCACACTGTGCGCGGGAACGACCTGCGCCATGAGCGGATAGCCATCGTCCGCGGTGAGTGCGAGTGCGTGTGGAGTGTGAGCGGAAGAGGGCATATCGCAGTGCGGGAGAGCGGGAGTCAGCGGCGCTCCGGGACGAGCCCGCCGCGGGCGAGCCAGTCGCGCACCGCGAGCCCGGTGCCGAGCGGCCACGGGCGCAGCTTCTCGAAGGGGATGTGCTTGGTCGCCTCGAGCTCGTCGTTGAGCGTGATGGGGCCGCTCGCGCGCACGTGAAAGGCGAGGATGAGCTCGTTGCGCACGGTGAAGGGATAGGCGCCCACGAACGCGACGATCTCACCGTCGAGGCCCGTCTCCTCGCGCAGCTCGCGGAGCACGCCCGCCTCGGGTGTCTCGTCGGCCTCGAGGAATCCCGTGATGAGCGCGAACATCTTCTCCGGCCAGCCGCGCCCGCGCGCGAGCAGCACGGCGCCCTCGTGCTCGACGATCGCGGCGACGACCGGCGTTGGGTTGTTCCAGTGGACGAAGCCGCAGGCTGCATCGGGGCAGGACGGCCGCGTGCGGCCACCCGCGTCGCGGGTGACGAGGGGCGCCGCACAGCGCGGACAGAAACGAGAAGGGGAGTGCGCGTGGCTCATGCGGCGGAGCATGCAACGGCGCGGCGCCGCGTGTCGCGCCGACGTCGCTCGCTCCGGAGTCTGCGGTTGCCGATCGGAACGCGGATCTCCACACCGCTCCGATTCCGGCCTGCGCCGGATTCCCCTGCTGCGCTGCGTCGGATGTGAAACGCAGGCCTCGAAGTGTCAGCAGGTATCAGGACGTCGATCGGCGCGTGGCGCAGGCGGCGCGCGCTCGGGATTCCCGGGCCGGAATCGGATTGGCTGCGTCAGCCGATCTCCATGGAATTGCTTCCGCGTGGCGTTCGCATCGTCTACGTCTCGCTCGGCACGGTGTTCAACGATCAGCCGGGCGTGTATCGCGCGCTCGTCTCGGGGGCCGTCGCGATGGACGGCACGCGCCAATCCCGATATCCCCTCTGCGCATGAACCCCACCGACGAACCGACGCCACGCACGCTCGCGCTCCCGGGGGGGCCCGTGGCGTGGTGGGATGTCGGGGAGGGCGTGCCGCTCGTGTTCGTGCACGGGTTGCCGGGGGCGGCGCGCGATGTGCGCTGGCTGCTCGCGCCGCTCGCGGGGCGGGTGCGCGCGATTGCGCTCGATCTGCCGGGCTTCGGCGGCACGCCCACGCAGACGGCGCCGGATGCCTCGCCCGAGGGGCGCGCGGGCTTCGTCCTCGCGGTGATCGACGCCCTCGGGCTCGATCGTCCGGTGATCGTCGGGCATTCCATGGGCGGGCTCGTCGCCGTCGCGGCGGTGGCGCAACGGCCGCAGGGATTTCGCGCGCTCGGGCTGCTCGCGAGCCCGGGGCTGCGCCCGCACCCGAGCTTTCGACGCATCCCGCGACGCACGCTCTACGCGCTCACGCACGGGCCGTGGGCGCCACGGATGTTCCCCATTCTCCAAGCGATCTTCGCGAGAGCGGGATTTCGCAACTACCCCGTTTCCGCGCTCGTCCGCACGGTGGAATGTCTCCATGCGACCTCGATGGAGGCGCACGCGGCGCGGCTCCGCGCACTGACGTTGCCGACCCTCGCGGCGTGGTGCGAGGACGACCCGCTCATCGCTCCCACGATCCTCGCGGAGCTCGCCGCTGCGCTTCCGCCGGGCCCGCGCCTCGTGTGGCCGCGCGGTGGCCACGTCCCACAGAAGACGCACGCAGCCGACGTCGCCGCGGGGCTCCTCGACCTCGTGGCACGAAGCGCGGCGCCCGACGCGGGCTGACGCGCGGCCGACTCAGGCGAGGCGCAGCGCAGCGACGATGCCGAGCACCAGGATCGCGACGACGTCGGCGATCGCGACGCGGCGCATCGGCGCGGCGTGCGGGCGTGTCGCAGCGTAGAGCCCGAGGAAGGAGAGCTTGCTCGTGAAGGCCACGAGCAGCGCGGGCGGCAGCCATGCGTCGTCGAGCGCGGCGAGGCCGAGCAGCACGCCCACGAGCGCGAGCAATACCGCGCGGTGCCGCATCGCGAGCGCGAGCGCGGGGCTGTCGAGCGTGAGCCCGTAGAGCGCCACGGTGCGCGAGGGGCGCAGCGCGACGATGCCGGGCACCAGATTGAGCAGCGCGACGAGCGCGAGGAGGATTTGGGAAATCATCGTCTCAGGACTCCCGTGTATCTCGCGTTTCGCCGTAGACAAACGGGTGATGGCGGAGGATGCGTGGGATTCGAGGAGAGGATTTCACCGTCGGATCGTCTCGATGTCGGGAGGGTCCGTGACTCAGCGTTTCGGCGTGCGCGGCGCGGCGCGTTTCGAGGGCGTGCGCGATGCGCTGCGCTTCGACGGCGCGCGCGGGCGGGATGCCTCCGGTGGCCGACCGATGCCGTGGAGGATCGTCGTCTCGACGAGCTCCGCGGCGGCGGTGCGCGCGAGGTGACCGGCCTCGACCTCGAACCACGCGGCATGGAGTACGGCCTCGGCCGTCGCGCGCAGCCACGCGAGCGGCACGTCGTCGCGCAGCACGCCCTCGCGCACCGCGGCGGCGAACACGGGATCGACGTGCGCATACACGCGCTCGGCGGCCGCGACCACGCTCGGCTCCTCGAAGAGCTCCGCCGCGCTGAGGATGAAGCGCAGCTCCGCGCCAACCGAGAGCAGCGTGCGCAGCAGCAGTGAGAGCTGCGCCTTCGCCGTGCCGCGCGCGGGCTTCAGGCCCAGCGCTTCGATCGCTGCTTCGACCTCGTGCAGCGCTCGCACGAAGACGGCGCGCTGCAGCTCCGTCTTCGTCTTGAAGTGGCGGAACAACGTCGCCCGGCCCACGCCTGCGGCTGCCGCGACGTCGTCGAGGGAGGCGCCGGGGTTCTTCTGGAAGACCACGCGCGCCGCGAGGAGGAGCGCCTCTTCGCTCGAGACGCGGACGGGATGGGTCGGCTTGCGGTCCATCGACTCAGGCCGGGGGCGCGCCGCGCCAGGCGAAGCGGCGCGCGCATCGCGCCCAGAGCGACGCGGGATGGGTCGCGGCGAATCCCGCGCTCACCGTCCACTCAGGCGGACCGACGAGGGCGAGCGCGCGCTCGGCCGCGTGCGCCGTGACGAAGTCACGCACGAAACCGGGATAGGCCGCGAAGTTCACCGCGACAGGGTGAGTCGCGGTGACCGGCGTCGTCAATCCATACCGCAGCGGCTCGTCGTCGCGCTCGGGTGCATACGTGCCGAAGAGCCGGTCCCACACGATCAGCACGCCCCCGTAATTCCGATCGAGCGCGTAGGCATTGGAGGCGTGGTGCACGCGGTGTGCAGAAGGGGTGTTGAGCCAGCCCTCGACGGAGGGGAGCGGGCCGACACGCGTCGTGTGAATCCAGGTCTGATAGCCGAGCAGCAGCTCGTAACAGACCACGATCAGCAGCGGCGGGAAGCCGAGCACCGCGAGCGGCGCGAAATAGAGGGCGGCGAGGAAGCCGTCGTGCCACGCGATGCGCAGCGAGGTCGAGAGATCGAAGGCGTGCGACGAGTGGTGCACGCTGTGATGCCCCCAGAACGCGCGCACGCGGTGCTCGAGCCGATGGGTCCAGTAGTAGAGGAAATCGACGCCGAGGAAGCAGAGCAGCGTGGACAGCGGGGTTGGCGCGACGGGCGCGCGCACGGTGGGCAGTACCGAGAGCGCCGCGACGACGACGGCGCCGATCACCGTGTACGCGAAGAGCTGCCCCGGCACGCCAATCCACAGATTGACGCGGGTCTGCGCCGCATCTCGCGCGCGCCCGCGCCAGCGGTCGAAGGCGATCTCCGCGGCGATGGAGAGCGCTCCGGCCACGCCCACCACGCCCACCAGCCCCTCCAGCGTCGTCATCCACATGGCCGACCTCCTCGTCCCGGATGAGACTAGATAGTCTCAGACGGAGTGTCAAGGTGTCGGCCGTGTCGGGCGGGGGGGAGGCGGTGCGCAGCCTTGCGCAGCTCCGTGAGACGCAGCCTCGCGCAACGCGCTCAGCGCCGCCTCCGCGTGAGGCGGAGTGCGCCGAGCAGCGCGAGGGCGGCGAAGAGTCCAATGCTCGAATCCCGCTCTCCGCCCTGCGTGGGAATCGCCGCGCCCGCGATGCGGCAGCCGCAGCCGCCGTCGTCGCGCCGTGTGTCGGGCGGCGTGCCCGCGTCGCCTGCGCCCGCGTCGCCCACGCCGAGATCGTCAGCGCCCATATCGGGGCTGCCCGCGTCGGGACTGCCTGCGTCGGGCACGCCGCCGTCAGGCATGGGCTCTTCGCGCATGCAGGAGGCGTTGCAGCCATCGCCGGGGGTGGTGTTGCCGTCGTCGCAGGCCTCGACGCCCGACTGCACGAAGCCGTCGCCGCACGACGCGCTCTCGCAGGTGACGAGGCAGGCGTCGGTGTCTTCGCCGTTGCCGTCGTCGCAGGCCTCGACGCCCATCTGCACGAAGCCGTCGCCGCAGCTCGCGCTCTGGCAGGTGGTGAGGCAGGCGTCGGTGTCGTCGCCGTTGCCGTCGTCGCAGGCCTCGGTGCCGACGCGGCGGAAGCCGTCGCCGCAGCTCGCGAGGAGGCACGTCGAGAGGCAGGCGTCGAGGTTCGAGGCGTTGCCGTCGTCGCAGGCCTCGGGCGGCTGCACGCTGCCGTCGCCGCAGCTCGCGAGCGAACACGTCGCCGTGCAGCCGTCGCCGTCGGCGGTGTTGCCGTCGTCGCAGGCCTCGACGCCGCTGCGCAGGTAGCCGTCGCCGCAGGCGGCCGAGACGCAGCTGTCCACGCAGGCGTCGGTGTTCGAGGCGTTGCCGTCGTCGCAGTCTTCGACGCCCATCTGCGTCACGCCGTCGCCGCAGCGCGCGGTGGTGCACGACGCGGTGCAGGCATCGGTGTTGACGGTGTTGCCGTCGTCGCACTGCTCGCCCGTCTGCACGATTCCGTCGCCGCAGGCGGCGAGTCGGCACATCGACGTACAGGCATCCATATCGCTCGCATTGCCATCGTCGCAGGCCTCGCCGGACTGCCGGATTCCGTCGCCGCAGCGCGCGTTGCGACAGGTGTTGGAGCACGCGTCGTCGGGAATCGTATTCCCGTCATCGCACTGCTCGCCCGCCTGCACGACGCCATCGCCGCACGACGCCGCACGGCAGGTGTTGCTGCACGCGTCGGTGTCGATGGCATTGCCGTCGTCGCAGGCCTCGCCGGACTGCACGAAGCCATCGCCGCAGCGCGCGAAGGCACACGCGTTGGTGCAGGTGTCGAGATCGCTCGCGTTTCCGTCGTCGCAGGCCTCGACGCCCATCTGCACCAGGCCATCGCCGCAGCGCGCCGCGACACACAGGCTCGTGCACGCATCGGTGTTGGTCATGTTGCCGTCGTCGCAGGCTTCCGTGCCCGCGTAGACGAAGCCGTCACCGCACGACGCGGCGAGACAGGCATTCGTGCAGGCGTCGGTATTCGAGGTATTCGCGTCGTCGCAGGCTTCGGTGCCTGCGCGGGTGAAGCCGTCGCCGCAGCGCGCGCTGGCGCAGGCGTTGGTGCAGGCGTCGGTGTTGGACATGTTGCCGTCGTCGCAGGCTTCGCCCGTCTGCACGATCCCATCACCGCACACCGCGCCCGCGCAGCTGTTGGGGCAGGCGTCGGTGTCGATGGCATTGCCGTCGTCGCAGACCTCGGTGCCGACCCACACGTAGCCATCGCCGCAGAAGGCCGCATTGCACGAGTTGGTGCAGGCGTCGCCGTTCGAGGTGTTGCCGTCGTCGCAGGTCTCCGTACCCGCGCGGATGAAACCGTCGCCGCAGCGCGCCGTCGCGCAGGTGTTGGTGCAGGCGTCGGTGTTGGAGGTGTTGCCGTCGTCGCAGGTCTCGGTGCCGGCGCGGATGAAGCCGTCGCCGCAGCGCGCCGCGAGACAGGTGTTGGTGCAGGCGTCGGTGTTGGAGGTATTGCCGTCGTCGCAGGCTTCAGGGCCATTGACCGTGCCATCGCCGCAGCGCGGGCCGAGGGCGGTGCACGTCATGTTGCAGGCGCCGTAGCTGCCATTGGACGCGCCGCTGTCGCAGGTCTCGCCCGTCTGCACGATTCCGTCGCCGCAGAAGATCATGGGCGCATATTCATACGCGCCCATGTCGTGCGCGGCGCCGCCGAGCCCATCGCCGTTGAGCGGGCGGGTGCGGCGCTCGAGATCGAAGCTGGCCGCGCCGGTGGCGGTGCCGACGTCGATGGCGACGCTCGAACCCTGGAGGTGGCGATCGGAGCTGCTCACATACTGTGGATTGACGCTGATCGAGCCTGTGCCGAGCGAGAGATTGAAGGTGTTGCCCGAGAGGTTGTTCCAGACGTCGGAATGGGTGACGTTGAAGGTGCCGGACGTTTGGCGATAGACGCCATAGGAG
>Ga0172372_10005465_pt1 | contig 17673 bp, 18 predicted proteins | sample LakKiv5m_2_FD_114544 | JGI IMG/M metagenome (GOLD analysis project Ga0172372, IMG submission 114544) | Freshwater microbial communities from Kabuno Bay, South-Kivu, Congo - kab_092012_9.5m | ecosystem: Environmental > Aquatic > Freshwater > Lake | place: Democratic Republic of the Congo...
CAGATCGGTGAAGCGGAAGTGAGCCTGGTCACGCTGGTGGGTGTGATCACGATCGCCCTCTCCACCTACATGATCCTCGGCTCCGACCGGCTCTATGCCTGGCTGGAGGGTCCGCTGCGCGTTTTTCAGCGGGCCACGCCGTTCAGTGAGCTCAAGGACAGCATCAGTGGCCCCGCCCGGGTGGATGTGGTTTTGCTGGGTCTGGGCCGCTACGGCAGCGCGATCGTGAACCAGCTGCGCGCCCACGATCTGTCGATCCTGGGCATCGATTTCGACCCTCAGGCTCTGAGGTTGGCCGCTGCCCAGGGGCTGCCGGTGCAGTACGGCGATTCGGAGGACCCCGAGTTCACGGCCTCGCTGCCGCTGTCGTCGGCCACGGTGGTGGTGAGCACCCTGCCCTCGCTGGAGAGCAACGCCGCCATCCGTCATGGCCTGGAATCGGCGGGGTTCCAGGGGCATTTCATCGCCACCGCCCACGATGAGGCCGAGGTGGTGAAACTGGAGTGGCTCGGTGCCCATCGCACCCTGCTGCCGTTCCTGGATGCGGCTGAACGGGCGGCCGAGCTGATCGTGGACGACCTGCGCGAGCTCAGGCAGCTGCAACCTGCATCATCGTGATCAGTCCGTTCTGACGCGACCAACGCTTGTTGCGCAATTTCCGAGCGCACCTATTGGTGCTGCACCAGAAAGGTCTCAATCCAATCGTGGTGACGCCGCTGGCAGATCCGATCGGCGATCGAGGGGGCATCAGCCGGCACCTGAAAGCGCTTGCGGAACGCCTTGGTGAAGCCCTCCAGAGCAGGGCGGGGTAATCCCCGCACGGTGGCCAGGATCTGCTGGACGGTGGCGGGATCGAGGGGCTCCAGTCCCACCTCTGCCGTGGGCTCGCCAGCGGCGCTGTTGCGCTGAGGCGCCGCTGCGTGGCGGGCTGACGTGGGGGCAGATGAGCTGGTGACTTCCCGCTGCTGCTTGTCGTAGAGCGCCAGGCCAAAGGGGTTCCCGAAGGTCATCAGGGCGCGCTACCGCTGCGCGGGCCTGCGGCTACATCGCATCGGTTTCGGCCTCCTTGAGGGCGGACTCGTGGGCCTGGCCCAGGTCGATGTCCATACCGTGCCGGCACCACTGCCCTCGCGGATGACATCACCGACGCGGATGCGCACCCGGGCGGTGTAGGTGACACCCCAGCCGGCGCGGTTGCCGCTGCCCAGGGTGCGCTCCCGCTCAGAGACGCACTGCACGGCAATGGTTTCGCGCTGCCAGCCATCGAAGCCAAAGATTCGATTCGCCTCCGCGATCGCTTGCCAGCCCTCCAGGTAGGCCAGGGAGCGGCCGGCCTGGCTGCGGGTCTGGACCTTGGCGCGATCAAGGGGTGCGGAGAGAGCAGCGATCTGCTCAGGGGAGAAGACAGCGGTGGCCATGGCGGTGCTCCGAGATGAGGAGGGTTGGAGATCGGTCTTGAGGGATGGGGGCCCGCCCTTGCAGCAGGCCCATGTCGCGGGGGGGGCTCTGCCCCCCCTCAGTGGATGCGCCAGGAGCGGCGGGAGAGGAGCTGGGCGCCGGTGATCTGACGGCCGGCCTTGAGGGCCTCTTTGATGGCGTTCTTGTCGGGCTTGCTGGTGGTGATGACGGTGAGCCACTCGGAATCGAGGGCCTCCTCGTCGTCGATCACCACCGCCGAGGACTTGCGGCTGCTGATCTCGTGATTCGGGAACGAGAAGCGTGTGGACTTGGGCTGCAGCTGGGTGAGCACAAAGATCAGGGACTCCTCCAGCGCATCAGCCCGGCTGGTATCACCGGCAGCCAGGGCCGAAAGGCGCTTGGCCTGCTGCTGGCGGTAGGCCGCCTGGCCGCGCAGGTGCTCGATCACCCAGCAGGTGGCAACCACTGCGCGGAAGCGTTCCGCTACGGCCTTGGCCGCCAGCGCAGCCTTGTTGCCCTCTTCTGCGAGCAGGGCGGCCTCCAGCTCGGCGAGGGCCAGGGCGCGCTTCTCGGGGTCATCGGCTTCCAGCTGCTGGGCCAGCTGGCCGATGGCGGTGGTGAGCTCCTGGGCCTCGATGCCCAGCTGCCAGAGGGAGGCAGATTTGCTGGGCGCACCTTGCGGTGCGACACGCTGCAGCGAGCAGACCGGCCCTGTGGGCTCTGCAGGGGCGGCCTCACGGGAGGAGGAATGAGCGATCGGAACGGGTGTGAGAACAGGCATGGCGGTGTGTGGGGAATGGATCGGATGGCGCCCAAGGGCGCGGAAGGCTTCAGGAGCAGGCGGATGCAGCAGGCACGGCCCAGAGACCGGCGGATGGGCTGACCTCCACCACGGCGAGGGGCACTGGAGAGTGGGAGGCCATGCGGCGGGCCTGCTGCACCAGCGAGGCGGTACCGGGGCCGCCGGGGAAGGCCAGCACCAGCACCGAGGTGGATGCCATTGGGGAGGTGCGGGCCATGGCTTCAGCGATGGCCAACTGGAGCAGCTCCCGATTGCGGATCGGCCCGGCCGCCCGGCCATGGCGCTCCCAGGCGGCAGGCAGAGCGATGGCCGGCCAACCCAGCTGGTGGGCGGCGCGGGCAATGGCGGCATCGGCGCCGCGGGCACCGCCGTGAAGAACCAGATGCACCAGCCGGCCGCCGCTGCGGGCGAGCAGCTCAGCGGCAACCCGCTGGTGGGGCCAGGCCAGATCACGGCCGCCGGCGGCGGCGATTACAAGCGAGCGGGCAGGCTCCGAACCCGGCCCAGATAAACAAGAAATAACCATGGAATCAGCTGCCTTGAGGGACAACTGACCGGGGCATCATGCCGCTGGTGACAGCACGGCAGCGATGGCGAGATCAGGGGATGACGTTGCCGCAGGCGATGGGCTCGGGGCCTTTGGCGCAGCCCTCATTCTACCAGTACAAACGCACTCTAAAACGGGTGGAGCCACTGCGCGGCAATGGATCTACGCAAAGCGGTGCCATGCGCTGACGGCTCGGCAGGTGATCATCGGAAGGCCCATGTTCAGCCTGAAATGAACACATGGCCGCGCAGTCGCGCGCGCAATCCACTGGCCTCACTCCAGGCCCCTACCGGCTGAAAGCCGCCGCGCCACCGCAGCCGCGGGAGAGCAGCTGAGCCCGCCACCCCCACACCGGCCCGGAGCGGAGGGCGGCGGCGGCTGGCCGATGCACGCCACGGCGCAGCCGTGGCGTGCTGAAGGACGGCCGTCGTCGACCGCAGCGCATCGTCAGCGCAGCCGGAACCCAGCGGCAAACAGATGCCGATGACGGGTGCTTCCTCTACGGCGTTACAGCTCTCCTGCTCGGAACAACACAGGCACCAGGCCCTCCCGGATCTGCGACACCACCGCCGGCAGTGGCACCTCGGCAAGCTCGTTGCGCTGCAGGAAGGCCCGCCACTGGGCCTGCTTATCCGGGTTCTCGCCAAACTCATTGCTCAGCCCCAGGGGCACCTGCTGGAGCATCGGCGTGGAGCGCACGGCGAAGGTGCGCCGCACGGCTTCCGCCAGCACCTGCTCGTCGAGCTCCTCTCGCATCAGCAGAACCTGCAGGTCGAAGTAGTCCTTCAGGCGGCTGTTGACCATGCCGAGGCTGACGATCGCCTGCAGCTTCTCGGCGATCACCGTGTACACGGGATAGGCCCCCAGACGCGGAGGGTTCAGGTCGTCCAGCAGCACCGGGTAGTCGATCTGCTCAGCCTCAGGCGTGACCGGATCCCCGAAGCCGATGTCGACCTGCAGGGGAATGCGCGCCTGCTCCAGGGTGGCCAGCAACGTGACCCTGGCGCCGGCGTAGTTGGCCTCCTTGCGGATCTCTGCTGCCGTCACCGTCTCGGAGAAGACCAGGCCGTCATCGACCTGCTGCTGGGTGATCTCGCGGAAGACCCGCTCCAGCACAAACAGCTCTCCCGGCCCGAAGCCCAGCAGGTCCATATCCCGCGTGGGCCGGTGCGGCATGTCGTACCAGAGGGCGAACAACATCGCCCCCTTGAGAAGGAACCGGTCGCGGTACGCCGAGATGCCGATCCGATACAGCAGTCGCTCCCTTCCGAAGCGGTTCAGCACCGCATCGAAGGTCTCCTGCTCATGTCGGGCTCTGTTCAGCAACCGCTGGCGGATGGAAGCGGCCCGGTTGGCCTTCACAGCAGGGCTTCCAGGTACGGAGTCATCACCCGCTGCATGCGCTGCGACTGGGCCTGCCGCCAGAGCTCATCGACGTCCAGCCGTCTCTGGCTGATCGCATCCTTCAGGGCCTCCAGCACCGGCTCCATGCCGAGCCTGCGGCGATGGCGGAAGCAGTCGACCAGGGTCTTCTCCACCCCGTAGACCTTCAGCCGGATCGGACCGGAGCGCAGCGTTTCCACCTGCAGCCGATGCAGCTCCGGCTGCACATGGATCACCTCGAGTGGGGGGAACTGCAGGACGGGGGCATGCACTCCTCGCGGCAGGCTGATCCAGACGCGGCGGGGCTGCTGTGTACCCAGGCCATGGAGCCGCAGGGCCGTCAGCAGGCAGAACACTGCCTGGGGAACCCGCCTGGCCACGATCTCCAGATCGACGTGCTCACGAACGGCCGCGGCAGGCAGGCCATAGAGCCCCCGCTCCAGTCGTTCCAGCAGGCCCCGCTCGCACAGGCGGGCCAGGGTTGAGCGATCGACACCAGCGGCCGCGGCCTCCCCGGTGCGGAGCAGGCCCTTGCGACGGGCCAGCTTCAGCGCCGTCTCTTTCCTGTCTACCACTGCTGCCATGGCCCCATCATGCGACAAACCCTGCACATCTGTGGCCAGCTGTGCCGTTCTCGTCACCCGTCCACCCCTTGCCGTGGCTTCGCCGCCCCTTAGCCACCTCTCGGGCCACCCCTGGATAGGGGGGAAAATATCTCTCTCTTCTCTTGCTGCGACAGGGCTCTGCTCCTCAATCCTTCCAGGGGTGGACTCCAGTGGTGTTCGTCTGAAACCGCAGCCGCATCCCACCCATGAGCCACTACAGGGTTTGCCACCACCCCTCCACCCCTACGCGCTGAACCTCAGTGCTGACAGGCGTTCCGGCCCGTTTCAAGCGGTGGACGCAGCGGTGGCATTCCAGGGGTGGCTCCCCCCCCAAGAGGTGGCGCCTTCGGTCTCAGTTCGCCGTCAGCAGTGGCTTGCTGGCGGTGTACTTCCAGCCCTGCTGGCCCCGGTATTCCATCGGCTCCAAAACGCCGTACCCCCGCTCCTCCAGCACCTGCAGCGCATGCAGCACCTCGGCGGTCTCCGGGCGCTGCTTGCCGCTGAGGGCACGGCGCAGCGTGCTCAGGGCCAGCGGCGTGCGCTTCTCCCATGCCACCCGCTGCAGCTTCAGCATCAGGGCACCCAGCGCACTGTTGCCGGCCGAGGTCAGGCGCACGCCGACCGTCTGATCCAGCAGGAACCGGTTGAAACGGATCGCCCGCTGCATCGCCTCCACCCCGACCTGGTTGTCCCCCAGAGAGATCGGCCCCTCTTCCCGTTCCGCGACGCACCACAGCAGGTGGAACAGGGCAGCCAGCCGGCCGATCCGTCCGGCGGCCTTGTTGGCCAGGGAGCGCTCCGCTGCCGAGATGCTGGCCCGTTTGCGCTGATACATCGCTGCCCGCTCCGACTGGAACAGCGCGAAGGCCTCCGGGGCGAGCCGCAGGTGCAACTGCTCAATCCTCGCCAGGAAGCCGTAGCAGCGCACGAGCAGTTCCTTGAGGGTTTCCGCCTGCTGAACCTCCTCCTCTGTCCAGCAGGGCGGGAAGTGCTGCTCGACACTCAGCTGCTCCACCACGATGAAGCGGGCTGAGAGACCCGACTGATCGGCATCACCGGTGATCTCCCGGTACACATCGGGCTGACAGCCGGCCACCATCGCCAGATGGCAGCTCTTGTAGTGCCGTTCGCGGGTCTGATCCACCTTGGCGCCGCGGGCGCCGGTGCCGTCGTAGCGGGAGAGCAGCCAGCCCCCGAGGGAGGCATCCTTGCCAGCCCTGGCCGGATCGGCCATCTGTCGCAGGGCCGCCGCGGCCTCATCCAGCCAGAGGCAGATCGAGCGGTTGGCCCACCTGTCGTGGATCTCCAGATGCACCTCCATCCCCTGCACGGTGATGTCCTCCGTCACCAGGGTCTGGGGAAGCCGCGGCCTGGGTCCCGGCGGCGGAGCATCTCCATTCTCGGAGTCCTGTTTCCTGAGTTCCCATTCCTCCACCTGCCGCTTGTGGGCCTGCTCCACCACCGCATCCACGCTCTGCTGCCAGGGCTTGACCAGAAGCCTGTGCAGCAGGGGGGTCTTGAGTTCACCGCTGGGCATCAGCAGCAGAACCCAGAGCGTCAGTGGCTGGCTGAAGTCCTCGGCCGGATCCAGCTCGATCCAGCTGCGCAGAGGCAGGGCCGCTGAAAACCCGGCCAGCAGAACGGCCAGCAGCGTGCTGTGCTGGAACTCGGCGCTGTGCCGGATCCCCTCCACCGCCTTGACCAGCACCGGTGGGATCAGGGAAAGGACATCGAGGTCGCTCGTGGCACCGAGCTGCTCCAGCTGATCGAGGGAGTCATCGGCATCGAGGGCTGCTTCCTGCTCCTCGACCAGCTCCCGGTACAGACCCTGCACATCCCGCAGGCTGCGGTCGTGGTCGCCGGCGATGCGCTCCAGCCGGAAGGACAGCTCTGAGCCACTGGGGCCTGCTGCCGCCAGCTCCTCCAGAACCTGCTGCAACGTGGCCTTCCCCTGCGGCTTCTCTTGCCCTGCCGCGTCTTGCGGTGCATCAGTGGATCCCGCGGAAACGGTGCCGGCGGCAGAGCCGCCGCTCAATCGCCGGTAACGGCGGAGGGCGGCGTCGCTGTCCCGATGCCGGCAGTCCGCCATCTCGATCGTGCTCAGCACACGATCCGCTTTGTCCTCGATCGCCAGGGCCGCGACGGCTTGCGCGATCAGATCGTCCGGACTGCCGCTGAAGCGCAGACCGTGGTCACTGAGCAGGTTGACCCAGCTGTAGAGCTCCTTCACGAACCCCGTGAGCTGGGCGCTCCGATCCACCGCCGCTCCCTCATTCCCGCAGTAGGGGCTGCCACCTGTGAGCACCTCCCGGGCCTTGTTGCCGATCAACTCCGCCAGAACCGGCGCTGCCGATCCCGACGCCTGTGGCTGTGGCTGTGGCTGTGGCTGCGGGCCTGGGGATCGCCTCGGCCTCTGCGGCTGCTTTGTGGTCGCTCCGGTCGCTCTCGCCCTGGGATAGATGCCGATGGCCCCGAGGGTCCTGACCTCGATCAGGCTGTAGGCGTACTCGGGGTTGACCAGCTCATAGGTGCCGGATCCGTTGCGGGTCGGGGCACAGACGCACACCCGGGTGCCGGCCAGCACCTCACCGCGGTGCTCCCCGCCGGGAACGGTCGTGAAATTGCAGTGGAGTTTCCCCGCCGCGGTGCGCCAGCTGTCCATCCCGTCAGCCAGCCGCAGGTAGATGTGCACCCCGCCGCCGGGCGTTCGCTCGATGCGGGTTCCTGTCAGTTCTGGGTACAGATCCAGCAGCCGCATCCAGTCCTGATCCAGAGCCTCCTGAGTTGGATAGTTCTTGCGATCAAAATCAATGACCACCACCTCCTTGGATGGGATGACGGCGAGCCCGATCGGCCGTCCCAGTCACTCGGCGACATCAATCCGTTTCAATACCTCAGACTCGACAGCCGGCTGGCTCTGACTTGTCAATCGCGGCTGACCATCAGCCAACCAGAAACTCGGATTCTTGCTAACAAATGCCGGTAGCGGCCGCCCATTCCTGTCGCGCAGAATCTCTCTCTGCCCGGTTGTGCTATTCAGTCGGGTCTGCGGAAAATCATCGGCAGGCAGCGCCAGAGGGATCACCGTCTGCAGGCTGAGCCCCAGCCGTGCCAGCTGACCGGTCGCTTCCCTCAGGGCGCTGTAGTCGCAGGCGGTCATGGGCGAACCTCCTGATCGGAGAAGCCCCAGGACGCGCCACTCCTTTGCTGAAAACCCCAGCAGAAAGCAGTCGCAGCAATCTCCGGAGATGCCATAATTGGGCGGACACGAACTCAGGCCGCGGCGAACTTCGCTGCGGCCTTTTCATTTGAGCCCCCGCCCGAGCCATCTGGATGCCCCGGAACCGTGCAGACCGTGCAACTCCCGGGAATCTGCACGGTTCAGCAGCGCTTAATCGCTGATCTCAGGGGCTCAAATGGTGCTGTGCGAATACAACTGCCATGAGCGCATCTCTGACAGCTGCGGATGACATCAAGCAGCAACTCAATCTCATCTGCGCTCAACTGAATGTGATCCAGGCGAGGCTGGAGCTGAAGCCCACCCTCAGCAGCAGCCCCTGGCTGCCCCTGTCGGAAGCGGCCAGGGCCCTGCACTTCCCCAGCGCCCGTGCCTTGAGGGTTGCCATCGATCGCGGTCGCATCCCCCCTCAGTTCGTGAGCGCCACCACCGGCGACACCGGCAGGCGCCGGACGCTCTACGTGGACGTGGAGGGCTTCGCCTCACATCTGCGCAACAAGTGACGCCATCGAGGCGCTGTCGAACCAGCGCTGGTAGAGCGTCGTGTGGACCATCAGCGAGTGCCCCAGGCTCTTGGCTGCCAGGGATGGGCTGATCTGCGGGTTGTGAATCGCCCGCACCGCCCAGGCATGGCGCAGGTCGTAGGCCAGGAACGGCGCCCCATGGCGGCGCAGGGCCACCCCCAGCTGGGAGCCGACCGTGCGGTGGTCGCGATCGAGATTGATGCCGGGCAGGCGCTTGTCCTGGAGCCCCCAGCGGCTGATCCATGCCTTCGGCAGCGGCAGTCCCTGCCGGGCGCCGGTCTTGCCGCCCCGGATCACCACGAGCCCATTGCTCTCCACCTCAGCCATCAACAGGGCCTCGTGGGGCCGGGCGCCATAGGTGGCGCAGATCCCGGCGACCCACTGCCACCCTGAGGGCAGCCCGTCGATCACCTCGACGATCACCTCATCAGCGGGCAGATTCCGCGGCGCCGCATCCTTCAGTGGGCTGTAGCCCTTGCCCAGCCCCCGCAGCTCCTGCACCGCTTCGCTGCCCATGTCCAGGGCCTGCGCCACGGCGGTGGCGGCCAGGGCGGCCTTGCTGCGACTGCGGCTGCCCATCGGCTTGCTGTGCACCAGGGCCCGCAGCGTGTCGATCGTGACCGCCTTCTGGCTCAGCAGGGGTCTCAAGGGAGCGGCATAGGTCGTGCCCCAGGTGACGTCGGCGCTGGGGCCGCGCTTGCGTTGCTGCCGCCACCAGGACTCCGCGCGGCTGATGGCCTCCTGGCCGCAGATGCCTGAGTCGCCCTGGCCAGGGATCCGGGTTGGCTGCAGCCAGCGCTCGAAGGGGAAGGCCTCCAGCCCTCGCCGATGCAGCTCCAGATCCCGACCGAGCTCTTCGGCCAACTCTCGGGCCTGGTCGACCCCAGACGGATAGGGGAAGGCCGTTGTGATCCGTCGCTGCTTCCACCCGCCCTCGGGCAGGGGCAGAGAGGCCCGCAGGCGCAGACGGCCTCCTGAAGGCGCGATCTCCAGGCTGATGCTGGAGCCCAGGTCCCGCAGCGCCCGGTTGATGCGGGTCAGGTAGGGGTCCTTCGAGGCCATGCAGGCGTGCCTAAAAGCGTGCCTACTCTCGCCCAAAAAGGGCTCTTTTGTGCCTAATCCGTGCCTAGCGGGGACCCTGGGAGGCGGTTGCGGATTTCCAGAGAACCCTTGGGCTGACTGGCTTTTTGGAGATGGGGGTCGTGGGGATCGAACCCACCTAAGGCGGATTATGAGTCCGCTGCATTCACCAGATTGCTAGACCCCCGCGTGGCGGCGGGACCCTGCCACCCGCGGGGAGCGGGCCGGGCCGGGCATGCCCGCCCGGGCCCGACCCGGCGTTCACCACAGGCCGCGTACCACCCCATTCCAGTTGCTGCCGCCGCCGGCTGCTGCTGCCGCTGGGGAGGGGCTGCGGCTGGAGCTGGTGCTGCTGCCGAGGCTGGTGGTGAACACACTGCTCAGATCGGCGGTGCGCCAGGGCATCGGCTGGGCCATCGCGCGCAGCTGCGTCTCGTATGTATTCGCAATCGCGGTCGCATCCCAGGTCAGGGTCTGGTCGGGGAAGCCCAGCCCGATCACACCACGGCCCGGCTGGCCGGATACGGCAATGCCGAGCAGATCGCTGACCTGATGGGCCAGGCTCACCCCGGAGGCATAGGGGGCCGTCCAGGTGTAGGCGCGCCGCTCGAACAATTCCGGCACCGTCTCGACGGCGGTACAGCGGGTGACCTCGACCGGGGCGGCGGCGGGCGACGCCGATCCGCCGGAGCCCTGGACAGCGAGGATCGGGGCTTCCAGCGTGGTGGTGCACTGCATCGGGCCCGCCTGGACCGGACCGGCCAGCAGGCCCAGGGTCGCCAGGGAGAACGCCGAGACGATGCCGCCGACGCGGTGGGAAGCGACAGAAAAATCAACCATGGGGAGCGTCACGCGGTAGGGCATCGCCTCAAGACCCGCTCAGTGCTCGCCCAAACTAGCGGCTGTAGCCTGCCGCCACCAGAGCGGCTCCGCTGTTGATGCCCCCTGCCTCCGCCGCGCCGCTGCCAGCCAGCCAGCCAGCCAGCCCGCCAGCCCAGCCGCAGCCGCAGCCCGGCGGCAGCGCCGAGGCCGGCCGCCGGCTGCTGCAGCTGCTGGCCGATCGGGCCTACCGCCGCGGCACCTTCACGCTCGCCTCGGGCCGCAGCAGCGAGCATTACGTGAACTGCAAGCCGGTGAGCCTCAGCGGCGCCGGCCTGCAGCTGCTCGGGCCGATGCTGCTCGAACAGGTGGAGCCCGAGGCGGTCGCCGTCGCTGGCCTCACCCTCGGGGCCGACCCCCTGGTGACGGCCGTGGCCCTGCAGGCGGCCCTGGCGGGCCGCTGCCTCGATGCGTTGATCGTGCGCAAGCAGGCCAAGGGCCATGGCACCGGCGCCTGGCTGGAGGGCCCCCTGCCCCCCAGCGGCAGCCGGATCACTGTGCTGGAAGATGTGGTCACCAGCGGCGGCTCGGCCCTTCAGGCCGTGACCCAGCTGCGGCAAGCGGGCTACCGGGTGGAGCGGGTCGTGGCGATCGTCGACCGCCAGGAAGGCGGTGCCGAGGCCATGGCCGCCGCCGGATTGGAGCTGCGCAGCCTGTTCCTGCTCGATGCCGTCGCGGCGGCTCACGCCGGCAGCGCAGCCTGATCGGTGGCGACCGGGGAGCCACCCCCCAGCCCCGGCCTCCCACCGCCACGTTGAGTCGGAGTCGTCACGACCAACCGCAACGATGAGCGCGCCACGATGAAAGCGCCACGATCAACCGTTGCCGGGAGATCCTCCCCAGCCCCGTTGCCGGCAGCGTTGTCCGGCAGCGTTGTCCGGCAGCATCGTCCCGCCCGTTCCATCCATGGGTCCATCCAGCAGCACCCCATCGCCCGCAGCCGCCGGCCGGCCGCACCCGGCCGCAGGCCCGGCGGATCCCTGGAACTGGTCACCGCAACCGCAGGACCTGGCCGCCTGGCCGGTGTCGCTGCTGCAGCTGCGGGGTCGCGACAGCCTGCGGTTTCTGCATGGCCAGACCAGCCAGGCCATCGCCCAGGCCCTGCCCGGTCAATGGCTGTCGACCTGCTGCATCAGCCCCACGGCGCGGCTGCGCGCCCTGGCCGAGGTGCTGGTCGATGGCGATGGCGATGGCGCCTGGCTGGTGATCAGCGCCGGTGATGGCGCCGCGGTCCATCAGGCCCTCGATCGCGTGCTGTTCCCCGCCGATGCGGTGACCCTGGGCCCGCTGCGCTCCGGCCTGTTGTTGCAGCCCCTGCCGCAGCAGCAGCAGTCGGCGCCGCTGCTGGCCGCTGCCGGCGCGCGCTGGCGGCCGCTGCAGGGCGGTGAGGGCTTCTGGCTGGGTGAGCGGTTGCTGCTGCTCGATGCCGCCGCCAGCGAGCGCGATCCGCTGGCGTTGGAGCCGCCTGCCCGCGAGCTGCTGGCCCGTCGGCGCCTCAGCGGCGCGCACCAGGAGCGCTGGCGCCTGCAGCTCGGTCTGCCGATCGGGCCGCTGGAGCTGTGCGAGGACAACAACCCGTTTGAACTGGGCCTGGCCGCCCGGGTGAGCCTCGCCAAAGGCTGCTACGTGGGCCAGGAGACCCTGGCCAAGCTGGCCACCTACGACGGGGTGCGCCGGCAGCTGCGCCGCTGGTGGCTGCCGGGAGAGGCGGACCTGGCGGCGGCGCTGGCCCCCGGCACGAAGCTGACAGCAGCGGATGGCGAACGGGCCGGGCTGATCACCTCCAGCCTGCAGCTGCCGGACGAGGGCGTCTGGATCGGTCTGGCCCTGGTGCGGCGTCAGGCGCTGACCCAGGCCACGCTCTGGAGCGGCGATCCCCGGCCGGGGGAGGCTGAACCAGCGGCAGCCACCCACCCGGTAGCCACCCACCCGGCGGCGACGCAACCATCGCCGCCGCCGCCGGCGGCGATCGCTTGCGGGGCAGGCCCTCAGGGTCTGGCGCTGCAGATCTCACGCCCGCCGGCCTGGGTGGATCCACCGGTGGGAGCCGGCGGTGCGGGCAGCGGACCTGGAGCGGCCGATGAGCCAGCGGATGGCGGCGATGGAGGTTGAGCGGATCGCCGCGGGCCATGGCGATCAGGATGTATCGGTGCTGGCGCGATGGTTCCAGCGGCCGGCCCCGGGGGCAGACGATGCCGGCTGACGCAGCCACCGCCCCGGGCCGCCCCACGCCACCTGCGGTCCTCGCCTGGGTGGTGGATGCGGTGGTGTATCCGATCTTCCCGGATCGCTTCCGCCGCACTCGACAGCCACGATGTGCCGCGCGCCCTATAGGTGCTGGGGGTGATCCGGCGGCCCTGCGGCTGGCGCTGCTGCTGCCGTGTTGACGCCCTCCAGCCCCAGGCGTGGCATGGTCTGTCGGACGCGGAGTGGGATTGCCATGCGTCAGATTTCCGGGCGAGCATTACGATGCCGGAAAGAGCAATGGATGACGCATCATGGACAGAGCACTTGTATCTGCATTGTGCGCCGGCCTGGCCATGGTGCCAGTAGGAGCCAGCGGCGGCGAGATTTACAGACTGTGCGGACCGAATGCGACGGGGTTCATCAGTGCGGGCCGTGACGTGGCGTGCATCAACGGGTCACTGGATTGGCGGAAGCAGCAGGCGCATATGCCAGCAGCGTCAACAGGGCCAGCGTTGCGCCCTACCCCTGCCGTCACGGCTGGAACCAATCGCAAGGTTGATGAAGCGCTAAATGACGCCGATCTTGCATTTAACAAGGGCTGGACAGATAATGGCTGCGGCTGGGTCCAAAACGCAATCTCGGCCGATCTGAACGACTTCGGCGGCGTTCCATCCTCAAAGGAGCAGCGAGAGCAACTGAGGCAGTACGCCCAGCGCTGCAACCTTCGCTACTGAGCATCTGCAGGGCTCCGAATGGAGCCCCGCGTCAGCACATCAGCAGGCCACCCAACGCCAAATATGGCGAACTGGGCCTCAACCGCAGCCCTGACTCTGTTCGTCCCTCAGTGCCAAGCGTCAGCCGCAGCGACCTGGTGGCATCTGTCTCGATGGCGGTCTGCCACAGCTGCATCGCTTCACGCTCGGTCGGAACGCTGACGGTGATACCCGGCGTGATCGGTTGAGTGGTGTGGTGGTGGTGGTGGTGGTGAGTCGGGCGGGCGAAGTCCACGGCCAGGCGCGGATGGATGTAGGTGCCGCGCTGATCGTTGGGGCCGGTAGTGATCGACTCGATCCCCATGCCAAAGGGATCAGCGGGATTTCCCGCTAATCCATCCAATCAGCCTGCCCGGCGCCCCCTGCCTGTATTACGGCGCCGAGCTGGGCCTGGAGGGCGGTGAGGAGCCCGCCTGCCGGGGGAATCGCTGCCGGCCGCGGCGGCGGCCCCCGGGGCCTGCGGCCCCTGATCGCCTCTCTGGCGGGTCTGCGCCACGCACAGCGCAGAGGTCCTCGCCTGGGTGGCGTCGGGTCTGCCGGTGCTGCTGTTGCGCCATGCTCAGGAGTGCATCCGCCTCAGCGGGCCGCTCCAGCGCGGCCCCGTCGTGCCCCCTTCACGGGGCTTCGTCGCGGGGCTTCCTCGCGGCTCCATCGCGGCTCCATCGCCCGGATTTCCCGTCTGCGGCGAGTCGCCAGCGCTGCCGGCGCGGCGCTGCTGCCCGGACCGCCGAGCGCCCGCCGCGCCGCAGGCCTCCTGCAACCCTTCCCCCAACTCCCGCCGCTCTCCCCTTGCCGTCCGCTGCCGCCACCCCCGCGGATCCCGAACCCGCCGCCGTCCCGGCCCCATCGGGGACCGTGTATCTGGTGGGGGCGGGTCCCGGTGATCCCGACCTGCTCACCCTGCGGGCCCACCGGCTGCTGCAGAGCTGTGATGCCCTGGTCTACGACGCGCTGATCCCGGAGGAACTGCTCGCCCTGGTGCCGCAGGACTGCGAGCGCCACTTCGTCGGCAAGCGCCGCGGCCACCATTCGGTGCCGCAGGCGAGCACCAATGCGGTGCTGGTGGAACTGGCCCGTCGTCGGCGCTGCATCGTGCGCCTCAAGGGCGGCGATCCCTTCCTGTTCGGACGGGGGGCGGAGGAGGCGGCCCATCTGGTCGCCCGCGGCATCCGCGTGGAGGTGGTGCCCGGCATCACCGCCGGCATCGCGGCACCCGCCTATGCCGGCATCCCCGTCACCCATCGCCGCGCCGGCTCCTGCGTCACCTTCGTCACCGGCCATGAAGAGATCGACAAGGGCCGGGCGGCGGTCGACTGGGGCGGGCTGGCCCGCAGCGGCGGCAGCCTGGTGATCTACATGGGCCTGCACAACCTGGCGCGCATCAGCGCCGAGCTGCTGGCGGCTGGATTGGCGCCGGATACGCCGGCGGCCGTGATCCAGCAGGGTACGGTGCGTGGCCAGCGCCAGCTGCTGGCACCGCTGCTGGAGCTGGCATCCCGGGTGGAGCAGGAGGGTTTCGGCTCGCCTGCGATCGTGGTGATCGGCGCGGTGGTGGCCCAGCGGGTGCCGGCCTGTGCGCCGCAACCCGCGGCGGTCACCCTGCCGATCCCGTTCTGAATCTCTGTGGTTGTGGCTGTGCCGGATCGGGGCGAGCCGGCGCAGGGGGGGATCCCAGGTCTGATTCAAGGAAGCTCTGGAAAACCGATCGCGCTCGCGGGCTGCCCCTTGCGGCAACGGGGATTTCCGCGCTCTGACCGGCGCTCTTGAGGGGTTTCCCAGAGGTTCCTCAAACTCGGCGCGTGGGCTGCGGTCGAGGAGCAAGGGGTCAACCCGCTGCTGGCAACGGCGGTGCTGAAGCCCATGGATGCTGCCCGTGTCGCGCACGACTGGCGCAACGCAACCGGCACGTTGAAGCGGCCCTGGGGGTGGTCCGATCCGCCACCCCGGCCACCCCGGCCACCCCGGCCGGCACGGCCGGCACGGGAAGGCCGGCAGGTGGTTGGGCCGCAACGCCACCGGCTCAATCGGGCTGCAGGATGCTGCGAGTGCGTTCGCGCCGCTGCTGGTCCTGGGCGTCCAGCCGAGCCCGGCAGTCCTCGCGTGGGGTGAGCAGACAGCTGATGTAGTCGGCGGCGTCCACCAGGGCCGCCCGGATCGCCTTGGCGGGGGGGGTGCGCTGCGACTGGCTGTTGTTGCTGCCGAAGTTGAGGGTGCCGGCGGCACCGGTGATCACCTGCCCGGTGCGGCCCAGGTTGGGGAACAGCAGCGGGGCGGCAGCGGCCGCCGGCATCCCCGGGCAGCAGGCCGGGCCGCGGGCGGACCCAATCGGTGAACTGGCCCAGGTTGGACGCCGTTTGGTAGCGAGATTCACGGTTGGGCCCGGGGCTTTTCGGTTCACTGGCTGATTCGTGCCTGCAGACGCCTCTGACGGCCCGGCGTTCCCGCGCCGCCGCTGCCATCCCCCTCGCCTGGCGGCATCTCTGGGTTGCTGCTGTCCGGGTTGTCATGGCCTGGGCCGCCAGCTGGCCGTCCCGTCTCTCGCTCCCCTCTTCCCCTCGCCGTCGCCGCCATGAGTTCGAACCCCTCCCTGCCCGAGCAGTTACGCGAGAGCGAACAGCGGCAGCCCGGCCGAGCCCCGATGTTTGAGCTGTTGCCCTATGAGAAGTTCCGCGATACCCCGTCTGTGCGTTTCTTCGATATCACGGTCGCCGCATCGAATGCCCGCGATCTGGTGGTGCATGCCGGCCCGGCCATCAGCCCCCCCGATGAGGAGAATACCGGCGCCTGGCAGTTCTACCTCCATCCTCACCAGGAAGACAATCTGCTCGCCCTGCACGGTGGGCGCACCTTTTATCTGGTCAATTTCGGTTGGAATTATCCCTATCACATCGTCCGCCTCGAAACCGGCGGTGACATCCTGCGCATCCCCCCGGGCACCTTTCACCGCTCGGTCTCCGATCCCGATGGTTCGGTGGTGCTCAACCAGGCCGTGCGCGAGCCAGGGGCCAGCGTTGTGCGTGAGTTCCGCGTCTACAACAGCCGCCTGATTCCCCGCCTGTTTGCCACCACCTTCCGCACGGCGCCGCTGCCGAAGCTGCACGGCGTCAGCTGGTGAGTTGGTGAACCGGTGAATTGGTGCAGGGTGAGGCCATCGGCCCGCAGCGGCGGCCGCCCCATCCTGCCGGCGCTGCCTCAGCCGTTCGCGGCTGCGGGCCACCGCTGTGGCTCAATGAGGCTGTGGCTCAATGAGGCTATGGCTGAATGAGGCTGTGGCGCCGGCACCGGCGGCGCCACAGCGATCGGGCAGCCCAGCGGCGCAGCTTCACTCACGCAGCTTCACTCGCGCAGCTGTCACGCAGCTATTGCGCAGCTCAGTCGCGCAGTTGTCGCGCAGCTTCAGTGGCGCAGCTCCGCATCTCCCACCACGGCCTGATCGTGGCAGCCCAGCACCGCTTCCGGGTGGCGGTAATGCTTGAACTCCAGCCAGTTGCCGCTGGGATCGATCAGGAAAAAGGTGTGATGTTCCAGCACCTGGCCCGGGAAGCGGCATTTCGGCTCCACCCCGAACCGCAACCCGGCGGCGCGGACCCGATCCAGCAGGGCCTGCCAGGTGGCGGCATCATCGAACACCAGCCCGAAGTGTCGGGGGTAGATGCCGGGCTGGGGGGGTGGCGCATCCGCCTGCCGCAGGCGTTGCGCCACCAGCTGATGGCCGGCGAGATCGAGAATCAGCGCCTCGGGGCTGCAGCGGCCGGCCCGGCAGCCCAGGCCGTCCACATACCAGCGCCGGCTGACTTCGAGATCGATCGCGGGGATCGAGAGGTGAAAACGGGGCCGCTCCAAGGCTCAGGCCGGCACTTACAGCCCATGCATCATGGCGGCTGCGGCACAATCCGCCGGCGGCCAGGGCGGCTTCCAGGTGCCGGTAGCGCCAGTCGTGCGCCACACCGGCCCGAGGAGTGGGCTGCAGCAACCCCAGGCGCTGCCGGGAGCGGCTTGACCCTTGCGCCTCGGTCGCAGTGCTGGCGCCGAGCTTGAATCAACCCTGCGCCGGCTGCGCGGCGGGCTGCGCGGTCGGGCCGCCGCTGCCCCTGGGCCCCTGGACGGCCGGACCGCTCAGAGGCTGTATGTAAAGAGATGTGAAGCGAGTGTCGGGTGGGTCGATCGTTCGCTTTCGGCCTGAAGATGACCAGCTGCTTTGGTATTGGCTGTCAGGCTCACTCCACATATAGCGCA
>Ga0172372_10005467_pt1 | contig 17672 bp, 13 predicted proteins | sample LakKiv5m_2_FD_114544 | JGI IMG/M metagenome (GOLD analysis project Ga0172372, IMG submission 114544) | Freshwater microbial communities from Kabuno Bay, South-Kivu, Congo - kab_092012_9.5m | ecosystem: Environmental > Aquatic > Freshwater > Lake | place: Democratic Republic of the Congo...
CCCGAAGGCCTCACCGTGCTCTACGACGGCGCGTGTCCGCTGTGCCGTCGCGAGATCGGCGTCTACCGCGGCCTGACGCCGACCGAGCCGCTCGAGTTCCGCGACATCAGCAGCCCCGCGGCGGCGCTGCCGACGCCGCTGCCCGCCGGCCTGTCACAGGCCGACCTCCTCGCGCGCTTCCATGTGCAGCATGCCGATGGCCGTATCGAAAGCGGCGCCCGTGCGTTCATCGCCCTCTGGGAGCGGCTGCCCTATTGGCGCTGGTTGGCACGCCTCGGACGGCTGCCCGGCATGGCCTCGCTGATGGAGATCGCCTACCGGGGGTTCCTGCGGGTGCGGCCGACGATGCAACGCTGGGCAGGCAAGCGGGGATGACGGGATTTCCTGCCCGGATGTCGGCTGGACGCAAACAACGATGTCGCATCTGAAGCAGTTTTAGGCATGCTTTCCGACACCCCCGCGCGGCCATGAGGCCGGGCAGCCGCAGCCGCCGCACCGGCGGAGCCCGCCTTCCGCAGCTCCCCTGGACGCGGGTGGTCAACCCCTACGCGCCGATGGAGATCCTCTCGGCCGACCAGATCGAGGCGATCCATCTCACCTCGCTGCGCATCCTCGAGGAGATCGGCATCGAACTGATGTCGCCCGCCGCGCGTGCCGCGATGCGTGCGGTCGGCGCCGAGGTCGACGAGACGACGGGCACGGTGCGGCTCGATCGGGCGGTGGTGGAGCGCGCGCTCGCCACCACGCCCGAGCGCTTCACGCTGACCTCGCGCAATCCGGCCAAGCAGCTGCAGATGGGCGGGCGGGACATGGCGTTCGGCCTCGTCGCCGGGCCGCCGTTCGTGCACGACTGCGAGCGCGGCCGTCGCGCCGGCAACCTCGCCGACTACCGCGACTTCATCAAGCTCGCGCAGCACTTCAACGCCATCCACATCATCGGCAACCAGGTCTGCGCGCCGATCGAGCTGCCCGCCAACTCGCGCCACCTCGATACCTACCGCACCAACCTCGTGTACTCCGACCTGTCGTTCCACTGCACCGCGATCGGCGCGGGCCGCGCGCGCGACGGCATCGAGATGATGGCGATCACGCGCGGCATCACACCCGAGCAGATGGCCGACAGCCCCGGTGTGCTCACCATCATCTCGGTGAACAGCCCGCGGCGCTTCGACGAAGCGATGGCCGACGGCCTGATGGAGATGGCCCGCTACGGCCAGCCGGTCGTGATCACGCCGTTCACGCTCATGGGCGCGATGGCCCCGGTGTCGCTCGCAGCCGCGCTCGCGCAGCAGAACGCAGAGATCCTGTTCGGTCTGACCCTCGCGCAGGCGGTGCGGCCGGGGACGCCGGTGATGTACGGCGCCTTCACCTCCAATGTCGACATGCGTTCCGGCGCGCCGGCCTTCGGCACGCCCGAGAACACCAAGGCCAACATCGCGAGCGGTCAGCTCGCGCGGCGCTATCGCCTGCCCTATCGCACCTCGAACGCCAGCGCCTCCAACGTCGCCGACGCGCAAGGCGTCTACGAGACCGAGATGTCGCTGTGGGGCGCGGTGCTCGGCCACTGCAACCTCGTGTACCACGCTGCCGGCTGGCAGGAAGGCGGCCTCGTCGCCTCGTTCGAGAAGCTGGTGCTCGATGTCGAGATGCTGCAGATGATGATCGAGTTCCTGAAGCCGATCGTCGTCGATGAAGCCGAGCTCGGCTTCGAGGCGCAGCAGCAGGTCGCGCCGGGCGGGCATTTCTTCGGCGCGCCGCACACCATGGCGCGCTACGAGCACGCCTTCTACCAGCCGCTCGTCTCCAACTGGCAGAACTACGAGCACTGGCAGTTGGGCGGCGGCAAGGACGCCACACAGCGCGCCACCGACATCTGGAAGCGCGCGCTCGAGGAATACGGACAGCCGGCGCTCGACCCCGCCGTCCTCGAAGCGCTCGACGCCTACATCGCTCGCCGCCGCGAAGCGATCGGCGGCGGAGAGCCCTGACCCGTCCGGTCCGACGTGCGCTATTCCGCCTTCCGACTGTTCACTGAGGCGCTCCGCGGCAACCGCGGCTGGCGGCCGGCGTGGCGCGACGCGGCGCCGCGCAGCGCCTATGACGCCGTGATCGTCGGCGGCGGCGGGCATGGTCTCGCCACCGCCTACTACCTCGCCAAGGTGCACGGTCTGCGCGACATCGCCGTGCTCGAGAAGGGCTGGATCGGCAGCGGCAATGTCGGCCGCAACACCACCATCATCCGCTCCAACTACCTGCTGCCCGGCAACGCACCGTTCTACGAGTGGTCGCTGAAGCTCTGGGAGGGCCTCGAGCAGGACATCAACTACAACGCGATGGTCAGCCAGCGCGGCGTGCTGAACCTCCACCACAACGACGCGCAACGCGATGCCAATGTCCGTCGCGGCAACGCCATGCGGCTGCAGGGCATCGATGCAGAGCTGCTCGATGCGCAGGATGTGCGACGCATGCTGCCCTTCCTCGACTTCGACAACGCGCGCTTCCCCATCCGCGGCGGTCTGCTGCAGCGGCGCGGTGGGACCGTGCGGCATGACGCCGTCGCCTGGGGCTACGCGCGCGCCGCCGACAAGCTCGGTGTCGACATCATCCAGAACTGCGAGGTCACGGGGTTCCGCATGCAGGGCGGTGCGGTCGTCGGCGTCGAGACCACGCGCGGCCCGATCGCCGCGCGTAAGGTCGGCCTCGCCTGCGCCGGCAACTCCTCGCGCGTCGCCGCGCTCGCCGGCCTGCGGTTGCCGATCGAGAGCCATGTGCTGCAGGCGTTCGTCACCGAGGGGCTCAAGCCCCTCATCCCGGGTGTGGTGACCTTCGGCGCCGGGCACTTCTACATCAGCCAGTCGGACAAAGGCGGCCTCGTGTTCGGCGGCGACATCGACGGCTACAACAGCTACGCGCAGCGCGGCAACCTCGCCACCGTCGAGGATGTCTGCGAGGGCGGCATGGCGTTGATGCCGATGCTCGGGCGCGCGCGGCTGCTGCGCTCTTGGGGCGGCGTCATGGACATGTCGATGGACGGCTCGCCGATCATCGACCACACCCCGATCGACGGTCTCTATCTCAACGCCGGCTGGTGCTACGGCGGCTTCAAGGCGACCCCGGGCTCCGGCTGGTGCTTCGCCCATCTGATGGCCCGCGACGAACATCACCCCGTGGCGACGGCATATCGGCTGGACCGCTTCGCGTCCGGCCGTGTCATCGACGAGAAGGGCCAAGGCCCGCACCCCAACCGGCACTGACGCGATGCGCATCCCCTGCCCCCATTGCGGACCCCGCGGCCACGACGAGTTCGTGCATCACGGCGATGCGGCACCGCAGCGTCCGCCGGCTGACGCTGCCGAGGCCGCGTTCCACGACTTCGTGTATCTGCGCGACAACCCGGCGGGGCCGTACCGGGAACTGTGGTTCCATGCGGCGGGCTGCCACAGCTGGCTCGTCGTCGAACGCGACACGCGCACGCATGAGATCCGGTCGGTGACCTTGGCGCGGAGCGAGACATGAGCGCGCGCCTGCCGAGCGGCGGACTGATCGACCGCACGCGCTCCCTGCGCTTCACCTTCGACGGTCGCAGCCACGAGGGCTACGCCGGCGACACGCTCGCGGCCGCGCTGCTCGCCGATGGCGTACGCCTCGTCGGCCGCTCCTTCAAATATCACCGGCCGCGCGGCGTGCTGACGGCAGGTCCCGAGGAACCGAACGCGCTCGTCGAACTACGCGCCGGCGCGCGGCGTGAGCCGAACACCCGCGCGACCATCGCGGAGCTCTACGACGGCCTCGAGGCGCACAGCCAGAACCGCTGGCCGTCGTTGCGCTTCGACCTGCTCGCCCTGAACGGGCTGTTCTCGCCCGTGCTCGGCGCAGGCTTCTACTACAAGACCTTCATGTGGCCTGCGAAGTTCTGGGAGAAGGTCTACGAGCCGGCGATCCGGCGCGCCGCGGGCCTCGGGACGCTCTCCACCGCGCCCGACCCCGACCACTACGAGAAAGCGAACGCGTTCTGCGACCTTTTGGTCATCGGCTCGGGCCCCGCCGGCTTGATGGCGGCGCTCGTCGCCGCTCGCAGCGGCGCGCGCGTCACCCTCGCCGAGCAGGATTTCCTGTTCGGCGGTCGATGCCTGAGCGAGCGGATCGCCATCGGCGACGGCTCGGCACATCGCTGGGCGCAATCGGTGGTCGCCGAGCTCGCCTCGATGCCGGATGTCCGCCTGCTGCCGCGGACCACCGTGGTGGCGACCTACGACCACGGCGCCTACACCGCGGTCGAGCGCGTCAACGACCATGTGGCCGTGCCGCCCGCCTTCGAGCCGCGCCAAAGATTGTGGCGCATCGTCGCGAAGCGTACCGTGCTCGCCGCCGGCGCGCTGGAGCGGCCGCTGATGTTCGGCGACAACGACCTGCCGGGCGTGATGTTGGCGAGCGCCGTCAGCACCTACATCAACCGCTACGCCGTGCGGCCGGGCCGTCACGCGGTCGTGTTCGCCGACAACGACCATGCCTGGTCGACGGTCGCCGATCTGCGCGCCGTGGGCACCGAGATCGTCGCGATCGTCGACCCGCGGGCGGACGCGCGCAGCCGTGCGGTCGCCGTCGCACGCGACGCGCCGTTGCTGACCGGTGTGGTACGACGCGCCCTCGGCGGCCGCGGGCTGCAGGGCGTCGAGATCGAGGGCGCCGACGGCCGTGTCCACCGCTTCGAGTGCGACCTGCTCGCCGTATCGGGCGGTTGGACGCCTACGCTGCATCTCACCTCGCATCTCGGTGCGCGGCCGCGCTGGGACGCCGCGCGCTCGATGTTCCTGCCGGAGCGACTGCCGCCGGGCATGTCCGTCGCCGGCGCGGCCGGCGGCGGCCTCCACACCGCAGCGGCCTTGGCGACGGGTTTCCGCGCGGCCGAAGATTCCTTACGCAGCCTCGGCATCACGCCGCGCGGGGATACGCCGCCCGTCGCCGGTGACGAGTCGGATGCATGGACACCGCTGTGGCGCGCGCCGACCTCCCGCGGCAAGTGCTTCGTGGACCTCCAGAACGACGTGACGACCGATGACCTCGCGCTCGCCCATCGTGAAGGCTTCGGTGCGGCCGAGCACGCCAAGCGCTATACGACGCTCGGCATGGCGACCGACCAGGGCAAGACCTCGGCGCTCAACGGCCTCGCGACGCTTGCGGCGCTCACCGGCAGGACGATCGACGAGGTCGGCACGACCACCTACCGTCCACCCTTCACACCGGTCGCCATCGGTGCGCTCGCGGGGCACCACCGCGGTCCCGACTTCCGCCCCACGCGCCTCACGCCCTCGCACGAGTGGGCGCGCGAGCGAGGCGCCGTGTTCATCGAGTCCGGCGCATGGCTGCGTGCGCAGTACTTCCCGCGGCCCGGCGAGACCGACTGGCTGCCGCCCGTGATCCGCGAAGTGCAGGCGGTACGCTCCGCTGTCGGGCTCTGCGATGTCTCCACGCTCGGCAAGATCGAGCTCAAAGGCCCCGACGCGCTGACGTTCATCGAGCGCCTCTACGTCAACGGGTGGCAGACGCTCGCCGTCGGTCGCGCCCGCTACGGCGTGATGCTGCGCGAAGACGGACGGGTGATGGACGACGGCACAGTGGCGCGGCTCGGCGAGCAGCACTGGTTCATGACCACGACCACGGCCAACGCGGTCGCGGTCTACCAGCACATGCAGCACTGTCATCAGGTGCTGTGGCCGACGCTCGATGTCCAGTTCACCTCGGTCACCGAGCAGTGGGCGCAGTTCGCGGTCGCGGGGCCGCGCTCGCGCGAGCTGCTGCGACGGGTGCTCGCTCCCGATGAGGACATCTCCGACGACGCGTTCCCCTACATGGCGGCGCGGGCGGTGACGCTCGCCGACGGGCTGCGTGGACGACTGTTCCGGCTGTCGTTCTCGGGCGAACTCGCCTACGAGATCGCAGTTCCGACACGGCACGGCGAGACCGTGATCCGTCGGCTCGCTGCGGCGGGCGAGGACCTCGGCGTCGTTCCTTACGGACTCGAGGCGCTCGGCGTGATGCGCATCGAGAAGGGGCATGTCGCCGGCAACGAGCTCACGGGGCGCACCAGCGCGCAGCAGCTCGGGCTCGGCCGCATGCTCTCCAAGAAGAAGGACTACATCGGCGCACGCCTCGCGCGCTTGCCGGCGCTCGACGATCCGACCGACACCCAACTCGTCGGCCTCAGACCGCTGGATCACGGCGCGCGGCTCGCGAGCGGCGCGCACTTCCTGCCGATCGGGAGCCCGACGACCTTCGAGCACGAGCAGGGTTATGTGACCTCGGTCGCGTACTCGCCTTCGCTCGGCCACTGGATCGCGCTCGGTCTGCTCAAGAACGGGCGACAGCGCCATGGCGAGCGGCTGCGCGCCGTCGACCTGCTGCGCGGTCAGGAGACCGAGGTCGAGATCTGCGACCCGGTGTTCATCGACCCGCAAGGAGCACGCCTGCGTGGCTGAACCGTTGCCCGACCGCTTGACGCCCGGACGCCATGGCAGGACCGAGGGACGCCCGGGGGTCGAAGTATGCGAGCGGCCGCTAGGCCTGCTGGCGAGCGTCATCGCAAGACGCGGCGCTACCCAGACGCTGGCATCGGCCCTCCGACGCGACCTCGGCGGCAAGGGTTCGACCGTCCTTTCCATCGGGCCCGGTCATTGGTGGATCGTCTCGGAGACTTCGCAGCCGTCGGTGGATGCACTGCAGACGACATACGAGGGCATGGCTTCGGTGTTCGACATCACCGACAGCCGCATGGTGCTCGAGCTGAGCGGACCCCGGATCCGCGATGCGCTCGCCAAGCTGCAGCCCGTCGACCTGCATCCGTCCGTCTTCAAGACCGGCGATGTCGCGGTGACGAGCGCCAGCCACATCGGCATCACGCTCTGGCAGACCGACGACGCGCCGCGCTATCGGCTCGCCGTGGCCCGCAGCTATGCCGCGAGCTTCTTCCGCAGCTTCGTCGCCGCCGCAGCCGAGTACGGCTGCGAGGTCAGGCCATGAGTCGCTTGAGGTCCGGGTCGAAGAGCGTCTTCGACTGCAACCGCGCGGCCTGACGCCGACCGAGGATCTCGATGGTCCAGCCGCCGGCTTCGTCGGCGAGTTCGCGCGGCACATAGCCCATCGCGACCGAGAGCTTCGAGCCGTGCGCGTAGCCGCCGGAGGTGACCCAACCGACGACCTTCTCGCCCTGCCAGATCGGCTCGTCGCCGATGACATCGGCGTCGACCGCATCCACCACGAAGCAACGCAGACGCAGGCGACCACCGGTCTCCTTCTCACGCCGCGCGGCGTCCTTGCCGATGAAGTCGGCGGGCTTGTCGTAGGCGACGAAACGGTCGAGCGCCGCCTCGAGCGGACCGTAGATCGGGCGGTACTCGCGGGCCCAGGAGCCGTAGGCCTTCTCGAGCCGCAATGAATTCAGCGCACGCGAACCGAAGAGCTGGATGCCGTGCGGCTCGCCCGCCGCCATCAGCGCCTCGAAGATATGCACCAGGTACGCAGGGTCGCACCAGATCTCGTAGCCGAGGTCGCCCGTGTAGCTGACGCGCCCGACGAGCGCGCAGGCCATGCCGACCGGGATGCGCTTGATGTCCATGAAGCGGAACTTCGGCGTGGAGAGGTCCGCCGTCGTGACCGCGGCGAGCACATCGCGCGCGCGCGGACCCGCGATGGCGAGACCCGCGAGACCGCCACCGTGGGCGGCGATCGACACCGAACCGTCGACCGGCAGATGCCGCAGGAACCACCGCATGTGGTAGTCCTCGGCCAGCCCTGAGCCGATGATCAGGAAGCCCTCGGCGCCGAGGTCGGCGAGCGTGAAATCACCGATCAAGCGGCCGTCGTGCTTCAGCATCGGCGCCAAGGTCATGCGGCCGGGTGCCGGCAGCTTGCAGGCGAGCAGGCCGTCGAGCCACGCGCGCGCACCGGGCCCGGTCACGCTGTACTTGGCGAAGCCCGTGGTCTCGATGAGTCCGACCCGGGCGCGCACCGCGGCCACCTCCTCCGCGACCGTCGCGAAATCCGTGGAGCGGTACCAGCTGAACTCGTCACGCACACCCTCGGGCGCGTACCAGAGCGGCACCTCGAGCCCCGCAGCCGCACCGAACTGCGCGCCGCGCGCCTTGAGGCGGTCGTAGAGCGGCGAAGTCTTGAGCGGTCGACCGGCCGACAGCTCCTCGTTCGGGAAGCGGATCGAGAAGCGTCGCGCGTAGTTCTCCTTCACCTTGGCGTTGGTGTAGGCCTTGCTCGCCCAGTCGCCGAAGCGCGCGACATCCATCGCCCAGACATCCATGCCGGGATCGCCGTGGATCATCCAGTTGGCGAGCGCGAAGCCGACGCCGCCGCCCTGGCTGAAGCCGGCCATCACGCCGCAGGCGCACCAGTAACCCTGCAGCCCACGCACCGGTCCGATCAACGGATTGCCGTCGGGCGCGAAGGTGAACGGCCCGTTGACGATCTTCTTGATGCCGGCGTTCTGGAACGCCGGGAAATGTTTGAAGCCGACCTCGAGCGAGGGCGCGATGCGGTCGATGTCCGGTTGCAGCAGCTCGTGGCCGAAGGTCCAGGGCGTCGAATGCTCCGACCAGGCCTTGCAGGCCTTCTCGTAGGTGCCCATGAGCATGCCGCCGCGCTCCTGGCGCAGGTAGAGCTCGCCGTCGAAGTCGATGGCGTGCAGCACCTCCTTGCCGGTCGTGCGGTTGATCTCGGCGACCTCGGGCATGTCCTCGGTGATGAGATACATGTGCTCCATCGCGAGCACCGGGTGCTCGCAGCCGACCATGTGGCCCACCTCGCGCGCCCAGAGACCGCCGGCGTTGACCACATGCTCGGCGTGGATCTCGCCGCGGTTGGTGATCACGCGCCAGGTGCCATCGGGGTTCTGGATCAGCTCCTCGACCTTGGTGAAGCGCTCGATGTTGGCGCCGAGCTTGCGCGCGGCCTTGGCGTAGGCCTGCGTCGTCCCGGAAGGGTCGAGATGGCCGTCGACGACGGTCTCCAACGCGCCGACGAAGCAGGAAGGGTCGAGCAGCGGCATCAACTCGTGCGCGCGCTCGGGGGTGATGATCTTGGCGTCGATGCCGAGATAGCGCCCCTTGGCCACCGTGCTCTTGAGCCAGTCGAACCGCGCCTCGGTGGCCGCCAACATCACGCCGCCCGTGAGGTGCAAGCCCGTGGGTTGGCCCGACAGCTCCTCGATCTCCTTATAAAGGTCGATCGTGTACTTCTGGAGCTTGGCGACGTTCGGATCGCCGTTGATCGTGTGCATGCCGCCGGCGGCGTGCCAGGTGGAACCCGAGGTGAGCTCATCGCGTTCGAGCAGCACCGAGTCGGTCCAGCCGAACTTCGCGAGGTGGTAGAGGACGGAGCAGCCGACGACTCCGCCGCCGATGACGACAGCACGTGCAGTGGTTTGCATGGGTCCAAGATGGTCACCGCGACCCCCGGACCGGGGTTACATCCAGCCGACATCGCCATGCGATACTTCGACATCCGGACGGCGGGGGTTTCGGCACACAATGTCCCCATCGATGGGCGAAAAACCTCCGAAGTCCGCCATCACCCGGCTCGCGCGCCGCGGCGACACCCGTACGCCCATCCGCATCGCTTTCGTCCTCGCCCCGCAGTTCCCGATGCTGGCCTTCGCCGCCGCGCTCGACCCGCTGCGGGTCGCCAACCGCCTCAGCGAAAAGCCGCTCTTCGAGTGGCTGCTCACCTCCGTGGACGGCCGACCGGTGATGGCGAGCAACGGCATCCCGATAGCGGTGAAGTGCCCGCTGGAAGAGCTGAATGATGTGGACCTCGTGGTGGTCTGCGTCGGACTCGAGCCGCTGCAGTTCGGGCGGCAGCACAAGATCCATCACCAGCTGCGGCGGCTCGCCCACCACGGCGCGGCGATCGGCGCCGTCAGCTGCGGCACCTTCGTGCTCGCCGAGGCGGGGCTCCTCAACGGCCGACGCGCCACCGTGCATTGGGAGTACGACGAACTCTTCCGCAAACGTTATCCCGCGCTGCAGATCTCACGCGAACTGTTCGTCTTCGACCGCGACGTCTTCACCTGCTGCGGCGGCACCGCTGCACTCGACATGATGCTGCACCTCGTCCGCGAGACCGCCGGCAACCAGCTCGCGCAGGATGTCGCCGAGCAGTTCATCTATCCGCGCATCCGCGACGAAGAGGAAGCGCAGCGCGCAGCCATCCAGAACCGCTACGCCGTCGCCAGCCCGCGCCTCGCCTATGCCATCGAGATGATGGAATCCTCGCTGGATGAGCCGATCCCGCTGCGCGACCTCGCGACCCGCGTCGGCATCTCCACCCGCCAGATCGAGCGGCTCTTCAAGGAACAGATGGGCGTCGGTCCCTCGATGTTCTATCTCAAGCGCCGTCTCGAACGAGCGCGCACCATGCTGCGGCAGACGCTGCTGCCGATCCGCGAGGTGGCGGTCGAGTGCGGGTTCGGATCGACCGCGCACTTCAGCCATGCTTACAAGAAGGCGTTCGGCATACCGCCGACCCAGGAACGCACCAACGCGAGGGACGCATGCTGATCGACATCTGCATCATCTCGGGGCTGCTGGTGCTCGCCCATCTGCTGCGTGCCGCCGTCCCGCCGCTGTCGCGGTTCCTGATCCCGTCCTCGATGATCGCGGGTCTCATCGGTCTCGCGCTCGGCCCCGGCGGCTACGACCTGCTGCCGTTCAGCCGCGGTGACGACGGACAGGCGCTGCTCGGTACCTATCCCGGCATCCTGATCACGCTGCTCTTCGCCACGCTGCTGATGGGGCATCGGACGACACAGCTCACGCGCGAGACCTGGCAAGGCGGTCGCACCTCGTTCCTCTACAACATGGGCTCCGAGTTCATGCAGTACGGCGTCGTGCTGTGCGTGGGCACGGCGCTGCTCACTTTCATGTTCACCGACCTGCGCGACGAGTTCATGGTGCTGCTGCCGGGTGGTTTCGCCGGCGGCCACGGCACCGCGGCCGTCTACGCCGATGCGATGCCGCAATGGGAGGCCGCGCGCAGCATCGGCTTCACCTTCGCCACGCTCGGCATCCTGTGCGCGGTGTTCGGCGGACTGGTGCTGGTGAACATCGCGCGCAAGCGCGGCTGGATCCCGCAGGACGCCACGACGTCCGCGCAGACCGCGCCCGAGCAGACCTCGTTCCTGCCCGAGGCGTTCCAGACCTCCACCGGGCGCACCACCGTCAACAGCATCGCGCTCGAGCCGCTGGCATGGCATGTCGCGCTGGTGCTCGCCGTGTACGGCGCGACGGTGACCGTGATGCCCGCGATCCGCGAACTGCTGCCGCCGAAGTTCCTGCTGCCGGCGTTCGTGGTGGCGATGGTGATCGGCTGGATCGTGCAGAGCGCGCTCGATGCCGCGAAGGTCGGACGGTATGTCGACGCCAAGACCATCGGCAGCATCGGCTCGCTAGCCTCGGATTATCTGGTCGCGTTCGGCATCGCATCGATCAACGTGCAGATCGTGCTGACCCATGCCGTACCGCTGCTGGTGTTCGCGCTGCTCGGACTCGTGCTGTGCGTCGGTTGGCTGTTGCTCGTCGCGCCGCGCGTGTTCGGTGCGCGCTGGTTCGAGTCCGGCATCTTCACCTACGGCTGGAACACCGGGACCATCGCGTTCGGCGTGGCGCTGCTGCGCATCGTCGACAAACGCGCCGACTCGAAGGTGCTGGCCGACTACGGCGTGGCGTATGTCGCCATAGGGCCGATCGAGGCGATCCTCTACACCTCGGTGTTGGCGGTGCTCGCCACCGGACAGCTGTTCGCGCTCGGCATGGGGCTGGTCGCGACCGCGACCGTGATGGCGGTGCTGGCGGTGCGGTCCGGGCGCACGGCGCGATAGACCGGCCATCCAGCATCGGCACCCGGAGGCCCGCCCTCCGCTATAATCTCCGGTCGATTTCACCGGCCAGATCGGCCGCGCTCCGGGTGCCATGCATACCTTCCAGTCGCTCATCTTCAGCCTGCAGAAGTACTGGTCCGACCAGGGCTGCGTCGTCCTGCAGCCCTATGACATGGAGGTGGGCGCGGGCACCTTCCACACCGCGACCTTCCTGCGGGCGGTCGGCCCCGAGCCCTGGAGCGCCGCGTATGTGCAGCCCTCGCGCCGCCCCACCGACGGCCGCTACGGCGACAACCCGTTCCGGCTGCAGCGCTACTACCAGTTCCAGGTGGTGATGAAGCCCTCGCCGCTCGACATCCTCGACCTCTACATCGGGTCGCTGAAGATGCTGGGCTTCGACCCGCTGGTGCACGACATCCGCTTCGTCGAGGACAACTGGGAGTCGCCGACGCTCGGCGCGTGGGGCCTCGGCTGGGAGGTGTGGCTCAACGGCATGGAGGTCACGCAGTTCACCTACTTCCAGCAGGTGGGCGGCATCGACTGCAAGCCGGTGACCGGCGAGATCACCTACGGACTCGAGCGCCTCGCGATGTACCTGCAGGGCGTCGACAGCGTCTACGACATCGTCTGGACCGACGGGCCGCGCGGCAAGATCACCTACCGCGATGTGTACCACCAGAACGAGGTCGAGCAGTCGAAGTACAACTTCGAGCACGCCGACACCGCGGTGCTGTTCCGCAACTTCGACGAGCACGAGGCGATCTGCCAGAAGCTGCTCGAGGCCAAGCTCGGCCTGCCTGCCTACGAACAGATGCTCAAAGCCTCGCACACCTTCAACCTGCTCGACGCGCGGCGCGCCATCTCGGTCACCGAGCGTCAAAGATTCATCCTGCGCGTGCGCACGCTGGCGCGCGGCGTGGCCCAGGCCTACTACGAGGCGCGCGAGGCGCTCGGCTTCCCGATGCTGCAGACCGTCGCGCCCACATCCGGCGCGGCGACGACGGAGAAGGCGCCATGACCGCCGTGCGCGACTTCCTGTTCGAGCTCGGCACCGAAGAGCTGCCGCCGCTTGCGCTGCCCGAGCTCGAGCGCGCGCTCGCCGAGGGCATCGCCTCGGGTCTCGCACACGCTGGCCTCGCTCACGCAGGTCTCACTTCATACGCCGCACCGCGCCGTCTTGCGGTGCTGGTGCGCGGTCTGCCTGTGGCGCAGCCCGAGCAGGTCATCAAGCGCCGTGGGCCACCGGTCAACGCGGCCTTCGACAAGCAGGGGGTCCCCACTCGCGCCGCCACCGCCTTCGCCGAAAGCTGCGGCGTTGCGCTCGACGCGCTCGGTCGCATCACCGAAGGCAAGGGTGAGTTCCTGCACTTCGAGGGCAAAAAACCCGGCGCCACGACGGTGTCGCTGCTGCCCGGCATCGTGCAGGCCGCGCTCGATGCGCTGCCGATCCCCAAGCGCATGCGCTGGGGTGCGAGCGACGCCGAGTTCGTGCGCCCCGTGCACTGGGTGCTGATGCGCTTCGGCGACGAGGTCGTGCCCGCGCGGCTGCTCGACACCGATGCCGGCGCGACCACCCGCGGCCATCGGTTCCACGCGCCGCAGGCGCTCGCCGTACCGGCGCCCGCCGACTACGCCCAGGTGCTGCGCGAGCAAGGCAAGGTCATCGCCGATTTCGCCGAACGCCGCGAGCGCATCCGCGAAGCCGTGACGGCGCGCGCCACCGCGCTCGGCGGCCGTGCGGTGATGGACGATGCGCTGCTCGATGAGGTGACCGCGCTCGTCGAGTGGCCGGTGGCCGTCGAAGGCGGCTTCGAGGCGCACTTCCTCACGCTGCCGCGCGAGGTGCTGCTCTGCACCCTGCAGGAACACCAGCGCTACTTCGCGCTCGAGGACGACAAAGGCGCACTGCTGCCGCTCTTCATCACGGTCAGCAACATCGAGAGCCGCGAACCCGCGCGCGTGCGCGAGGGCAACGAGCGCGTGGTGCGGCCGCGCCTCTCCGACGCGGCGTTCTTCCAGACGCAGGACCGTCGCAAGCCGCTCGCCGACTCCCGTGCCGGGCTCGATGCCGTCACCTTCCAAGCGAAGCTCGGCTCCATCGGCGACAAGGTGCGGCGCATCGGCGCGCTCGCCGCGACACTCGCGCCGCAGGTCGGCGCCGACGGCAAGCTCGTCGCGCGCGCGGCGGAGCTCTGCAAGTGCGACCTGCTGTCGGCGATGGTGGGCGAGTTCCCCGAACTGCAGGGGACCATGGGCGCGTATCACGCACAAGCCGATGGCGAACCCGCTGAGGTGGTCGCTGCGATCCGCGAGCACTACCAGCCGCGCGGTGCGGGCGATGCGCTGCCGCTGACCGCCACCGGCACCACGGTCGCGCTCGCCGACCGGCTCGACACGCTCGCCGGCATCTTCGGCATCGGCCAGAAGCCGAGCGGCACCAAAGACCCGTTCGCGTTGCGTCGCGCCGCCATCGGCGTGCTGCGCATCCTGCTCGAGCAGCGGCGCGACCTCGACATCGGCGCACTCGTCGACGCCGCCGTGGCGCAGCAGCCCGTCAAGACCGCGACCACCGCCACCGAGCTCCGCGAGTTCATCCTCGAGCGTCTGCGGGCGCACGCGCTCGAGGCAGGGCACCCGAGCGAGGCCTTCGACGCCGTGCTCGCCAGCGGCTCGACCCGCCCGCTCGACCTCATGGCGCGGCTCGACGCCCTCGCGGCGTTCCGTCGCCTGCCCGAGGCCGAGGCCCTGGCCGCCGCCAACAAACGCATCGCCAACATCCTGCGTAAATCGGATGGGGGCGGCGCAGCGGCGGGCGCCGATGCGGGCGCTGCGCGCATCGACCCGTCGCGGCTCACGGTCGAGGCTGAAAAAGTGTTGCATGGCGCACTCGAAGCCATGGCACCAGAGGTCGACGCTGCGCTCGCAGCCGGGCGCTATAATGACGCCTTGACGCGCTTGGCAGGCCTGCGCCCGGCGGTGGATGCATTCTTCACGGAAGTCATGGTCAACGACCCCGACCCCGCGCTGCGCACCAACCGCCTCGCGCTCGTGGGCCGGGTGCGCGAGATGTTCTCGGGCGTCGCAGATCTTTCGCGTCTGCCCGGCTGACCGAACGCCGACCACACCAGGAGTCCAGCCCATGAAGACCGCCCGTATGTTCCGCCACATCGTCCTCGCCGGCGCCGCCGCGCTCGCGCTCGGCGCATGCGCCACCACCAGCGGCCCGAAGGTCCGTGTGGATGCCGACCCAACCGCCAACATGGCATCCTACGGCAGCTATTCGTTCATCGAACCCTTCGGCACCGATCGCTCGGGCTACTCGACGCCGCTCGGCAACGCGGTCAAGCAGGCGGTACGCCGCGAGATGGATGTGCGCGGTCTGCGATACATGGAATCGGGCGGCGACCTGCTCGTCAACGCGGGCGTGAAGTCCTCCGAAAAGACCGATGTCTCCACCATGCCGACCATGGACCCGTACTTCGGTTACCGCGGCGGCCGCTACAACCCCTGGGTGGGCTACAGCACCGAGACCATCGTCAACGAGTACACCGAAGGCACGCTGACGCTGGATCTCGTCGACCGTGCGCGCAAGCAGCTGGTGTGGAGCGGCGCCGCGTTCGGGCGCATCACCGACAAGGTGCGCAACGATCCGCAGACGGCCGTGGATACCGCGGTGCGCGAGATCATGGCGCGCTACCCGAAGGCGCCCGCGCAGTAGGCGCGACCCGTGATGCGCACACCAAGCGCCCATCTCTGCGCGCCGAGTCGTCGGTAACCGCAGATGTGGCTCCGCTCGGTCGTGTTCACCGCGTTCATGTTCGCGTGGACGCTGCTGTTCGCGATCCTGTTCGTGTGTGTGTCGTGGCTGCTGCCGCTGCCGCGGCGCTTCGGTCTCGCCGCCTGGTACGCGGGCGTGATGCTGGGCGCGCTGCGGGCGATCTGCGGCCTCGAGCACCGCGTGATCGGCGCGGAGAACCTCCCCGCCGAACCGCATGTCGCGCTGTGGAAGCATTCCTCCGCCTGGGAGACCTTCGCGCAGTTCCTCATCGGGCCGCCGAAGGTCATCGTGCTCAAGCGCGAGCTCATGTACATCCCGTTCTTCGGCTGGGGTCTCTGGCAGATCCGCTCCATCGCGGTGGATCGGGGCGCCGGTGCCTCGGCGGTGAGCCAGGTCGTGAGTCAGGGCACGGCGCGGCTGCGCGAAGGCCTCTCGACGCTGATCTTCCCTGAGGGCACGCGCGTGGCGGCCGGCGAGACCCGCCGCTACGGCGTCAGCGGCGCCCTGCTCGCGAGCCGCGCCGGCTGCGCGGTGGTACCGGTGGCGCATGACGCGGGGTATTTCTGGCCACGGCGCGGCCTGCTCAAGAAGCCGGGCGTCATCACCGTGGTGATCGGGCCGCCCATCGCCGCCGCCGGCCGCGACCCGCGTGAGATCAACGACGAAGCGCAGGCTTGGATAGAATCGACCATCGCACAGCTGCGCGCCGAGGCGACACGATGAGCCCGTTCTTCTATGTGGTGCCGTTCTTCTTCCTATTGATCGCGCTCGAGTATGCGCTCGCGCGCCGGCGCGGGCTCGAGATCTACCGCCTGCAGGACACGGTCACCTCCATCAACACCGGCATCGTGAGCCAGGCCGTCAACGTGCTCGGCGCCGGCGTCAGCGTCTACATGTACTCGCTGATGGTGGACGCCTTCGGGCTCTTCACCTGGGACACCTCCCAGCTCTGGATCTGGGTGTTCGGGCTCGTGCTCTACGACTTCTGCTACTACTGGGTACACCGCACGGGCCACGAGGTGAACCTCTTCTGGGCGGCGCATGTGATCCACCACAGCAGCGAGGACTTCAACCTCGCGACCGCACTGCGCCAGTCGGCGACCGGCTTCTGGTTCAAGTGGGTGTTCTACGCCCCGCTCGCGCTGCTCGGCTTCCCGGTCAAGATGTTCGTGATACTCGGTCTCATCGACCTGCTGTACCAATACTGGGTGCACACGCAGCTCGTCGGCCGCATGGGCGTCCTCGAACGCTTCATGGTGACGCCTGCGAACCACCGCGTGCACCACGGTCAGAACGACTACTGCATCGACCGCAACTACGGCGGCATCTTCAGCATCTGGGACAAGATGTTCGGCACCTACGCCGATGAACGCAGCGACGAGAAGGTGATCTACGGCGTGCGCAAGCCGCTGCGCAGCTGGGATCCGGTGTGGGGCAACGTGCATCATTACTTCACGATCGGACGCGCGGTGCGGGGTGCGGCCGACTGGCGTGAACGGCTGGGCCATGTGTTCGGGCCGCCGCGCGGTCCGTCGCAGCTCGCCGCCGCCGCCGAACCGCCGTTCCATCCCGAGGAGTTCGTGCCGTTCGCGACGCCGGCGCCGCGCTTCATGCGCGTCATCGGCGTCTGCTCCACGCTCTTCGGCGCCGCGGCGCTGATGACCTTCTACTGGCTGCTGCCCGGGCTCAGCCTCGGCCAGAGCCTGCTCTACATGGCGGCGATGCTGGCGTTCTTCAGCCTCATCGGTCAGCTCTGGATGCACCCGCGCGTGACCGGCGCGACCGCGGCTGCCGGAGCGCTCCGTCAATAGCCTCGCGCTCACCGACGCGCTGCTCTGTGGCGCGGCGTTCTGGGCCGCTTCGCGACCAGGCTTGCCGCTGCTGCTGCGTGCATCGGCGATGGCCTTCGCCGCCGCCGCGTTCTTCGGCGTGCTGCGCTTCACCGGTCTGCATACCCATCCGTTCCCACATCAGTGGCTGACGTTGATCGTCGGCACCGCGGCGTTCCCGGCG
>Ga0172372_10005469_pt1 | contig 17666 bp, 14 predicted proteins | sample LakKiv5m_2_FD_114544 | JGI IMG/M metagenome (GOLD analysis project Ga0172372, IMG submission 114544) | Freshwater microbial communities from Kabuno Bay, South-Kivu, Congo - kab_092012_9.5m | ecosystem: Environmental > Aquatic > Freshwater > Lake | place: Democratic Republic of the Congo...
CGGTTAAGTTTATAAAATCCTTACATCAAAAAAAATACCGGCTTGAGTCGGGTAAATTCTTTGTAGAAGGAGAGAAAAGTGTGGTTGAGGTACTTCAATCCAGTTTTACGGTGGATTTACTTTTAGTCACCCAGGAATTTGCTACGAAACATGCATCATTATTGAGAGGTAAATCGTTTGATGTGCTTTTTGTAACCCCCAATCAACTCGAGCAGCTAGGTCAGTACCAAAGCAATGATGCAGCCTTGGCCGTAGTTAAAATGAAGCCCAACCAAGCATTTTTGCCAGATAAGGACGAACTTATCCTTGCATTGTATGAGGTTCGGGACCCGGGGAACCTAGGAACAATCATTCGAATTGCCGATTGGTATGGCATCAAAAAATTAATTTTTTCTTTGCATACCGCTGAATTTTACAATCCCAAAGTGATTCAATCTTCCATGGGTTCGTTTACCCGGGTTCAGTTTTACTATGGTGATCTAGCCCAAGCGTTTCAAGAATGGAAATTACCAGTGTATGGTGCATTTTTGGAAGGAGAATCCATCCATGAACTTACAACCCCAACTCCAGGTGTGCTGCTGCTTGGGAATGAGTCCCAGGGAATCTCAAAAGAGGTGGAAAAATGGGTGAGTAGCAAGGTTACCATTCCAAGCTTTGGAAAGGCAGAATCCCTCAATGTTGCTATTGCTACTGCTATTTTCTGTGATAATTTCAAAAGACTGGTTCACCCATGAAGTCCAAATTAGGTGAATCATTAGCTCGTGTAGGCCTAAATGGATTTTTGGTTGGCATTCTATGGGCCATAGGTTTGGCGGGAATCCTGCCGGAATTGGGTTCAACGGAGTCCAACCTTCCCTGGAAGCCATTTATCCAAGTAGGGATTGCGCTGCTTTTCTTCTTTTATGGACTGAAGCTTGACCCTGCACAGCTGCGTACTGGGCTGAGCAACTGGAGACTTCATGTTTTAATTCAGGTGACCACATTTTTGGGCTTTCCATTGCTGGTGTTTACTTTACTCAAATTTGTTCCAGGAATAGATCCAAATTTTGCGCTGGGCATCAGCTACCTAGGGGCTTTGCCTTCCACTGTTAGTGCTTCGGTAGTATTGGTATCAATTTCTAAGGGTAATGTGGCTGCAGCCATCTTCAATGCCAGTCTTTCAAGCCTGTTAGGGGTGGTGATCACTCCGTTTTGGATGGGCATTGCAGGAGGGGAGATCGCAGGCGAACTCGATCTTTGGGCTTCGATTAGTGACTTGTCTTTCAAAGTTGTACTCCCGGTTCTGTTGGGATTGGCCTTGCACAAGTATTTATTTCCTAAGATTAAGCCCTTTTTGAATCGCTTGAAATATTTAGATCAAACAGTCATTCTCTCCATTGTATTTACCACATTTTCGGAGTCTTTTTCGCAACAGCTTTTTGCTTCCTTCTCCTGGTTAAGCTTGGGAGGATTGGCCTTATTTATGTTATTTATTTTGATCATGGTTGTGGGGATACTCTTTATCCTGACAAAAATGGGTTCTTTTTCAAGGGAGGATTGGATCGCTGCCCTTTTCTGTGGTTCTACCAAATCCTTGGTACATGGAGTCGCAATCGGGAAGGTATTGTTTCCTAGCGCTGCAATTTTTGGTTTGATGTTACTTCCTGTAATGCTGTACCACTTGCAGCAATTGATTCTTGGAAGTTTTCTAGCGAAGTACTATGAAAAAAATAGCCCTGAAGATGCTTCTGGGCTGTAGGGTTTAGAGGTATTTTCCGGATAGTTCGGTAACCAATTCCACGTAAGCTGTGTTGGCGTCCTCTTTTGATTTTCCTTTGAGCATGAGCCAGGCATTGTATTTGGCGGCAGCTTTAAAATCAAATCCTCCAGGTCGTTCTTCCTCATTGTCACCTTCGGTTGCTTGTTTGTATAGGCCATACAAGCGGAGTAGTTCTTCATTTGAAGGTCGAGAAGTGAATTTTTGGGTGAGCGCTACTGCTTCTTCAAGGGTTTTTGGATTCATGTTTTTATAAAGTCTATTGTGACATGTTCATTAAGGTAAAAAAAACAGTGCCTTTAATTTCTTTTCAATCAAGTTGAAGAAAAAAAAGGCGCTGTCTAGTGTTGCAATGAGAATGCTTACCGCTTAGGCATTGCTACGTAATCTCGTTCGGTAGCACCATTATACACTTGTCTTGGTCTGCTGATAGGCTCACCTTTTTGAATCATTTCTTTCCATTGAGCGATCCAGCCAGGTAGACGGCCCAAGGCAAACATCACCGTGAACATGTCAGTAGGAATACCCAATGCACGGTAGATGATACCGGAATAAAAATCTACGTTGGGGTACAACTTCCGTTCTACAAAATAAGGATCATTCAGGGCCGCATATTCGAGCTCCTTCGCAATATCTAAAACGGGGTCTTTTATACCAAGCTTGGCTAGTACGTCGTCGGCAGCCTTTTTGATGATGGTTGCTCTTGGATCGAAGTTTTTGTACACGCGGTGACCAAATCCCATCAATCGGAAGGGATCATTTTTGTCTTTTGCCTTATCGAGGTATTTTTTTGCATTTCCTCCATCGGCTTTAATCGCTTCAAGCATTTCAATCACTGACTGGTTGGCTCCGCCATGAAGTGGTCCCCAAAGGGCATTGATACCAGCAGAAATAGAAGCATAAATAGGACCTTGAGAAGAACCTACCATACGAACAGTGGAGGTTGAGCAGTTTTGCTCGTGGTCTGCATGAAGGATCAAGAGTACGTCTAATGCTTTGGCAACCACTGGGTCTACTTGGTAGCTCTCAGCAGGGAGTGCAAACATCATTTTCAAGAAATTGGAACAGTAATCCAGTGAGTTGTCTGGATAATTCACAGGATGCCCCATCTTATTTTTATAAGCCCAAGCAGCAAAAGTTGGCATTTTGGCTAGCAGACGAATCATACTCAAATTAACCTCTTCTGGGGTACTATTTGGGTTTAACGAATCCGGATAAAATGCAGATAAAGAGCAGATTAAAGAGGAAAGTACACCCATTGGATGGGCATTGGAAGGGAAGCCGTCTAGAATCTTTTTGATGTCTTCATGTACCAAAGTATGGTAGGTGATCTGCTTCGTAAAATCTCCAAACTGGGCTTGAGTGGGAAGTTCTCCATAAATAAGTAGGTAAGCCACTTCCATAAAGCTAGATTTTTCTGCAAGATCTTCGATTCGGTAACCTCTATAGCGAAGGATCCCTTCTTCGCCATCTAGAAATGTAATCGAACTAGTGGTTGAACCCGTATTTTTGAAACCAGAGTCAATGGTAATCAGACCGGTATCACTTCTAAGTTTTGCAATGTCAATTGCAGGTTCGTTTTCAGTACCTATGATAACTGGAAATTCAAACTCTTGTCCGTTGTAGGACAGCTTGGCAGAATCAGACATGATGGATTATTTGTAGCTTATTTTGGATGTGTAACTCTAAAATCGGCCTCAAGTTACTAAAATCGGTCATTTTTTAAATAAATTATTCTAAGGGTATGCTTATTCCTGGGGTTATCAAATTTGGCGCTTCTAAACTATTGATAACCAGTAGTTTTTGGTACTGAAATTCAATAAACCCCTTTTATGGATTGTATAATCCTATTTTGAAAGCAAACAAAAAAGTCCCGAAGGACTTTTTTTAATCACAGAAATGTTCAAAAACTTCGACCAAATGCTCTCCAATCATTTTGGCATTTCTTCCTTCGATATGGTGTCTCTCCACAAAATGTACGAGTTCACCATCCTTAAACAACGCCATAGCAGGAGAGGAGGGAGGATAGGGCAATACCAATTCTCGAACTTTAGCAACGGCATCGCGGTCGTTTCCAGCAAATACTGTAGCGAGTGTCGTTGGCTTTTTGCCAGCATGTTCTAGAGCCATTTTTACTCCAGGTCTAGCAGCTCCAGCAGCACATCCGCATACGGAGTTGACTACTAGAAAGGTAGTTCCTTTATGATCTGGACCCAGGTGGGCAGCTACTTGATCGGCTGTACGAAACTCTTCGAATCCAACGAGAGACAACTCAGCGCGCATGGGGGCAATTAATTCTTCAGGATACATAATTCTGCGTGTTTATTTTTCGTGTTAAAGAAATCCTAATTCTAATTTGGCTACCTCAGACATCATGTCTTGGGTATAGGGTGGTTCAAAAGTTACCTCGACTTCTACATGGCTAATTCCTTCGATTTGCTGAATTTTTTCCTTCACTTCTGAAGGAATAAACTCAGCCGAAGGGCAATTTGGAGAGGTAAGTGTCATCAATACAAATACATTGTTTACCGGGTAAACACTGATCTCATAAATTAATCCTAATTCATACACGTCAACGGGAATTTCAGGGTCATAAACCAATTTAATGGCTGTGACCACCTTATCCCGTAGGTTATCAATTTGTATTTTATTCTCAGATGCTTCGTCGACGTTCATGTTAGGCGTTTTGCTTGGTTTGAAAAGCTAGGGCATAGCGCTTCATTTGATTCATCATCGCTGCCAATCCATTCGATCGTTGACTGCCTAGGATATTTCCCATTCCAATTCGTGGGATAAAATCAAGATCGGCATTAAGAATTTCCTTCGGGCTTTGATGATTTAATACCCGAATAAGCAGTGAAATCAACCCTTTGGTAATATCGGTATTGCTATCGGCTTTGTAAATTACTTTTCCTTCTTGCTCCTCAGCCACTAACCATACCTTCGATTGACATCCCTGAATAGTGTACTCGTCTTTACGGAAGGATTCTGGGTAGGGTTCTAAGGTTCCTCCCAACTCCATGATGTAAAAAATCGTCGATTCTCGGTCTTCACCCAAAATCTCGAATTCGGCTACGATTTCATTCTGTATGTCTGCGATCGTGCTCATTTATTCTTTAGGCTAGCAATTTTGGCTACCGCTTGGGCAAATACTTCAACCTCAGCTCGGGTATTGTATACAGCAAAGGAGGCACGAACGGTACCTTCTAATCCCAATCGCTGCATCAAAGGCTGGGTGCAATGGTGGCCAGTGCGTACCGCAATGCCCTTGGCATCGAGCAACTGTCCCACATCGAAGGGGTGCATGGATTGAATGTTGAAGGAGAAGACGGCTATCTTTTCAGCAGCAGTTCCAACAGGGATGACTCCTTTGACATCCTGAAGTAATTCTACTGCGTATTGCAGTAAGTCATTCTCATGGTGGTGAATGTTTGCCTTGCCTGTCGATGTAATGAAATCTAGCGCAGGCTTAAATGCGATCACTTCAGCAATACTAGGGGTGCCTGCTTCAAACTTGAAAGGAATGGTGTTGTAGGTGGTTTTCTCAAAAGTCACCTCACGAATCATCTCGCCACCTCCAAGGAAGGGAGGCATGGATTCCAGAAGTTCCCGTTTACCATACAAAACTCCTAATCCAGTAGGACCATAAAGTTTATGTGCAGAAAAAGCTAGAAAATCACAATCGAGTGCTTGTACATCCACGTCCAAATGAGAAGTAGACTGAGCACCGTCCAGTAACACTTTTGCACCTACGGCATGGGCCGCATCGATGATTCTTTTTGCAGGATTGATGGTACCGAGCGCATTAGATGCATGGACGATACTGACCAACTTGGTTTTTGAGCTGAGCAATTTTTCAAACTCTTCCCATATCAGTTCCCCCGCATCCGTAATAGGGATGATCTTGAGGATGGCACCAGTATGTTCACAAAGCATCTGCCAAGGCACAATGTTGCTGTGATGCTCAAGCGTGGAAATGAGGATTTCATCTCCTTTTTGAAGGTATTTGGCACCAAAGGTTTTGGCTACCAGGTTAATGCTTTCGGTAGTACCTCGGGTAAAAATGATTTCTGCTGATTCTCGAGCCCCAATATATGCTTTGACGCTTTCGCGGGTCTCCTCAAACTGTCTTGTAGCACGATCTGCCAAGGTATGCGCACCTCGGTGGATATTGGAATTGTCCTTCTCGTAGTAGTGCGTAAGTGCATCCAGTACTGCCTGTGGTTTTTGAGTGGTGGCAGCATTGTCCAAATAAATCAAGGGATTCCCGTTTACCTCTTGGTGAAGTATGGGGAAAAGGCTCCTGATGGAATTGACCTGGATGGACATGGTTTAGAAATTACTCCCGAGTCGCTTTTGGATTTGATTTACAATGTAATTGCGAAGGCTATCTTCTTCGATTTTGTCAAGTACTTCACCTGCAAAAGCATACAGCAATAGTCCTCTTGCTGTAATTTTATCGATACCTCTCGCCTGGAGATAGAATAGGGCTTCTTCATCAAGCTGACCTACAGTACATCCGTGAGAGCACTTCACGTCATCTGCCCAAATCTCAAGTTGAGGTTTGGTATTGATGATCGCATCATCCGAAAGCAGGATGTTGTTGTTTTGCTGGAAGGCATTCGTCTTCTGTGCGATTTGACGAACAAAAATTTTACCATTAAATACGCCGCGGCTTTGGTCTGCCAAAATGCCTTTGTAAAGTTCATTCGATTTCGCATGGGGGATCGTATGGTCTACGTTGGTATGGTTGTCAACATGGGATTTGCCATGTAGCAGATAGAGGCCATACATGTTGCCTACAGAGTTGCTTCCCAATAAGTTTAGAGTCAGGTTGTTACGCACCATATCCCCCGAAAGGGTTATTTGCGTAGAAGTAAACTGGGAATCCTGTTGGATATCCGTCACTACGTTGCTCACCTCAATCACTTGGTTGCTTTCTTCTTGTAAGCTGTGGTAGGTAATGTCCGCATGAACCCCACCTTTGATTTCTACTACCTTATTTACAAAATAGGGGGCATCATCCAAGGAGACCTGGTAATCGATAAAGGTGGCTTTTGAAAAATCCCCTGCTTCGATCCAAATACGTGGAGAAATCACTTGACCGCCCTGCGCTTGGTGAAACTGAAGTAATAATATAGGAGACTCAATTACATTCTTGTTGTCAATGGAAAGGTGTAATCCGTCCGTGAAAGTCGCCTGATTTAAGGAAGTGAACGGATCCTTATCCGCTTTGGCAATACTTCCTAGAGGGGTGTTTTCAGTCTTAGAAAGTAGATTTACAGTTAGACCTTCCGATGAATTGGATAGTTCAGGCAAATACTGGCCATTGGAAAAAACCAATACTACTCCTTCAAAACCAGCAAATACAGCCGATTTAACCTGATCTGCGCTAATTTTTACTGGTTTGGCTGGAGAAAAATCAGTCAAGCCGCTTTCCAATTTCTTGGCAATTGGGGTGAATTTATATTCTTCGGATTTGAGAGCTGGCATACCCTGGGCATAAAAACTTTCCTTACCCAGTTGGCGCAAAGAAAGAAAAGTAGCCGGTGCTGCTTCAAAAAGACCAAGAACTAATTCCTGTTGGGTCAAGGTACTCATGTGTGTGGCGGTTGGGATCAGACGGTGGCAGTAGAATCAACTTCTTCTTTGATCCAATCGTAGCCTTTTTCTTCGAGTTCGAGGGCAAGCTCTTTCGTGCCTGACTTGACAATTCTTCCTTTGTAAAGGACGTGTACAAAATCGGGGACGATGTAGTCGAGAAGGCGTTGGTAGTGGGTAACCACAATGGTTGCAGTCGTATCAGATTTCAACTTATTAACACCATTGGATACGATTCGAAGCGCATCAATGTCCAAACCAGAATCAGTTTCATCCAAAATGGAAAGTACCGGATTCAGCATCGCCATTTGGAAAATCTCATTTCGCTTTTTCTCTCCACCAGAGAAGCCTTCATTTAAAGAACGGCTCAATAATTTTTGATCTATTTCCACCAAGGCCATCTTTTCTTTCATCAACGAAAGAAATTTGACTGCATCTAAAGGTTCTTGACCTCTGTATTCTCTAACCTGGTTGAGCGCTGTTCGCAAGAAGTTGGTCGTAGAGACCCCAGGAATTTCAATTGGATACTGGAAAGCCAAAAATACACCTTCACGAGCGCGGTCTTCCGGGGAGAGGTCAAGGAGTTCTTTGCCTTGAAAGATAACTTCTCCTTCGGTCACTTCATATTCTTCTCGTCCCGCAAGAACGGAGGCTAGGGTAGATTTGCCCGAGCCATTGGGACCCATGATGGCATGGACCTCGCCTGCTTTTACTTCAAGGTTGATCCCTCTAAGGATAGGAGTGCCTTCAATGGAGGCATGTAGATTTTTTATATAAAGCATGAGCTAGTTATTCTAAGGTACGCGTTTGATTTTCGGCGAGGATTACCTACCGTGGTAGGTTAACCTACCGATCCCTCAAGGGTAAGTGCTAATAATTTCTGAGCTTCCACGGCAAACTCCATCGGGAGCTGGTTCAATACCTCTTTGGCATAGCCATTCACAATCAAGGCAACCGCATCTTCAGTGGCAATACCTCGTTGATTGCAATAGAAGATTTGATCTTCACCGATTTTTGAGGTAGTGGCTTCGTGTTCCACCTTTGCGGAAGGATTGGCAATGTCAATGTAAGGGAAGGTATGGGCTCCACATTGGTTGCCCATCAAAAGGGAGTCACATTGTGAAAAGTTACGTGCATTGTGTGCCCGCTTCATGACCTGAACCTGTCCTCGGTAGGAGTTTTGAGATTTGCCAGCAGAAATACCTTTGGATACAATCCTTGACTTGGTGTTTTTACCAATATGGATCATTTTAGTTCCTGTATCTGCTTGCTGGTAGTTGTTGGTAACTGCTACAGAATAAAACTCACCGATCGAATAATCTCCCTTAAGAATGCAAGAAGGATATTTCCAAGTTATGGCCGAACCAGTTTCCACTTGCGTCCAAGAAATCTTGGAGTGGTCACCGGCACAAATTCCACGCTTGGTTACAAAATTATAAATTCCGCCTTTTCCATCTTTATCACCTGGAAACCAGTTCTGAACGGTGGAATATTTAACTTCTGCATGAGCACCGGCGTAGATTTCTACTACGGCAGCATGCAGTTGATTTTCATCACGTTGAGGAGCGGTACAACCTTCCAGATAGGATACATAAGAGGAGTCATCCGCTACGATCAGTGTACGCTCAAATTGGCCCGTATTTGCGGCATTAATCCGGAAATAGGTAGACAATTCCATCGGACAACGCACCCCTTTGGGGATGTAACAAAACGAGCCATCCGAAAATACAGCGGCATTTAGAGCAGCATAGTAGTTGTCCGTCATCGGAACTACGGAACCTAAGTATTTTTGAATCAACTCTGGATGTTCTTTTACTGCCTCACTAAAGGAGCAAAAAACGATCCCAAGCTTACCTAAAGTTTCTTTAAACGTAGTGGCTACAGATACGGAATCAAGCACTACATCAATCGCAATCCCCTGAAGTCTTTTCTGTTCGTTGAGGGAAATTCCTAATCTTTCGTAAATGGCAATTAACTCCGGATCTACCTCATTTATGTTTTTCGGCTTATTACTTTGCTTGGGAGCAGAGTAATATCTCAAAGCCTGTAAATCCATCTTTAGGTAATTGACATTTACCCAAGTGGGCTCAGTCATGCCCTGCCAGATTTTGAATGCCTTTAATCTCCAATCCAGCAACCAACTAGGCTCTTCTTTTTTAGTTGAAATCCAACGAATTATATCTTCATTTAGGCCAATTGGGGCCTCATCTGTCTCGAAATTAACAGACCATCCATGCTCGTATTCTTTCGAGTTGAGGTCTTCTAAAATCTGGTTATCTTTGCTCATGAACTGAGTTGTTTAGACTAATTATAGTTTAATCGCAAAAGTACAACATTCAAACAAAAAAATATGTTCGTGGGCTCATTAAAAATCATTTGGGATTCCTAGTATTTTTCCGAATAATGTTGTCAAGCTTCTAAAAATCAGTTGACTAGGAGTGAAAAAAAATATGAAGTTTTTGCTTCACATTTTTCTGTAAAAATAAAGGCGTTCGCGTCCTTATTTATCTAGATTTAATCTAAATAGAATTATTTCTCCTTGTCAAAAAACGAGATTGGTCTATTGATACTTTCTTCCAAGACAATTAAAGTTTCTGTTCGGTCAATGCCATCCACTTTTTGGATTTTATCCAGCACAAGACGGAGGTGATTGGTGTCTCTACAGATGATTTTAGCAAAAATGGAATAATTTCCAGTGGTATAGTAAGCACTGACTACCTCAGCAATTCCTTTCAATTTTTCAATCACGGTATCATACAGTGAGCTTTTCTCCAGGTAGATCCCCAAGAATGCGGATATATCGTAGCCTAGCTTGGAGAAATCAATATTTAAAGTCGCACTTTTTACGACGCCCATGTCCTCCAATTTCTTCATCCGCACATGGACTGTACCGGAAGAAACGAATACTTTTTTAGCAATTTCAGTGTATGGAGTCTTTGCATCTTCATTGAGCAATGAGATAATCTTCAGATCAACATTATCGATATCTAAAATTTTATCCATTTTTTGGTGTGTGATTTAGATGATTTTTAATAAAGGATGCATGAAATTATAGATTGTTTAAAATATTCCAAAATTATTTTTTCAATTTGCAATTTTGTATAAAATCTATTTCCTTTGTGAAAGTATTCTGCTGCCAAATTTAATTTTGAGTTTTTAAACATAGAATTCAAAAAGGACTTGTCCAATTTAAATCGGCAGAAGAATTTAAACTGAAAAAGAACTTTTAATCTCTAAAGTTATATTTGGGTTTATATTCTGAAAAGGGTCTTGTCTATGGCAAGATCTTTTTGTTTTTACCTGGGTTGAGCCGCATTTTTTTTTTTAACGGCAACTAATTCTCTACTTCTCTTTCCTATTTTTAGCTAGTCAACAACCCATTCCATGAAAAGACAACTCCTATTTTTCCCGATCTTACTGCTTTCAACTGCGCTTTTGGCACAGGTTAGGCCTTTTGTACCCGAGCAAGTGTTTCCAGAGAAAAACACAAAAAGCAAACACTACCTCGTTTCAGGTGAACGTCACGGCACTTCTTTTTTCAAGAAATTCGAATTTCCTGAAGTAGAGTATCGTCCAGGCGCTACGCTCGACTTTACCAAATACCATACGGTCGATGTGATGTACCATTGGTATGAAACCTGGGCGAAGCAGTATCCCCATTTGGTAGATCTATATGTTGTAGAGAAATCTTTTGAAGGGAGACCAATCTACCAAATGACACTGACCAATAAAAAAACTGGGAAGGACACAGATAAGCCTGCAGCTTATTTTGAAGGAGGTAGACATTCTGGTGAAATTACTGCAAGTGAATCGATCTTGTGGATGACGCAGCACCTCTTAGAAAATTACGGCAAGGACCCCGAAATCACTGCATTGATCGATACCAAGGTGATTTACCTACGCCCTCAAAATAATCCGGATGGATCAAACATGTACTTGTATACTGCCCAGCGCAATCGCAGTACGGTAAAGCCTCAAGACACGGATCGAGACGGGATGCTTGACGAAGATCCAGAGGAAGACTTAGATGGAGATGGGATTTTGTACCAAGTCCGTAAAAAGGCAGTTACTCCAGAGGAAAAAGAAAAAGCAAACTACATTCTCGATCCTCGTGATCCCAAAGGACGTTTGATGAAGCAAACTTTTCCTGGAAAGGGAGAATACCTGATCTACAGTGAAGGGATAGATAACGATGGAGATGGTCGATACAATGAAGATGGGATTGGCGGTTTGGACCTTCACCGGAACTATCCGGAAAACTGGCGTCCAAATACCGGCGGAGACCTGACTGGTAGGGGATATACCCAATTTGGTGCTGGAGAGTATCCGCTCAGCGAAATTGAATCTCGCGCTACTGTTTTGTGGATGATGAGTCACCCCAATATTTCGGTGGTTAACTCCATGGATACTCGGGTGCCGATGCACTTGCGACCACCTTCCACCTCCAAAAGTGAGGAGCGCATGTACCCACAGGATTTGGCGATTTACAAGGAAATGGATCAGTTAGGACTATCTTTTACTGCTTACCCTTGGGCTGGGGATGTGTATGAAACCTACGCCACCCGCTACAAGGTCAATTCCATGACCGGGGATCCACTTAAGCCAGAGCCGCTGTTCGGGCATGGTCCTGACTTCGGCTACTTTTATTACGGAAGCATTTGGTATGGGGATGAGCTCTGGAACAATGGAGCTATGAAAGATTACGACAACGATGGCATCTACGACGATTACGATGGGCTGATGTGGGATGATGAGTCCAATGGAAGCAAAGGGTTTAAGGTCTGGACTGCTTTTACCCATCCTGAATTGGGAGAAGTGGAGCTTGGCGGCTTTCACCCTAAGTTTTTTGGTCAAAACGGCCCCCCTTGGCAGTTGGAAAGCTGGGCAAAAAAGCAAGCCCTCTTCAACCTAGCGATGGCAAAGAGACTACCTCAGTTGGTAGTTGAGGATTTGAAAGTGAAAAAAGTGAAAGCTGGTGAATACCAAGTGACCTTAACTTGGGTCAATTCAGGGAAATTGCCTGTTGCTTTGGAGCAAGCCAAATTGGTGAAAATCGTGCAAGAGGATCGCGTGTCTTTGGATTTTGATAAGGACTTGCTAAAAGGAGATCAAAATGCGACCGTACGTATCGTTACGCCTAGCTTATACGATAAGACTATCTACGCTGGCTACACCGGTGCGGGCGAGAAGAAAACAGCCACCTTTACCTTACAGGTGAAAGGAGATGCGCCTGTCAAAGGAAAAATCAAGCTTTCATCCACACGAGGAGGATTTATTGAAAAAGAATTTACCCTAAGTAATTAATTGCATTCATGAACAACTTACGAATCACTACTGGATGGGTTTTCGCCCTTCTATTGATCTCTCAATCGCTGTTTGCGCAGCAAAAACGAGCACTTACCCATGCAGATTACGATGGATGGGAAAGCCTCTCAGCTGACAAAATCACCAAGAATGGAGCTTTTGTGGGCTACCAAATCTCGCCTCAACAGGGGGATGGAAGGGTGGAAATTTTTCCATTCAAGACTCCTTCTCAGAAGCAACTAGTTTCCCGAGGAACTGGCTTTCAATTTACAATTGATGATGCCTATGCAGTAGGTAAAATCGTGGCTCAGAAAGATTCGGTTTATGCGCTCAAACTAAAGAAGAAAAAGGCCGATGACCTGCCTAAGGATAGTTTATTTATTCTTCAGTTGGCCACAGGTAAATTGGAAAAAATCGCCCGAGTAAAATCTTTTGCTACCCCGAGGGAAAAGGGAAGTTGGATCGCGATCCATTTTGAAAAAGAGGTGACCCCAAAGGACAGTCCCAAGGAGCAGAATCCATCAGATTCTACCAAGAAAGTAGAAAAACCAAAAAAGACCGACGGCACCAAATTGCTCGTAAGATCACTTGATGGAACAAAAAAATGGGAGCTAGATCGGGTGAAGTCCTTCAGCTTTGCTCCAAATGGCGATTTCTTATACTACCTGCTTGCTGAAGAAGAAAAACAAGACAATGCAGCCCTTCATTTGCTTGATTTGACCTCTGGAGAGCAAAGGTTGGTTCATGAAAAGATGACGACCTATACAGGAATGTCTTTTTCTCCCCAGTCTTCTTTCTTGTCTTTTGTGACGAGCGACGACTCCCTAAAGGCCAAAAAGCCAAGCCATAAGTTGCAGGTCTATGACCTCAAAAAGAAAATGGTGGTTGTTGAATTGGATAAATCAGCTGTCAAACTTGAAAATAGCCGAATTAGTCCTGATGCCTCCATTCGGTTTTCTGAGGATGAAAAGAGGCTATTCTTTGGTGTAGCCATAGATTACAAGGATTATTCCTACGAAGACGACAGTACCTTGCTTGACGAGGATAGAGTAAGCCTAGATATCTGGGGCTGGCAGGACGATGAGATTCAGCCCATGCAACTCAAAAACAAGTCACAGGAAGAGAAGAAGAGTTACCTGACCTTACTTTCACTTGTAGATTTGAAGGTGGTGCAGCTCGGTACTCCTGAGGTAGACGAAGTCCAACTCGAAAACAAAATTACGCAAGACATTGCACTTGCATGGACCGAGGCACCCTATCGTAAAAATTACAGTTGGGATATCCAAATCGGACGCGACCTGTACCTACTTGATCTGGCCACAGGAAATAAATCCTTAATTGAAAAAAATGCTTCTGGATCTGCACGTCTTTCCCCGGGGGGAAATTATGCTTATTGGTACGATGCGAGGGACAGCTCTTGGGTAGCATATGACCTAAAAGCCAAAGCAAAAATCAACTTGACTGCCGCAATTCCCGTAGCCTTTTACGATGAATTGCACGATTCTCCCTCTTTGCCAAGCAGTTATGGTGCAGCAGGATGGCTAGAAGGTGATGCATTCTTTCTGATCAATGACCGTTTTGATTTGTGGAAGGTGGATCCCCGAAATCCTGCTACCGCACAAAACCTTACTGGGGGAGAAGGACGTAGGACACAAAATTCTTTCCGAAGAGAACGTTTGAAATTGGATGAGGTAGCCATCGATCCCAAAGAGCCACTCATTCTGTCGGGTTTTGATGAAGTGAACAAGAAAAGTGGATTTTATTCTGCCAACTACCAAGGCAAAGGCCTCCCTAAAGAGTTGTTATTTACCGATCACCTCAATTATGGAATTCGGAAGGCTGAAAACTCCTCACAACTCCTTTTTCGTCGGTCTACTTACAAGGAAAGTCCTGATCTCTACTTAAGTGACTTGACTTTTTCATCTTTGATAAAGGCCTCAGCGCTCAATCCACAGCAAGCCGGTGTGAAGTGGGGAAATGTCAAGTTGGTATCCTACTTGGCTCAAGATGGTACTCCGCTCCAAGGGCTTTTGTTTACGCCAGAAGGATTTGATGGGGTAAAAAAATTTCCAATGATGGTCTATTTCTATGAGCGGAACAGTGAAACCCTTCACAATTACCGTCCACCTGCACCCAGCCGATCCACCATCAATATCCCTTATTTTGTAAGCAACGATTACGTTGTATTTGTACCGGATATCAAATATGACCTAGGACTTCCAGGACCTAGTGCCTACGATTGCATTATGCCTGGAGTACAAGCTGTTATTTCCCAAGGAGGTATAGATGCCGAAAACATGGCGATTCAAGGCCAAAGTTGGGGAGGGTATCAGGTAGCTTATTTGATGACTCGAACCAATTTATTTAAGGCGGCAGGAGCAGGGGCTCCGGTGGTCAATATGACTTCCGCTTATGGTGGCATCCGCTGGGGAACAGGTATGAGCCGCATGTTTCAATACGAGCAAACCCAGTCCCGAATTGGCGGAACGCTATGGGAAAGGCCATTGTATTACTTGGAAAACTCTCCCTTATTTACCTTAGATCGCGTCAATACTCCAGTCTTGATCATGCACAACGATGCAGATGGATCTGTGCCTTGGTACCAAGGAATAGAGATGTTTATGGGGCTCAAGCGTCTCAACAAGCCCGCCTGGCTACTCCAATACAATGGAGAGGATCACAACTTGGTGCAACGAAAAAATGCAAAAGACCTTTCCGTTCGTTTGAGCCAGTTCTTTGACCATTACTTAAAAGGAGCCCCCGCGCCGCTTTGGATGACCGAAGGGCTTCCAGCAGTGGAAAAGGGGAGAACCCTCAAGTATGAATTGGGTAACTAAATCTTACAGCTCGACAAATGTAAAAAGCACCTCCAGAAATTCTAGAGGCGCTTTTTTTAGTATTTCAATCAAATTGGCAGCGGAACCTGTAGTTTAAATTAAATGGCTACTGGCGCTTTGATGTGCGGATGGGGATCGTAGTTCAGCAATTCAAAATCTTCGTAAGTGAAGGAGAAGATATCTTTCACTGCTGGGTTGATCTTCATGGATGGCAGCGGTCTGCAATCTCGGCTAAGTTGCAGTTCCGTTTGCTCCAGGTGGTTCAAGTACAAATGAGCATCCCCAAAGGTATGTACAAAGTTCCCAGGCTCCAGGTCACATACTTGGGCGACCATCATCGTGAATAGGGCGTAAGAAGCAATATTGAAAGGAACTCCAAGAAAAACATCTGCACTCCGTTGGTAGAGCTGGCAAGACAATTTGCCGTCTGCTACATAAAATTGGAATAGCGTATGGCAGGGTGGGAGGGCCATTTCATCCACGTTGGCCACATTCCAGGCGCTGACGAGGTGTCTTCTGCTGTCTGGTTTGGTTTTGATTTGATGAATGAGATTTTTGATCTGGTCGATTTCTCCTCCTTTTCCATCGGGCCAATGTCTCCACTGGTAGCCATAGACCGGTCCAAGGTCCCCATTCTCATCCGCCCACTCGTCCCAAATCGAACACCCATTTTCTTTCAACCAGGTGATATTGGACTCACCTCTCAAAAACCAAAGTAATTCGATGATGATGGATCGAAGGTGTAACTTTTTGGTAGTCACCACAGGAAACCCATCTGCAAGATTGAACCGCATTTGATGCCCAAAAACGCTGATAGTTCCTGTTCCGGTACGATCGGTTTTTTTTACCCCTTCCGAAAGGATTCGCTTCATCAAATCGTGGTATTGCTGCATATAGGCTTAGATTAATACTGAGGATGCAAGTTAAGAAATTGACCTATTTTTTCTACTAAAGTAAAACCCAGTTTCAATTTTGAATGCGAATTAAGGCTCGAAACCATCCCAGGTAAAGGTAGCCGATATGGGATAATGATCTGAATAGTCCACCTCAGCGTGTGTTTTAAACTGTATAGGCTTTAATGCCGGTGTGGAGAAAATATGGTCTATTCTCAAGAAAAAAAGAATTCGGTTGAAGGTAAATCCAAATCCCCTACCAGCAAGCTCGAAGGCATTTTGGAGTGATTCACTTAGACGAAAGTAAGCGTTGGAGTAGGGCAGTTCATTTAGATCACCCATCAATATCACTTCATAGGGACTATTGCCAAGGTGTTCCAAAAGAATGTTCATCTGCTGGGCACGTTGAAGACTTCCTAACTGCAGTTTGCCGAGGGTTTGCTTGTAGACCAATTTCGCGCTGTCGTAATTCTCAAATGCTTCTGCCTCTATAGCCATGGAAGCCAAATGAACGTTGTAGACGCGCAGGGTGTCTTTGCCCACTTTTACATCTGCAAATATGGCGCCATTACTATTTTTCTCATCAAACACCACTCCATCGTTGACAATTGGATATTTGGAGAATATGGCCATGCCATAGGATCGTTTTTTAGGTTCTCCGCGAAGTGGATGGTAGGTGTAGTCAAATTCCCCCTCTTTACTTAAAAACTTCAATGCGTTCTTATTCTCAATGGTGTAATCTTGGTAGAATTCTTGAATGACTTTGATGTCCGCAGGATGTTCATTCACCCATGAAAATACGGTAGGGTCTTCCGCACCAGAAGGGGGATTTTTATAGTTAAATAGGTGTGCATTAAAGGAAAGCACTTTAAGGCCAACGCCATTCTCGTTTTTTGGATGAAATTGGAAGGAGATTAGGAAAAATTTATATCCTAAGGCCAGGCAAACTAAGGGGAAAAATACCAGTTTTCTCCAAGCCAAAGCGAGCATAAAAAAGAGAAATAGGTTCGCAACCAGGACTACTGGAACCAAAAATGGCAGTAACCCTACGTAGGGAAACACCTCTGGTGAGATGAATACACTTCCAAATACAAGTAGGCTCAAAAGAACTAGTAGCCCAGTGATAAATTTCATTTGAATAGTTCGGAGGTGAGGCAATTAATTTGGTATTCAAAATTGTAGAAAATTTCCTCAATAATCACGAGACACTTATTTTTTTGGTTCTACCCTGAATTTAATGGAATGACTATCTTGAAGCAAAAAAATGTTTACGGA
>Ga0172372_10005472_pt1 | contig 17662 bp, 13 predicted proteins | sample LakKiv5m_2_FD_114544 | JGI IMG/M metagenome (GOLD analysis project Ga0172372, IMG submission 114544) | Freshwater microbial communities from Kabuno Bay, South-Kivu, Congo - kab_092012_9.5m | ecosystem: Environmental > Aquatic > Freshwater > Lake | place: Democratic Republic of the Congo...
CTCGCGGTGCTCACCTACATCCCGATCTATATGGCGATGCGGCACTTCACCCCGCTGCTCGCGCCGGGCCAGACCGCGATCCTGTGGGCGGACCTGCCCGCCTTCAACCTGACGATGCTTGTCGCGCTGGTGTTCCTCCAGGTGATCTACGTGACGATGGTCTACGGCCCGATCGCGGCGTTTCTGGTGGAACTCTTCCCGACCAACATCCGTTACACCTCGATGTCGCTGCCTTACCATCTGGGCAACGGCTGGTTCGGCGGCTTCCTGCCGTTGATCGCCACCGCGGTAGCCGCCTCCAAAGCGACCGAGGAGGCCTTCGGCTCCGGTGCCATCTACGCCGGCCTCATCTACCCGATCGCCATCGCGCTGGTGACGCTGGTGGTGGGCGGCCTGTTCATCCGCGAGACCAAGGGCCACAAGATCGACACCGCGATCCACGTGAGTGACGGCAAGCGGGAGAACTTCGACTGGAACGCCGTGCTGCTGGCGCTGGGCCTCGGTCTCGGGGCGCTGCTCGTGGCGGGCCAGGGTTTCTGGATCGCGCTGGTCGGGGCGATGGGGCTCTTCGCGCTGCCGACGATCTTCTTCCGGCTGGAGTGCGGCCGCTGGGCGGCGATCGGCCTCGTGATCGCGTGCCTCGCGCTGACCGCGGTGATCGGCACCTTCGTGCATCCGCAACTGGTCGCGCTGGGCGGGATGTTCCGCTTCTTCGCCTTCACGCTGCTGCTGGGCGTCTACACCGTGCTGCTGGCGCTGGCGTACTTCGCCTTCCGCCCGAAGCCGGCCGCCGCCTGAGGTCCTCGGGGGGCCGACTTCACCCGCTAAGTCCTGCTTCGCTGAAGCTCCGCAGGGCACCCTTCGCCCCCGGGGTTTCCGAAGGGTGGCCGTGCCACCCGAAGCCCGCAGGGGGAAGTCTCGCCCTTATTGCGGTCGCTGCTTCCCGAGCCCTGGCCCGGTCCCCAGAGGTCGAGCCTACCCGCTGAGCCCACCTCCGCCAAGCCTTCGGCGGGCAGCCTCCGCCAAAGATAATTAGGCGGCCTGGCCCGCCAGCCGTAGGCTCGGCGGAGGCTGGTGCCCGGAGTGGGGGTCGAACCCACAAGCCTTTAGAGGGCGGTGGATTTTGAGTCCACTGCGTCTGCCAATTCCGCCATCCGGGCCAGCGTGCGCGGGACCGTAGGCCCCGGCCGTAAGGTGTCGACGCGAAATTCCCGGCCCGCGCCCGCCTCGACTCCCGCCGCGGCTGCGAATCGATTGTAAGGAAACGACCCGGGCCGCATCTAATTCCCTGATCCCGGATGTCGCCCGCCGCCCAACACGCCCTCTTCGCCGCCTGGCTGCGGGACCACGCCGGCCTCCTCCACCGGGTGGCGAACGCGTTCGCGACCGGGGCCGACCGCGACGACCTGATGCAGGAACTGCTGCTCGCCCTCTGGCGCGCCGTACCCGCCTTCGCCGGAGCCAGCAAGCCCTCAACCTTCATCCACCGCGTCGCGCACAACACAGCGCTCACCTGGCGCCGCGGGGCCGCGACCTACCGCCGGCAACTCGACCGCTTCGCCACCGAGCCGTTGCCCGCGCCCGACTCTCCGCGCCCGGGCGAGGACGAGGCCCTGGCCGCGATCTACGCCGCGATCCGGCAACTGCCCGCAGTCGATCGCTCGCTCCTAGTGCTCCACCTCGACGGCCTCGGCTACGCCGCCATCGCCGAGATCCACGGGCTGTCCGAAAACCACGTCGGCGTGAGGCTCACCCGCCTCCGCCAGCGCCTCACGCAACTGCTGCAGGAAACGACCGATGAACTCCGCTGACCTCGAGCGCGCGTGGCGCTCCCCCCGCAACTCCGCCGATCCGGCCGCGCTGGCCACGGCCCGCGACCAGTTGTTCGCCGGCCTAAAAAAGAGGCGGCGCGCGCGACGGCTGTTCCTCGCGCTCGTGCTCGGCGCCCTGACTCTGCTCACCGTGCGGGTCGCCCTCGCCACGTTACCCCGCGCGGGCGGGCCGCCGATCGCCCCGGAACGCGATTGGGCCTCGCTGGTGTTCCTCGCCCTGCCGTGGATCGGTTTCATCGTGCTCACGCGCCAGATGCTCCGGCACGAGCGCGGCCATCAACGCGCGGGGGAAGCGATCGGTGACACCGTGCGTGCCCTGCTCGACGAGAACACGACGGCCCGGGCGGGCCTGCGGGTGACGGCGGGCCTCCACGGCGTTACCCTGCTGCTGCTCCCGCTGGTGGTCGCGCAATTGCGGGCGACGGGCAAGGCCGGCGACGAGATCCTCTGGCCCGCCTTCCTGGGTTGGCCGCTGATCGCGAGCACCATCCTCGCGGCCCTGTGGTGGCAGGACCGCCACCGCCTGCTCCCGCGCCGGCGCCAGCTCGAGGCGCTTCAGCGGGAGCTCGAGCGCGCGGACTGAGCGCGAAATTCCCGGTTGAGCCGCGGCCGGGCCCGGGGAAGCTCGCGCGGTGCCCGACCTCCGCGCCCATTGCCCGCACGCCGCGGCCGCCGCGACCGAACTCACCCTCGCCGAGGCGGAATCGCACCATCTCGTGACCGTCCACCGCGCCCGCGCGGGCGATCCCGTGATCGCCTTCGACGGACGCGGCCGCGAATGGACCTGCACCGTCGCCACGCCCGACCGCCGTGCCGCGGTGTTGCGCGTTGCCGCCACCCGGCTCGCCGCTCCCCTGCCCTGCGCCCTCACGCTCGCCCAGGGTATCCCCAAGGGCGGGGCGATGGAGGACATCGTGCGCCAGGCGACGGAACTCGGCGCCGCAGCGGTGATCCCCGTGCTCACGGCGCGCACGGAGGTGCACCTCGACGGCGAGCGGGCTGGGCGTAAGAGCGAGAAGTGGCTGCAGACCGCGATCGAGGCGGCCAAGCAATGCGGGAACCCCTTCGTACCGGCGGTTCCGCCACCGATCGCGTTGGCAAACCTCCTTGCTGCCCCACCCGCGGCGGAACTCCGGCTGATCGCCAGCCTGCACTCCGGCGCGCGCCCGCTCCGCGCCGCGCTGGCCGACTTCCGCGCGGCGCACGGCCGGCCGCCGCAAAGCGCGCTCTGGCTGGTCGGCCCGGAGGGGGACTTCACCCCGGAGGAGATGGCGGCCGCCACCGCGGCCGGCTTCGAGCCCGTGACGCTCGGGCCGCTGGTGCTGCGCTGCGTCACCGCCGCCACCTGCGCCCTCGGGATCCTCCAGCACGAGACCGGCTGAACCCCGGGGCGCCGCGGCGGGGGGAAGCTCAGGCCGCGCGCACGCCGCGCGCCACCACGGTGTCGGGCCGGTCGCGGCCCGCCTTGATGGTGTAGGTGCCGGGCGCGTACACGCGGGGCGTGAAACTCGCCTCGGTGGCGCGCACGGTGTAAAGGATCTCGCCAGTCTCCTCGTGGATGACCTGCACCACCGGCTCGGCGACGCCGTCCAGCCGCACCGCGGGCAGGCGCGCGTGGACCTTGCGGCCGTCGTTGGCGTCCATCGCCACGGTGAGGGGCCAGCCCGGGTACTGGGCGGCGTCGCCCTTCCTCGCGTCGGCGAAGCGCGGCCAGCACTCGAAGGTGATGGTGCGTTTGGCCTTCCGGAAGCGGGCGATGCCGTGGCCGTCGCCGCGCTGGCGCTCGTCGGTCACGTCGACTGGGTTCGCGTAGGCGAGCATCGAGATGCGGTTGCCCAGGCCGTCCTTGAAATCACCGGTCCAGGGCAGCGGGCTGCCGGGCACCGGGTTCGGGCCGGCCTTCTCGTCGAGCGGGTGCCACCAGCGGCCGTAGATGGTGTTCACCAGGGCGGGCCCGGTGAAGCCATAGGGCCCGTCGCCGTGCTCGGTGATGCCGTTTTTCACGACCACGGCGAGGTGCTGGTCCCCGCAGAGGTGCACGGCCCACGCGCGGCGGATCTCCGCGAGGGCGAGGTTGCGCTTGGCCTGGGGCCAGCCGTTGCAGTCGAGATCCGCGAGCAGGCGCGACTGGCGGCCGCCGTGCATATGGACCGCGCCGCAGAACGCGGTCGCGGAGAGCACGGCCTTCATCCGCGCGCCGGTCCAGTCCTGGGTCCAGCCGCGGAGGAACGCCTCCTGCCGCGCGCCGAGCAGCTCGAGGCCGGGGAGGTCGATGGTCTTCGGGTCGTAGGCCGGATCGTTGATGTGGTCGGGGCGCGGTCCCATCTGCGGGATCTTGCCGGCCGGACCGCTCTTGAACTTGCGGTCCTCGAGGATGGCGAAGTCCACGCCGCCGAGGGTGAGCCGGGTGAAGTAGACCGTGATGCCGCGCTCCACCGGGGCGGGATCCACCGGATCGGGCAGGTGCCACGACTGCTGGCGCTGGACCTGGTTCACGTAGGCCACCGGGTAACGGTAGCCGCCGTCGGCATCGCCCTGGATGGTGGAGCGCTTGCCGTTCTCGCCCCAAAGGTTGCCGTGACCGACGTCGTGGTCGTCGGGGATGGTGATGGTAGGGCGGTCCCGCATCACGTCGCGGAACTGCAGCCCGAACTCGATCCAGCCCGCGGTGTGCTCCGTGTGCCGGTAGGTCTGGTCGCCGGCGAAGAAGAGCAGGTCGGGGTTCTGCGCCCGGAGGGTGTCGATGATCTCGGGCCGCTGGCCGGTCGTGCGGCTCGAGTTGCAGGACATATTGGCGACGACGATCTCGTCCTTCTCGACCGGGTCGCGGCGGATCAGGCCCTCGAAGCGGGCCTCCGCGCCGTGGCGCACGCGATAGGCGACGTCGCGGGTGGAGTCCCATTTTTCCACGCGGAAGTGGGCATCCCAACCCGGGTAGAGCACCTCGGAGCGGGCCAGCTCGACCCACGCGCCGGCGCGCTGCACCTCGAGGCGGGCGATCCGCTCCTCGCCGGGTTTCAGGGGGTAGAGCTGCGCGGTGAGCTTCATCACGCCGCGTTGCACGGTGTAGAGGGCAAAGGCGACGACCTGGTCGCGCGGCACGTCCATCGGCGGGGGCGGCGGCTGGCCCTGCCCCTTCCCCTTCGCCTTGCCGGGCGCGGCGGGGGCCTTCCTCCACCACTCGCCGGTGGCGAGCGAGTCGAGATTGGGGTACTCGGTGCCGAAGGGCGACGCCGGGTCGGCGGGGGCCGCGGCGGAGAGCGCGGCGGGACGGAGCGCGAGGGAGCCGGCTCCGGCGAGGGTGAGCTTGAGGGCGGTGCGGCGGTCGATGGGGTTCATCCGTGGAAAGAGGGCTGCGACGCGTCGCGGATGCTGGCCCGCCGCGTTTCGCGCGCGAGGTTTTTCCAGCGCCGCCGCGCGGGCCGGGACAACCCTTGCACCCCGGACGCCGTTGACCTACGGACTGCGCGCGATGGAACGGCCGACCTCCCCCTCCCCCGCGCTCCGCCGCCTGGTGAGCCTGCGCGTCGGGCTCGCGACCGCCTTCGTCGTGCTCGTCCTTGCGACCTCGGCGGTCCTCTGCGCCGTGCTGCTGCAGCGGATGCGGGCCGTGATGCGCGAGGACCTCCGCACGCGCATCGCGGATCTCGCCGCGCTGGCGGCCCTCGCGGTCGACGGCGAACTCCACGCCCGGGTGACCGGGCCCGCGGACGAGGGCTCGCCCTCCGTGCGGGAAATCCGCCGCCGCCTGCAGGAGGTGCGCGCCGGCGCCCCCGACCTGCGCTTCGTCTACACCGTGCGCCAGACCGCGCCGGACCGTTTCGCCTTCTGGATCGACGCCAGCGACGGGCCCGACGGCAGCCGGATCAATGATCCCGTCAAGAGCGTCACGCCGAGCCTGCGGGCGGCGTTCGCCCGGCCGGCGCGCGCGGTCGTCGAGCCGGAGTTCTACACGGACGAATGGGGCACCTGGCTTTCCGCCTACAGCCCGGTCCGCGCGCGGGACGGCCGCCTCGAGGCGGTCGTCGGCGTGGACCTCCCGGCCGCGGCCATCGCGGCGAAGGAACGCGGGGCGCTGCTCGTGCTGCTCGGGTTGGCCGCGCTGGTGACGGTACCCGTCGTGCTGTGCGGCCTCTGGCTGTCCGGCCGCATCGTGCGCCCGCTGCGCACCCTCGAGGAGGATATGGCGCGGGTGCGGCACCTCGACCTCGAGGGCGACCTCGTCCTCGACTCGCGCTTCCGCGAGATCGTGCGGATGCGCGACGCCGTCCTCGGGATGAAGGCCGGGCTGCGGTCGTTCCGCAAATACGTGCCCACCGACCTCGTGCGGGAACTGATCCGTGACGGGCAGGAGGCGGAGCTGGGCGCCCGGCGCGCGGAGCTCACCGTATTCTTCTCCGACATCGCCGGCTTCACCACCCTCGCCGAGAGCACCACGCCGGAGGGCCTCGCCGCAGACCTCGCCGGCTACTTCGACCTGATGACGCGGACGATCCTCGAGTCGGGCGGGACGGTGGACAAGTACATCGGCGACGCCGTGATGGCCTTCTGGGGCGCGCCCTCCGCGCGGCCGGACCACGCCGCCGCCGCGCTCCGCACCGCCCTGCTGCTGCGCGGGCGGCTGGCGGAGCTCAACGCGGACCGGCGGCGCCGCGGCCGCCCGCCCATCCACACGCGCATCGGCCTCGCCACCGGCGAGGTGATGGTGGGCAACTTCGGCTACGCGGAGCGGCTGAACTACACCGTGATGGGCGACACCGTGAACCTCGCGAGCCGCCTCGAGGGCCTGAACCAGCACGTCGGCACGACGGTGCTGTGCAGCGAGGCGACGGCGCGCGCGGCCGGCCCGGCGGTGGTCACCCGCCTGCTCGGGTGCGTCGCGGTCAAGGGCAAGCGCGAGGGCGTCCGGATCCACGAACCGCTCGCCGTGGGGACGGAGGCGTCCGCGGTGGCCGCACCTGCGGCGGCCTGGAACGAGGCCTTCTCGCGCTACCTCGCGCGGGACTTCGCGGGCGCGGCGCCGGCGTTCGCGGCGTGGCTCGCGGAACACCCCGGGGACGAGCCCGCCGCGCGCTTGGTGGAGCAGTGCCGCGCGTTCGCCGCGCATCCGCCCGGGCCGGACTGGGACGGGACCGTGGTGATGACCAAAAAGTGAGGTCCCGGCGGCCGGGTCCACCCGGGGTAGGATTCACTCCTCGCGCCGCGCGCTTGGCTTTCGGCGCCGGCCGCACACGCTCCGCCGATGCTCCGGCCCGCCCTGCCCCTCGCCTCCCTGCTCCCGTTCCTCGTGCTTCCGCTCCTTCCCGCCGCCCCGTCCCCGCAGCCCGATGACCCGCATCTCTGGCTCGAGGAGGTCCAAGGCGGCCGCGCCCTCACGTGGGTCCGGGAGCGCAACTCCCAGTCCCTGGGCGAGCTGGAGGCCGCCCCGGAATTCGCGCCCCTGCGCGACCGCCTGCTCGGGATCCTCGATTCCCGCGCCCGCATCCCCTACGTCAGCCGCCGCGGCGACCACTATTACAATCTCTGGCAGGACGCCGCCCACCCCCGCGGCCTCTGGCGGCGGACGACGCTCGCGGAGTACCGAAAGCCGGAGCCCGCCTGGGAGACCGTGCTCGACCTCGACGCCCTCGGGCGGGCCGAAGGCGAGAACTGGGTCTGGAAGGGATCCAGCTGGCTCGAGCCCGCATTGGACCGATGCCTGATCAGCCTGTCGCGCGGGGGCGCCGACGCGGTCGTGGTGCGGGAGTTCGACCCGGTGGCCAAGGCGTTCGTGGCCGACGGTTTCAAGCTGCCCGAGGCGAAGACCCAGGTCGCTTGGCGCGACCGCGACCACCTTTACGTCGGGACGGACTTCGGCCCCGGCAGCCTCACCGACTCGGGCTACGCCCGGCAGGCCCGCCTCTGGCGCCGCGGCACGCCGTTGGCGGAGGCCCCGCTGGTCTTCGAGGGCCGATCCACCGACGTCAGCGCCTCGGTCTACACCACGTTCGAGCCCGGCTTCCGGCGCGAGTTCGCGCGGCGCGGCACCACCTTCTTCACCGCGGAGCACTTCCTCGGGCGCGAGGGGAAGTTCGAGCGGCTCGACCTGCCGGCGGACGTCCGCCTCGGCACCTGGCGCGAGCACCTGCTCGTCACCCTGCGCAAGGACTGGGCGGTCGGCGGGCGGACCTTCCCGGCGGGGGCGCTGCTCGCGCTGCCTTGGGAAAAGTTCCTCGCCGGCGACCGGGACTTCGCGATCCTCTTCGCCCCCGGCCCGCGGGAGGCCCTCGCCGGCTACAGCACGACCCGCGGGCACGTGCTGATCAACACCCTCGCCAACGTGCGCAGCCGGATTTTCGTGGCGACGCCGAAGCCGGGAGGCGGCTGGGACCGTCGGCCCCTGCCCGGTGCCGACTTCGGGCACGCCACGGCCAGCGGTGAGGACGATAACTCGGACGCCTTCTGGCTCCAGGCCGACGACTTTCTCACCCCGCCCAGCCTGTTCCGCGGGGAGATCGGCGGGGGCGCGCCCGAGCTGCTCCGGCAACTGCCCGCGTTCTTCGCCGCCTCGCCCCTGGAGTTCACGCAGCACGAGGCCGTCTCCGCCGACGGCACGCGGATCCCGTACTTCCAGGTCGCGCGGAAGGGCCTCGCGGCGGACGGCCGCAACCCGACGCTGCTCTACGGGTACGGCGGATTCCAGATCTCGCAGACCCCGAACCACCGCGCGGGGATGGGGGCGGCGTGGCTTGAGCAGGGCGGCGTGTTCGTCCTCGCCAACCTGCGGGGCGGCGGCGAGTTCGGTCCGGCCTGGCACCAGGCGGCGCTGAAGGACCGGCGCCAGCGCGCGTACGATGATTTCATCGCGGTGGCCGAGGACCTCGTGCGACGGAAGGTCACCTCCCCGCGCCACCTCGGGATTCAGGGCGGCAGCAACGGCGGGCTCCTCGTCGGCGCCGTGATGGTGCAGCGTCCCGACCTGTTCCGCGCGGTCGTCTGCCAGGTGCCGCTGCTCGATATGCGGCGCTACCACCGGCTGCTCGCCGGCGCGTCCTGGATGGCCGAATACGGCAACCCGGACGAGCCCGCCGAGTGGGCGCACCTCGCGCGCTACTCGCCCTACCACAACGTGCGCGCCGGGGTCACCTACCCGCGCGTCCTGTTCACGACCTCGACCCGCGACGACCGCGTGCACCCGGGCCACGCCCGCAAGATGGCCGCGCGGATGCTCGAGCAGGGCCACCCGGTCCTGTACTACGAGAACATCGAGGGCGGCCACGGGGGCGCCGCGGACAACCGCCAGCTCGCGCGGATGCAGGCGCTGGCCTACACGTTCCTCCTGCGCGAGCTCCGCTGAGCCGGCCCGCGCGGTTCACGCGCACAGCAGGAAGTCGCGCCCCTCCACCCAGCCGCGGGCCGCGAGGTCGGCCGCGATCAGCTCCCGCGCTCCCGGCGAGGAGACGTAGGCGAGGACGAACGCCCCGCCCGGGGGCGGCAGCGCCGAGGGGGACCACACCGGCGGCCCGCGGCCGCCCAGCGCCGGCGTGACCTTGGCCGGATCGACGTCCACGTACCCCGCGACGCGCAGCCCGTGGCTCGCGAGGGCGGCGGCGCGGAGCCGGGTCGGGCGCCCCGCGCCCCAGACGAGGAGCGGCCGCGCCGCGAGGGCGGGCCGGGCCCGGAGCCAACGGGCGATCCAACCGGCCTTCAGCCGGAAGAAGGCCTCCGGCGCGTAGCGGGCGTCCGTCCGCGAGAGCCGCCCCGGCAGGTCGTGCCACCGCAGCAGCACGCGCGGCACCTTGCCGAAGCCCACACCCGCGTCCATCCACCGCAGCCACAGCTCGTGATCCTCCGGGAAATCGCCCGCGCGGTAGCCACCGTGCCGCGCCACCAGCTCGCGCCGGAACACCACGCTCGGATGAGCGACGGGCGCGTCGACAAACCGGCGGAGCGCCATCCGCTCCGGGGTGAGCAGGCCGTTCAGCCACGCCACGTGCCGCGCGTAACCCGCCTGCGCCGCGGCGTCGCCCGCGTGCTCCACGAGGCAGCTCACGACGCCGTGGGCCCGGCCCTCCGGGCCATCGAGCCACGCCACCTGGGCCGCAAGCCGCTCCGGCAGCGCCTCGTCGTCCGCGTCCATCCGCGCGACCAGTTCCCCGCGAGCCGCGGCCAGGCCGGCGTTGAGGGCAACGACCAGGCCCTCGCGCGGTCGCCGGAGGACGCGGAGGCGCGGCTCGTCCCGGGCCAGCGCCGCGAGGAGCTCCGTCGTGCCGTCGACCGACCCGTCGTCGACCACCAGCAGTTCCCAGCCGGGGAACGTCTGGTGGCGGATGCTCGCGATCGCGCGGTCGAGGGTGGCGGCCGCGTCCCGGGCCGGCAGGAGCACCGTGACCCGCGGGGCGGCGGCGGCCCCGTTCAGGGCTGCTTCTCCTTGGTGAGCTGCTCGCGGAGCTTCTTCACCTTCGGGGCGATCACGTAGGCGCAGTAACCCGCGTTGGGGTTCCGGCGGAAGTAATCCTGATGGTAGGCCTCGGCCTCCCAGAACCGCTCCAGCGGCGCGATCTCGGTCGTGATCGGGTCGCGGAACGTCGCGGCCGCGCGGGCACGGGACTTTTCCGCCGCCTCCTTCTGCCCGGCATCGGCGTAGAGGATGACCGAACGGTACTGGGGCCCGAGGTCGTTCCCCTGGCCGCCGACCTGCGTCGGGTTGTGCACCTGCCAGAAATAGTCCAGCAGCCGCTCGAGCGAGACCACGGCCGGATCGTAGTCGATACGGATGACCTCGGCGTGGCCGGTCTTCTTGGTCGAGATCTGCTCGTAGGTGGGGTTCGGCACGTGGCCGCCGGCGTAGCCGCTGACGACGGTCTTCACCCCGGGCAGCAGTTCATAGGCGGCCTCGGTGCACCAGAAGCAACCGCCCCCGACGACCAGCGAGGCGAGTTGCGGGGCGGCGGCGGCGAGCGGGGAGGTCATCGGCAGGAGGAGGGCGGCAACAAGGAGCGGGAGGCGGAGGCGCATCGTAAGGCGGGGATGGCCCGAAGCTGGCGGGAATCGCGGCGGAGTCAAAGCGCCCGCTTCAGCCGCCACCCGCGGCCGGCCGGCGCAGCCCGAAGGCGCGGAGGCGGGCATCGAGGCCGAAGCGCGTGAAGAGGGCGTCCGTCTCCGCCGCCGGGCGTCGCGCCGCGTCGAGGCCGGGCTCTTCCGCCAGCGCGCGCACGAGGTCGAGGATCACCGCCACCGAGTCCTCGAGCAGTTGCGGCGTCACCTTGTCGATGGTGTCGGCGAGGTCGTGGTAATGCCGCGCGGCCTCGCGCGGGAGGGGCGCGTTGAAGGTGAGGGCGCGGACGCCGGCGAGCTGGTAGGGCGTGTGGTCGCTGCCCATCCAGTTGGTGTTCTCGACGCCCTTGGGCAACCGCAGCCCGGCAGGGCGCGCGGCGTTCCAGCGCTCAAGATACGGCACCAGCGCGTCGTCGCCGAGCGCGTTCACCGCGACGGGCACGCCGATCATATCGAGGTTGAGCATCGCGACGACGGGCTTGGCGCCGAGGAGGGCGGCGGCGTGGCGGGAACCCTGCAGGCCCTGCTCCTCGCCGTTGAACCAGATGAGCTCCACCGCGTGGTGGCGGGGCGCGCCGGCCAGCGCGCGGGCTAGGGCGAGGAGCTGCGCGACACCAATGCCGTTGTCCAGGGCGCCCTGCCCGAGGTCCCAGCTGTCCAGGTGCGCCCCGACGATCACCCGCGACGGGGCGCGGCCGGGGAGCACGACGCGGAGGTTGGCGGTCGCGACCGGGACGCAGCGGGAGCGGGTCTCGACGCGCAAACGCACCGGGATCCCGCGCGCCACGAGGCGCCCGAGCCAGCGGCCCTCCTCCTGCGCGAGCGAGTAGACCGGCAGCGGCAGGGGCTGGCCCGCGGGCGAGCCGGTGCGCGCGAGCAACTGGCCCCCGCCCTCCCGGTTGATGAACAGGATCGCGGCCAGCCCGCGCGCGGCCGCCGCCCCGACGTAATCCGCGGCCGGCAGCGGCGAACCGGAAGCCAGCAGGCCGACGCGCCCGCGCAACTCACCCGCCGGGTAGTCGCCAGGCCGGCCGAGGCCGATGTCCACCAGTTCCCCCGTGAGCGCCGGGTGCGCCGAGGAAAAGCCGAGCGCCGCGACGCGCAGCCGGCGCGCGAAAGGGGCGAGCACCTCGACCTCGTCGTCCCCGCGGATCCACCCCGGGGCGGTGAAGGGCTGGCGCTCCGGCGCCAGACCCAGCGCGCGCAACTCGGCCTCGAGGCGGTCGAGCGCCGCCGCGTTGCCGGGGCTGCCGGTGAGGCGCGGCCCGACCTCGTCGGCGAGGCGTTCCAAGAAGGCGTGGGCGGCGGCGGCCGGGGACGGCGCGGACGCCGGCTCCGCCGCGAGCGCGGCGGCGACCAACGCGAGCGCGAGCGTGGCCCGCCGCACGGGTTCAGGGACGGACCGCATCGGTGATCGTGAGCGTGTTGAAATCGAGCACCCGGCTCAGCCGCCCGTGGGTGAGCTCGAGCCGGCGACTGCCGACCTCCGCGTTGAGGTACGGGCCCGCGAAGAGCCGCCACTCCGCGGCGTGGTCGATGACGCGCCCGTCGACCCGGGGCGCCTCGCCGTGGGCGCACTCGACCCGGCGGCCGCGGAGCGTGGTGAAGGTGACCCGCGGGACGGGCTCGAGCCGGACCTCCAGCGGCAGCGCGCGAACGGCCGCCTTGAAGGCGTCCCACGAGGGGAAATCCGCGGCGGAGGCGGGCTGGAGGATGACGCCGTTGCGCGCGTGCGGGGAGCGCAGGCGCCGGCCGCCGCCCTCGATGGGCACCCACTCGTAGGGCGCGAGCGGCCGGAAGGCCACGTAGGCGCGCCCACCCTGGGCGAAGATCCAGCCGGAGGGGTCCTCCTCGGCGCGGGCGAGATCCTTCGAGAAGAAGCCGTTCACCTGGATGAAGGGCGCGTCCGCCGCGATGCGGTGCAACGCGATCACCGTGTCGTCCTGCTGGAAGATCTGCTCGTAAGGGGAGCCGCCGAGGAGCTTCGCCTCGCTGGTGTAGGTGGGCTTGCCCTGGAACGTCACGGAGGCGGGCATCCAGTCCGGCATCTCGGTGAAGTACATCATCAGCTCCTGCGCCCCGAAGAAGGGCTGGTTGGCGAAGATCGTGTTGTGCACGCCCCGCGGGTCCGGCACCGCCCACGTGAGGCCCCACGAGTGCTGCTGGATCGGCTGGAGGAGCCCGCCCTGGTCGGAGCCGATGGCATAGTCGGGGCCGACCCAGGTCGTCTTGTAGACCGGGGCGTTGCGGACGTCGCTGTTGCGCCAGCGATGGCGGGTGCGCTTGCGCTCCCGGTGAAGGTAGGGTCCGGCGCGGTCGGTGGCGATCCGGTGGATGACCTCGGGGACCTCGTAATACTGGCCCACAACGGCAAAGAACATCCCCCAGCCGCCGTAGCCGACGGGCGGCACCGTGTTGCCGAAGCAGAGCCACGCGAAGAAGGACGAGAGGCCGTTCCAGCGCTCGAGCACGGTCTTGTCGTCCGTGCGCGCGTGGGCCCCGACGTACATCCCCTGCAGGGAATCGACGGCAAAGTCGGCCAGGATGTAATCGATCATCATCCGCCCGCGCTGCCGCATCTCCGGGTCGTGCGCCCAGACGCTCAGGTAAAGCATCGGGATCAGGTACTCGCCGATGTAGTGGGTGCAGTCGTACTCGCCCTGGCCGATGGTGGTGGCGAGGTCCATCCAGTGCCGGAGCCACGCGCGCGCCTCGGCGGCGATCTCGGTGGAACTCTTGCCGTTGAACCACCGCTCCCCCGGCTCGCCGGGCCACAACTGGGCCATCAGCAGCATCGAGGAGTAGTACATCACCCAGTGGTTCTCGGTGTCGCCGCGCAGGGGGTGGTAAGTGCGCCACGCCTCGCGCAGCGCCGCCTGCGCCTCCGGGGTCAGCTGGTCGCGCCCGAGGTAGGCGATGCAGGTCGCGGGAAACATCCAGAACATATCCCCCGAGGGCGCCCGCAGCACCTCGATCAGCCGCGCGGAGACGCCGGCCGCGTCCTGCCGCAGGGCGAGGCGGGCCGCGAGGTCGGCGAGGCCCGCGGAGGCCAGCGGGGTCTGCGCCGCGCGCCAACGCACGGCCTCGTCGCGCCGCGCCAGGTACGCCTCGCGCCGGAGGAACGCCTCGGGCTCGGGCCGCCCGGAGGGCATCGGGCCCGTGTGCGCGGGCTGGGCCGCACCCCGGCCGGGCCACGCGGTCAGGAGGGCGAGGAGGAACAGGCCGGGGAACGCGCGCTTCATGGGGCGGGGCGGGGCAGGAAACCAAGGGCGAACACTGTCGCCTTGCCGAAGGACAACGGGCGCCACGTGCGGCCGAAGTCGTCCGAGGCGTACACGTCCTCCTGGAAGGGCGCCGCGTAGAGCCGGCCCGGGAAATCGGGGTCGACCGCCACGCTCCAGATTTCCCGCCGCGGCAGGCCGGCGGAACGGTCCGCCCAGGTCAAACCGCCGTCCTCGGACACCTGCACCCCGACGCCCCAGCCGCACAGGACCAGACGCCCCGGGGTGGAAGGATCGTACACAAGATTGTGGAGCGTGCGCTCCCGGCCGATGCCCGGCAGCTCGCGCCACGTTTCCCCGCCATCCGACGAGGCGAGCGGGCCGTCGGCCGAGGTCGCGGCGACGAACGCGCGCGGATCGTGCGGGGACTGTCGCAGGTCGTAGGTCACCTTGGCCGTGGGTTGGACCCGGCGCCACGTGCGCGCGGCGTCGTCCGAGAGGTGGATCCCCAGCTCGCACCCGGCGAGCACCCGGCCGGGGCGGGTGCGGTCCACCACCAGCGCGTTGGTGTAGGCGCGCGTGATGCCCGCCTGCCGCCGCTCCCACGTGCCGCCGCCGTCGGGCGAAAAGGCGATGCCGTCCGGCAGGGCCAGGTAAAGGTGCGCCGGCTCCGCCGGATCAAACCCCACCGCCTTGCCCTCCGTCATATCCCAGCTCGTGGTGATCCGCCAGGTGCGGCCCCGGTCGGGAGAGCGGAGCAGGCCGTCGAGCGCCGCGACGTACACGACCTGGGCGTCCCGCGGGTCGTGGGTCAGGTGGAACATCCGGATATGGTGCGGGCCGACGTGCTCGAAGGTGGCCCGGTCCGCCGAGCGGTAGAGGCCGCTGCGGGCCGGCCCCGCGCGGCCGATGATGCCAGAGCCGGGTCCGCTCAGGTTGACGAGCAGGTGCAGGTCGTGCCGGGGCGCCTCCGCGGCCCGCCCGGAGAGGACGGCCGCAAGCGCGAGGGCGCCGGCAAAAAAGGTTCGTGCGTTCCAGGTCATCGCGCCAAGTTGCGGTCATGCGCCCCCTCCCCTGCCTGCTGTTCACGCTCGCCCTCGCCGCCACCGTGCCCGCCGGGGCGGCCGGCGCCGACACCCCCGAGGCCCGCCTCGCCGCGCGCGGCCTGAAGCTCCCGCCGGTGAGCGCCCCGATCGCGAACTACGTGCCCGCGGTCCGCTCGGGCAACCTCGTCTTCCTCGCGGGCCACATCCCGCGCGACGCCGCCGGCAAGGTGATCACCGGCAAGGTCGGCCAGAACGCCACGCCCGAGCAGGCCAACGCCGCCGCGCAGGCCACCGCCCTCGCGCTGCTGGCCACGCTCAAGCAGGAGATCGGCGAGCTCGCCCGCGTGAAGCGCGTCGTCCGCGTCGGCGGGTTCGTCAACGCCGTGGACACCTTCACCGCGCAGCCCCAGGTGATGAACGGCTGCTCGGACCTCCTCGTCGCCGTGTTCGGTGAACGCGGCAAGCACGCCCGCGCCGCCCTCGGGGTGGCCTCGCTCCCCGCCGGCGCGGTGGTCGAGATCGAGATGGTGGTCGAGGTGGACTGAGGCGGGCATCGGCTTCAGGCCTCCCGGCGCAGGAACTCGCCGACCGCGGCCACCAGCGCATCGACCTGCGCGGGGGAATTGCAGAGGTGGGTCGAGACGCGCAGCGCGTTGAGGTTCTCCTCGGTGACGGGCCGCGTGCGGATGCCCCTCTCGCGCAGGAGCAGGCCGAAGAGGCGGTCGTGCGGGATCCGGGCCGTGCGGAAAGTCACCATCGCCGCGGCGAGCTCGCCCGGTTCCGGGGAAAGGATCTCGACGCCCGGCAGGGCCGCGAGCCCCGCCCGCGCCTGGGCGGCCAGCTGGCGTCCCCGCGCCGCGATGCGCTCCCGGCCGATCCGCTCCTGCAGCCGCATCGCCGCGGCCAACCCGAGCGCGGTGGCGACGTTCCGGGTGCCATACTCGTACCGCACCGCCCCCGCGCTCAGCGCGAAGCGGCCGTTCGCGTCGAGGTCCCCGGAGTAGGCGCCCACCAGCGGCGGCGCCAGCTCCTCCTGCCGCGCGCGGCGCACGCAGAGGACGCCGGTCTCGAGCGGGCCGCCGATCCACTTGTGCCCGCTGACCGCGAGGGAGTCGCAGCCGAGGGCGGCGAAGTCGACCGGCACCATCCCCGCCGACTGCGCCGCATCGAGGTGGAACCAGATCCCGCGGGTCCGGCAGAGGTCCGCGACCGCGCGCGCCGGCAACGTAATCCCGGTAGGCGCGGTGATGTGCGAGAGCTGGATGACGCGCGTGCGCGGGCCGCACAGCGCGGTGATGCGGTCGACGTTCACCGCGGCGGAACGGGGGTCGGGCTCGAACGTGCGCACGACCACACCGCGACCGCGCGCCGCCTGCAACCAGGGGAACGAGCCGCCGGGATGGGCGTGGGTCTCGAAGATCACCTCGTCGCCCGCGCGCAGGGGCAGGCCGGCCGCGACGGTGGCGTTGGCCTCGGTGGCGTTGCGGACGAAGGCGACCTCGGCCGGGTCCGCGCCGAGGAAACGGGCCACGTCGGCGCGGGCGCCCGTGAACTGCGCGTGGCCGTGCTCGGCCTTGGCCTGCAGCCGGCGGGTGACCTCCGCGACCCGCTCCAGGACGGGCGTCGGGGTCGAGCCGAGGCCGCCGGTGTTGAAATAACTGAAGCCCGCCTCCAGCGGGTAGAGCGCGCGCACCGCCTCCCAGAACGGCTCGGGCCGCGCCGCGGTGAACTCCGGGAGGGCCGCGTCGGCGCCGCGGGCGAGGCCGAGGCCGGCCGCGCCGAGGGCGGCGTGGCGGAGGAAGGAGCGGCGGGGCAGGCTCATACGCGGAGGAATTCGAGCCGGTGGTCGAGCAGCAGGTCGCCGCCGGCGGGCAGGGTCACGGGAGCGTCGGCGTGAAACGCGAAGGCGGCGAGCGGGTTTTTCGCCCGCACAAACCACGGGATCGGCCCGGTGCGGCTCTCGAACCGGACCTTCGTCCGCCGCAGCGAGCCATCGTGCTGGCACGACCACTCGAGCCACGGCGCCGGCCCCCCGTGCACCTCCGCCTCCCCCCGACGCCCGCCGGGACCGCTGACGCCGAGGGCGGCGTCCCCGTGCTCATCCAGGAGCTCACGCGCGCCGCGGAACTGCAGCCCGGTGTAGTGGGAGCCGACCAGACCGCCGCCCGCGTGGTAATTCGAGAGGACGAGCGGGCGCCCCGCCGCGTTCCACAGGCGGCTGGTCCAGTCCAGCGCCCAGCCGTCCGGGAGCACGTCCGTCGCCAGCACGCGTTCCTCCCGCAGGAGCACCTCGCCGGCGGGCGACCGCCATTCGACCGCCTCCTCCAGCCGCGCCGGTCCGCGCGCGGCCCAACCGGCGTGGACCTGCCGTCCCTGATCCCCGCGCCAGCGGTAGCCCTCGCCCGCCCGGTGGGAGGGACCGCCCCAGAAGTTGACGCCGTCCACGGCGGTCAACGTGAGGCTGAGCCCGTGATGCCAAGGGTGGTCGTTGGGCCGGAAGTTGGTCAGGAGGTCGCCGTCCGCGGAA
>Ga0172372_10005474_pt1 | contig 17661 bp, 17 predicted proteins | sample LakKiv5m_2_FD_114544 | JGI IMG/M metagenome (GOLD analysis project Ga0172372, IMG submission 114544) | Freshwater microbial communities from Kabuno Bay, South-Kivu, Congo - kab_092012_9.5m | ecosystem: Environmental > Aquatic > Freshwater > Lake | place: Democratic Republic of the Congo...
CTCATTTATTTTATGCGACCTTCAATATGGAATACTTCAAAGACCTTATCATGAATAATTGGTCCATGACCAAAGTAGCCATCCTCGCCGAAGCATTCGCCGTGGTCAGCAGTCACGATAATATGGGTATTTCGTGGGCATTTCTCGTAGAGCTTCTCAAACAACTTATCGAGATATTCAACATTAGTTCTTTGTTTTTCTTTAAGAGCAAGCATCTGATCCATGTGGAAGAAATCATCAGACGTTTTAACCTCTTTTCCAGTGGAGCCATCAGTCACAAGGTCATCCATGTGCTTGAACACACCATGAACTCCGGATATCCGTGGAAGATGATCTCCACTTTCTCCTGGAAGGGTATAAGGGTAGTGGGTCTCTCCTACGTTTAGAAGATAGAAGGAGGGCTTTTCAGGATCAAAGATCATCTGATCGATCATCGCACTGAAATCGTTGTGCGATTTCATCAGTTGGTATCGATCAAAGTGATTATTTAAGGCGGTTGTTTGATTAAGAACAGGCATCGAGACCATAGCATTCGTTATGTACCCATTCTCTTTTAAAAATCCAGGTAAGGATAATCTTGGAACGAAGCCCTTAAAGGAGATATCAGGAATATTTAAGCGGTCACTCCAGGCAACAAAATCTTTTTTATAAACTTCAGATGCAAAAACACCTTTTGGGCTAAAATGCGGAGAAACGCCCATCATGTAAACGTGGTGGGATGGCACGGTCCAGGTAGCATACGAGTAGCACCTCTTAGCCTCACCTAAGCGGGCGATATTAGGCTTTTTCGCTGCATTAAAGGTGTCGAACCTGCAGCTATCAAATACAATAAAGACTAGATTGTTTCTCATTTAGATCTCTACCTTTAAAAACTTGCTCCCCACTATCCCAGCAAGGATGGACACGACCAAAAATACTATGAGCCAGTTCACGTGTAGACCGAATAGGCTCATGGCCTGCTCGGGATACTTCACTGATATCTCGGTGATTATGTTTTGTAGTTTGGTTGGTATGGTTGCTCCAGGATACAGAAACTGCCACCAGAATGAGCTGTGAATAACCGTTGGGATCTTTGATGTCTCTTTGCCAACAAATATATTTTGAGTTAACGATTCGCCACCAACTAGGATATCTACTTTCGCAATCATGGGGCTTTTAGCATCTAGCCTCCAAGAGACTGTATGGTTGTCGAGATCTCTCAAAGGTGGAGTAGTCGCTATGCCTTCAGGAGCTTTTATCTCGGCCGAGAAAAGCGCCGCATCGTCTTTTACGCCAATTGAAATAATTGTGCTCTCGCCGGGGTTTAAGGGTCTAACGCCATATCTCAGATTTAATTGAGCGAGTACTATTAGACATGGAATTGATAAAATTATGATTGGGGGGATCGCTAGAGCGAAATACTTCGCTCCGCCTAAGAACATTTTACCTTGGGCTTTCAGGGATATTCTCAGATCGTTTCTAAATAGAACCGATTCATAAATCCCAGCGGTGATCTTCTTTTTAACTTTTCTGATGGCGTCTTGGTTTGATACTTTGCCATATAAAAATAAAAGACCAATCCCAGCGAGTATTGAAATTAAGATTAGAGCAACGTCTGAGCCTAGAAAGCTCAAAGGATAAAGGAGCGCATCAAAGATGCTGGTAGCCAGAGAATTGAATAGTTCCACTTTTTACTCTAAGTAACCCAATCCCTTTAACTGATTGGTTATGTCTTCAACTTCTTTCTGAGATACTTCTTTTTTGCCAGTGCTTGCAATTACCTTATTGGCTTCTGCTAGAAGGGTCTTCTCGGCGAACTCTTCTATGGAGGAGCAACCCATAATTTCTGAGGCAACCTTCACTTTCTCGATTACTAGGTCAGATATTTTTAGTTTGGGTTTAAACATGACACTCTCCCAATTAATGACGCCCTTTTTATACGGTATTTGACCGGGCAAGAGTATCAGGTTAGGGGGTTTAAATGCAAATAAACCGCCCTTTTAAATAATTACCTCACCTTCCATGTAAGCTGGCTTTTTTACAGCAAAAAGGTCGAGGACCGTGGGGGCGATGTCGGTTATATGAGGGGCATCTTTCTTGACCTTTTTGTTACTGAATAGAATGCCTGGAATAAGCTCTGGGTCTACATGGTGATCTCCGCTCCAGGCCTTCAGGTTATCAGAGAATATCTCTGGCTCTACGGTTCCTGTTATCGAGTCCCAGCTTACTCTAAAGCCTGGATGATACCCTACAATTAGATCGGGCGCTTCATCAGTATAGAGACCCTTATACGAGGTGGCAGCATCATGCACCTTTCTAACAGTCGGAGCTCCATCTGCCGGATCTTTTAATTGCTCGAGCTTTCTGGATATCTCTAACTTTATCTTTTCAGCCTCTGCATCGTTAACAATTCCCTTTGATTCCCGGCCTATTCGGTTGATGTAAATTCCGGTCAATCCGATTGCAAAGGCTTTAGTTTTGCTCCAGTCGACATCTTGTAGATAATCTGCCCCAGCGGTTTTCCCATCTTTTAAGTGAAGATAGCCTTCTTTCATGAGCCATGTATTTAAGTTAATGCACCTCCTGAAGGAGGCGAAACCGTGGTCGCTTAAAATAATAAGGTGATCATTCGATTTTAATTTCTTCTGAACGCGACCTATTAGGTCATCCATTTTTTTATACATCTCTCTAATTGTGGAGCCGAATTTAGCTCGGTCCTCTAGAGGAGATGGGTGCCTTTCATCAAGGTATCGCCAGAACATGTGTTGGATTCTGTCGCTGGCGTCAAAAACGCAGATGCAAAGGCCCTCTCTAGTCCTTTCCAGAGCGTCAAAAAACATCTGCTCTCTCTCGTTGTGAGTCAGGTAAGTTTGCTCAAGAAACCTAGCATCATCCAGTGCTAGTTCGTTCCTACCCCAGGTGTCTTCCATCAGACCAAGGGTACCAAAAAGACCATTTTTCTTGGCTAACCAAGAGGAAAAAGTAATCGGCTCTGCGATAGGCAGAGCTGGCTTCTCTGGGTGAATATTAATTGGCGAAATATATAGGGATATCTCGCCATTGAGCGGCCTTAGGCAGAATCGAGCGATTCCCATCACGGAATGACGACCATGCTTAAATTCTAGCTCAACCCAATCAGAAAATTTATCAGCTTCTAGACTTACAATCTCGTCGTTAATCTGAAGGGTGGCGGTCTGATTATTGTTAGAGGGTGTTAAAGAAAATAAAATTTTTAAGTGCTCTACTTTCCCTGGGGCTGGGGGACCTTCAATAAATCCGCACAAAGCCTCCCCTCTCTTTTCAAAAACTCTCGTCTCGCCACCAGTTGATTTGTCTGATGCACGTTTGGCGGTGGAGAAGAATGAAAAAGAGCCCTGGGTACCCTTGAGATCTGGGGTACACATGGCAGAGAGAACGTTACCATTAAATTTTTCAGGCGGATAAGAAATGGGAACTCTTATGATATTAGAGAAAACTCCATGCTTACCCAGGATCTTCCAGAAAGGCTGACTTTTGCGGGTTATATTTACAGAAGCTTTCTGTTTTTTTAACTTAACTCCCAATATTTTAAAAACTCGCTCAGTGGTTGAGGTTTCGGTGGAGGCCAGTTGCGGCAGGCAGTTTCTTTTATCTCTCGTTAAAAAATCAAAGATATTATGGGCGCCAGGATTCACTCCAGTTTGAAAGCTAGACCAAGCCACTGGCGATAAAGCCGGAAGAGTTGTGCCTAATCTTTTAAAAGATCCGGTTTCAGCTAATTCTTTTAGATTTGGCAGATGGCCCTCTGCCATGAACTGATCAACTAACTTAGGCTCCAGTCCGTCAAGACCTACGATCACCACCCGTCGGGTTCTGGCATTTTTTGAAATCCCCTTATTCGTTGCTTTCTTCCATATCCACTGCAAGGGCCAGAAGAGAATGGTTATTAAGGCCATGCCGATAGTCAGAACAAAAACTAAGGTTGAGCCTAAAAAGGCAAAGCCGGCTCCTGGGCCGATGTAAGCTTGAGCCAAATCTGGCAGAAAGAGCCCCAAGGCCACTATCAAAAATAATTTAATTTTCATCATCTCTCTTTTATTGCAGGTAACCCAGAGACTTCAACTGCTCCAGGGTCTCATCTTTAATCTCTGCGGATTCACTCTCTATAAGGACTACACTTTTTACCGCATCTGCTAGGGTTTCATCAAAGGTACCCTTAAGTCTAGCTTGAAGTGCTAGGTCATTAAGGGGCATTTTGCAGGCATATTCATTTTTAGAATCAAAAATGCCCACCAACTTCGAGGAATTCCAGCTACTTAGATCGTCGGTAACTCGGTATCTGGATAGACTATAGGGCAGCTCCAGAATCATTCTTGCCCCTGCCCCGTCAGTAACTGATTTTTGGTCAAAAACCCTTCTTATCTCAGACATTACCCCCTTTCTATTTTTAACACCCGCTTCATTCATTAAAGAGATGCCTGGAAGATGAGGAGCCGCGGTAAGTCCAATTCTGTGAATTATTGTTGGTAGAAGGTCTAATGTAGAAACTGTTTCTTTGATTTTGCGACCCTTGTCTATGTCTCTGCCGGTCTTTATCAGAAGAGGCACATGAATTTCTTCATTGAATAGATTGTACCCGTGACGCAAAGAGCCGTGTTCCATAAACTGCTCACCGTGATCGGAAACTACCACGATAAACGCGTTCTCATATATTTTTTTTGATTTGAGATATTCAAAAAACTTACCAAGCTCTGAGTCTAAATAATTTATCTCTCCATCGTATCTTTTTATCTCCTCCTGCATTTTTGCATCATATGAAAAGGGGCTTTGCGTAAGAGGCGCAGAGAATTTATTTTTAAATTCATCAGGCGGTGTGTATGGATCGTGTGGATCAAAGAAATGAAGATATAAAAAAAATGGTTGTTTTTGGTCTGTCTTTGACCAGGCATCGATTACTTCTCTGCCAGATTCAGTAATTTCAGCGGCTATATCTCTGTGCAGATAGTAATATTCATCAAATCCCTGAGTGTATCCAAACTCCTTAGTAATCCAAGGATTAGGGCTTACTGCTATAGTTTTGTATCCATTACCCTTTAGAATTTCGGCCATCGTCAGATGGCTAGAGGCCAATTTGCTCATCTTGCTTTTGGCAATCTCTCTATCATTCGGTGGAATCATTCCATGGGACGATGGGTACAGTCCTGTGAACATGGATGCTACTGATGTTGGAGTCCAGGGTGCAGTTGATACTGCAAAATCGGCCTTGAGATTTTCTGAGGCGAAAGCATCTAAGTTTGGAGTAGTGTCTCTTTCGTATCCGTAACCACCCATATGGTCAGCGCGAAGGGTATCCAGCATCAGAAAGATTATATTTGGCTTCTTTACGGCGAACTCCGAGCGTTGGCATGAAGCCAAGAGACAGGCAATTGTAATGAGTATCGCAGCTCTAAATTTCATCCTGAGAAAGCTAGCGGTTTAACTGGTTTTGGGCAAGTTTTGGTCAGATTGTGATTTATTGAAGATAACCGAGGGATTTTAATTGATCTAGCGTCTCATCTTTTACCTCGGAATCGCTTTTCTCTTCAGAGATCGAAGTTTTAAGGGCGTTTGCCAGAGTTTCATCAAATATTCCCTTTAGTCTTGCCTGCAGGGCAAGATTTTTGATGGGGCTTTTGCAAGCATATTCATTTCGAGCATCAAAAATCTCTACCGACTGAGAAGCGCTCCAGCTGTGAAATTCCTCTTTTGCCCTGAATTGATTTTGATCGAAGGGCACTTCGATAATCAAGCGGTTGCCTTCTCCATCAGTAAGCGATTTGCGATCTAGGAATCTTCTTATTTCCGACATCACGCCTTTTCTATTTTTTACCGCATCTTCATTCATCAAGGAGACCCCGGGCAGGTTTGGCGCCGGGCTTAGACCAATTCGGTGAAGTACGGTGGGGAGTATATCTATGGTAGAGACAGTTTCTTTTATTTTTCGGCCATTATCTGAAGCTCGGCCAGTCTTTATTATTAGAGGCACATGAATCTCTTCATTAAAGAGATTGTTGCCATGACGAATCGAGCCGTGCTCCTTAAATTGCTCGCCATGATCAGAGACCACAATGATAAACAGGTCTTCGTAAAGATTTTTTGATTTCAGATATTCAAATAACTTTCCTAGCTCTGAATCTAGGTAACTTATCTCGCCATCGTACAGATCTATATCCTTTTGCATTTTTGCATCATAAGAGAATTGGCTTTTTGTTAGGGGCCCTGAAAATTTATCTCTGAATTCAGCAGGAGGTGAGTAAGGATGATGGGGATCAAAGAAGTGAAGATAAAGAAAAAATGGTTTTTCAGGGCTATTTTGGACCAGATTCTCTATCGCTTTTTTGCCTAGCTCAGAAATTTTTGAGGCCGCCTTTTCGCGAGAGAAAAGATAATCATCAAATCCCTGAGAGTACCCGAACTCGGGGATAATCCAAGGATTCGGGGTGATAGCAGATGTTTTATAGTCATGAGCCTTTAATATCTCAGGCAGGGTAACATGGCTTTTGGCTAGCCTAGTCATCTTACTTTTTGCTAGATCGCGGCCATTAGGTGGGGTCATCCCGTGAGAAGATGGATATAGTCCGGTAAACATGGAGGCCACCGAAGTTGGAGTCCAAGGTGCTGTTGATACAGCAAATTCAGCTTTCAAATTTTCTGATGCAAAGGCATCTAGGTTTGGTGAGGTGGCTCTTTCATAGCCATAACCGCTTAGATGGTCCGCTCTAAGAGTATCGAGCATTAGAAATAGAATATTAGGTCTTTTTACGGAGAACTCAGAGCGGTCACAAGAAACCAAAAGGCAGGCGGTAAAAATTAATATATAGGCTCTAAGTTTCATCCCAAGGAGGCTAGCGGTAAAGTATAATTTGGACAAGCTTTGTAAGACTTCTCCAGAACATTACGAAAAAAATGGGGTTAAATCTAGATCTCGATGTGCAGCTATAAAGAAGTTATTTTCGAGATTTTCTTTATTATAAGCGGGCTCTTTCTTTGTTTTAAGGTCTACAATCTTTCCGCCACCCTCTGTCGCTACCAGCTGTCCTGCAGCAATATCCCATTCGCAAGTAGTCCCGAGCCTCGGATATATATCGACTTCGCCTTCAGCGATTTTGCAAAGCTTCAAAGCTGAGCCTAGAGGTTTAACTTTGGTAATACCAGCTTTGCTCAATGCTAACGCTGTTTCATCAGATCCGTGCATGGCGCTGACGGCTGCTACGAGTTCGGCGTTGGGAGCCTTATGGTAGATAGCTTTGTCGTTTAGAGTTGCTCCTTTATTCTTTTCAGCCGAGTACATTAGATTTAATGCCGGAACATAAACAACTCCAAGTATCGGTGAGCCGTTTGAGATGCGTGCGATATTTACGGTGAATTGCCCATCTTTGTTTAAAAAATTTTTAGTTCCGTCTAATGGATCCACCAACCAGAAGTCTCCCCAAGTTCGTCGAGAGGCGTAATCTACTAGACTTTCTTCGGTAAGAATTGGAAGGGATGAAATTTTTTTAAGGCCGGTAATTATAACTTGATTGGCGTCTTCGTCAGCATGGGTAACCGGTGACTGATCAGCTTTATTTTTTACCGGGATGGAATCTTTGGCATACCATCCCATTATCGCTGTTCCAGCTTCTTGGGCTATTCTTTTTATTTCTGCGGCACTCGTCATATTTAATATGGGTAATTTGGGAGGATTTATTTAAGTCTCTATTTTCTCAAAGTTTTAAAAAAATCATTTAAAAGTTTTAGGCACTCGGAGCTTTCGATTCCTTCAAGAACCTTAGGCTCTGGACCTAGTCTGGGCTCTAGTAGGATATCATACAAAGATCCACCTGCTCCCATTCTGGGATCTTTTGCTCCAAAAATGACCTTACCTATTCGGGCATTCCTAATGGCCGCCGCGCACATTGTACAAGGCTCAAGGGTCACATAAATGGTAGCATCTTCCAAACGCCAATCTTGTTGTTTCTTGCAAGCCTCTCGGATTGCAAGAATTTCAGCGTGAGCTGTTGGATCGGCGAGCTCTTCGGTCCTATTGGACGCCGTGGCTATAATTTCATCCCCTATAACTATAACAGCGCCTACGGGAACTTCACCCCTACTGATAGCAGATTTAGCCTCTGTGAGGGCAGCGCTCATGCCTAATTCGGGGGTGATTATAGGTTTCTTGGTCACAGCTGTTTAATAATTAATAGGGAATCTGTGATAAGAAAAATGGCGCGCTCTGAGAGATTCGAACTCCCGACCTTCTAGTTCGTAGCCAGATGCTCTATCCAACTGAGCTAAGAGCGCGTTTAACGAAGGTAAATAGATAGCAAATCATTCAATATAACGCAAAAAAGAGCCCCAAAGCCTTGCCAGCATAATTATTGAAGTGCTACCTATTTGAGCCTAGGCTCAATACCTGTTAATTCAAGTAAATTGGTGGCAGGATAGGCCTCAGAAATTATTGGAAGGATGGCCGAGTGGTTGATGGCGCCGGTCTTGAAAACCGGTAACGGTGAAAGCCGTTCGGGGGTTCGAATCCCTCTCCTTCCGCCAGAATTTTTGATAGAAAGAGGAAGAAGAGGAACATCTACTTCCAGCATTAGTGCACTTTGCGGAGAGTTGGCCGAGTGGTCGAAGGCGGCGGTTTGCTAAACCGTTGTACGAGCCTAAAGCTTGTACCGAGGGTTCGAATCCCTCACTCTCCGCCATTTCGTTTTTCCCCTCCGTAGAAGTCTAGTGAGGGATTCGAACCAATCCGAGCAAAGCGAGGATAAAACAGAAGAGGGAATCCCGCTCGCAGCGATTGCTGCGAGCTTCATCACTCTCCGCCATTTCGTTTTTCCCCTCCGTAGAAGTCTAGTGAGGGATTCGAACCAATCCGACTTTCGCCTATTCCTTTTTGAAGGCGGTATTGTTTTCTCTGAGGCCATAAGCAGTGGCCCATTGGGGGTAAACCTGTTTTAGATATTTCGCAAGGAATGGATCTCCGTCATTCTCTTTGAGAATGGTTCTTAGAAAAGTATCAGTGCTTGCTTGAGGAGAGATCCTCTCCATCTCCCATCTGATTCTTGGAAACGGGCTCGTCATGAGCAGCATCAAAGATGGTTTTTTGAGTGCTGCGACTATCGACTTCAGGCAAGATTCCACTATTGAACTCTGCATATCGTTGAAACTCTTATATTCTCTCGGAAAAGAGTTGGGATCTGGAGAGTATCCTTTGACGGAAGAGGTAATTGTTACTCCTGTAATCGGTTGACCAGTGCCATCAATAATTGGCTTAGCAAATAAAATACCTGGCCGATTTAATTTGTCTTTATTTTGCTCTGCGGATCTTTGTAAAAGCGGGAATGCCGCTTTCATGCTGTTTTCTCCGAGATACAGCACCAGTCTGTCTTTTTGATGAATGACCCGATCCAGCTCGATATTATCGGGCCGATATAGATCGACTGCTTTGATTTGAAATCCATATCGCTGAATCTGCTCAGAGTTTTTGAGTGTATCAATTATTTCGCTGAAAGTTGAAATAACATCGGCTCCCCCTACAGAGAAGTAAACTCTATATTTGTGGGATTCCCTCTCTGGCTGAGCAAATCTCTGACTCTGTTCAATGAATTTATTTGATTCGTAATATATCCAGCTATCTGAATAAAAAAGATTAGTTGTAAAGCGAGATTTTGGACCAGAACTTCCATCGTTGCTTTTAAAAACAACGGCTTCATGGCCGTAGCTTATCTCGGCGGCATGCTCATCGTGAAATTTCTGAGCAGCGGCAAGCCATATCTGATTTTCCTCTTTGGTGAGCCACTCATTAACTTTTTTTTGGCGAGCCTCTCGATAGCTATCCATATCAATTTCGCCCGCAGGACTTCTATCGTAGCGTATTTTGAAATCCACATTTTTCTCTAGGAGTAGGTCTTTGCCAGTTAAATGGGAATAGAAATTTCCGCCATATTTTAAGTAGTCTCTAGTTATTGCGATTAATGCTGCGACCGAATCATCAGTCAGTGGTGTAGGGCTGGCTAAAAATTCCTCGAGGCTCACCGCTACAGATGGCGATGTAGCCTTAAGTATGCTACCCGGATCTTCCAAGGGCGGACTCTCTGGGGATGGCCTTCTATTATCTGGTGTTAAAGCCATAAATTCTTTCTGCTTAGGGCATAATCAGCTAATTAACCCCATTATCGTAGCTTATAGAGTGATTATTACTCAACTTCCTTGGTGCCCATCGTAATTTATTTATTAGCCGATTTTTATGGGTTTTGGTGGGAGCCTAGTGAATCCAAATTTATACGGTTGCGATTTAATCAGGTTGATATGAAATTTGTAAATGAAAAGCGCAAGAGAGAGCACAAAATAGAGGCGGCTAGATGAGAGCAATTAGAGTCACAGCACCAGGAGGACCAGAGAATTTATCTTTGGTTACAACAGTAGATCCAATACCTGCCAGTGGTGAAATCTTAGTTAAGGTAAAAGCTACTGCATTAAATAGGGCCGATATTTTGCAACGTAGGGGGAAGTATCCACCACCAGAAGGCGCATCTGATATTTTAGGGCTCGAATTTTCCGGTGAAGTACTGAATCAAGTTGGCTCGTGGCGCGTGGGCGATCGCGTGATGGGTATCGTTACTGGGGGTGCATATGCCGAGTATTTAGTCACTCGTTCTGATCAGATCATGTTGGTACCACAGCATCTCTCTTGGGAGGAGGCCGCAGCTATCCCGGAAGCTTTTCTCACCGCGTATCAAACAGCGCGGGTATTGGGTAAGCTAAAAAAAGAAGAGTCTATATTGATTCACGCAGGTGGTAGCGGCGTTGGTACAGCTGCGATTCAGTTAGCAAAAAAATTTGGCGCTAAAAATATAATTACAACAGCGGGCTCAGCAGATAAGCTTGAAAGATGCCGTGCTTTGGGGGCTACTTCTATAATCAATTACAAAGAACAGGATTTTTCCCTAATATCACAAAAAGAAACCTCGGGAATTGGAGTTAATGTTTTGCTCGATTTTATCGGAGCCGAATATTTTCAGAGAAATATTAATAGTCTCGCAATTGACGGTCGCTGGGTTTTGATTGGCTCCATGGGCGGAGTAAAAGTATCAGAATTAAATCTAGGGGAAGTTTTAGGTAAGCGACTTTCTCTTATTGGTACTACCCTTCGATCGAGGACCTTGGACTACAAAGCGAGTTTGTTGGCTAGTTTTCGAAATGAATGTGAGACAGCGCTGAGCTATGGTGAGTTGCGACCCATAGTCGATTCTATTTTTGATTTAAAAGAAGTAGCAGCCGCTCATAAGCTGATGGAAGGCAATAAAAATTTTGGAAAAATAGTGCTTCGAATTATTTGATTGATAATTATTGAGTTAATCAACAGCCTTTCTTTCAAGCTCTATCAATATTTTGAGCCGTTGCAAATGCATGGGCGCGATTGATCTTAACTCTTCTAAAGAAACTGAATCTAGATCTTCATCCTGTTTTTTGAATAAGCCCTCGCGATCTGACATCCAAACCTCAACAGCGGTCTGAAAGGCATGGGCTGGATTGGTATCTAGATCTCTTAGCCTAGAATAGTAATCACTCATCAAAGTGTGTGGACCATCCAGGACAACAGAGTTTTTATCTGGCGATTTAATTCTCCTAAAAGCATCAATCGCGCTTTTGGGGTTTGTAAGATAATCTCGCCGACTTATTATCGCTAGAACTGGCACATTTAGTTTTGAGACTGATTGAGAAGCTAGCTGCTGGGCCTTTCTTAATTCTAGAAAAGTTAGAACAGGAATCCAATGTATGCCAGCTGACTCTTTGGGCCTTGTATCATTTCTCGAGGCAGAAGGCGTGACATTAGTTACGTCACCTCTTTTGAAAACCAATCGATGAACTTTTGAGATGAGATTTAAAGTATTCTGAGCAATATTTTCGGAAAATCCGATAGGCTCTTCAACAGAAGGTTGATGAGAGGCAAGAACACTTGCGCCGAATTTGTTCCAAACGCCACTTCTAGGCAGAAGGGTATGAAGAATTTTTGCCCCGAAAAGCGCCCCTGTATACAGATGGCTTCTTAGGCGAAATGAAGGTGATGAAATTATAAGTCCGGCACAGAGTTGATCTCCAGGATTTTCCTCGGCGTACTTCACAACAGCTGCGATGCAGGCTAGAGCCCCTGTTGAATGCCCCATGATTACAGGCCTTCTTCCAGTGTCAGCTCTGATAGCAGTTGCTTTATCAATTACATCCTGAATCCAGTCTTCTGCTCTGGTGTTGATTAAGCCAGTCCATCCGATCTCGTGTCCTTTAAGGCAGTGAGCCTCATATCTGGCTCCAGTAATACGGTGGTGATTTTCAAGAACACTAATCCATTGGTCAGCTGCCGCAGCTAATCCAGCCATGGCAAGACAAGGAGGGCCATCAACGAACTCAGACCTTTGTTCTCTCTTGGAATGAGCCAAAGAAGCAAATAGACCTGGACTAATCGTATATGGTTGTTCGATTAAATTATCAGGAACACGCAAAAAAATAATTCGTTTAGAGTCTGCTTGATCTTCAGGATGTGGCGGAAGCTCTGGAGATTTATCAATGATGCTCATCTGTAGCGACTGGTTCGATGCTGCTAAACCGTTCAATGAAGATTCGCTTAATTGCGAGATCCTCAGACCCCAGACACTAGCAAAGAAAGATTGATTAACCAATAATCATCGGGGAGTGAAATCACTTCTTTCGGAGAGCCCTGCTATGAAATTAGCTAGGAGTTTCGCGGTATTCTCGAGGTCTTTCATAGAGCATACTTCAACTTGGGTGTGCATATACCTATTAGGAATCTCTACGCTAGCGGCCGCACAGCCAGCTCCATTAACCTGAATTACATTGGCGTCATTTCCTAAGAGACGTGGGTTAGGCTCCAGTTGATAAGGAATTTTGCTTTTTTTGGCTGTTTCTATCAACTTCTTTTCAACAACTGGATTTATATTTGGTCCCCTTGCAATGCAGGGCCCTGCTCCCAACGATATTGGTACGGACTTTTCAGCAGAGGTGGCAGGATTGTCATTGGCATGAGTAACATCTATTGCTATGCCCACATCCGGAGAAATTCTGTAGGCGGCTGTTTTAGCCCCCCTTAGCCCCACCTCTTCTTGAACTGTACTGGCGGCAAATACTCCTACCTTTATTTTTTTTGAGGCACATAGACGGAGAGTTTCCATGGCAACGAATAGCCCGACTTTATTATCCATACCGGGGGAGCAAACGAAGTCTGAGTTTAATTCAGTTACGCCCAGCTTAAATGTGATCGGATCACCAATTCTTATTACTTTTTCCACCTCCTTTTTAGAGGGGATGCCTACGTCAATCCACAGTAGATTTATATCGGAGACACCCTTCCCGCGCTCTTCGGGCTTTTGAATATGAATCGGCTTTCGCCCAATGATACCCGTAATCTCTTTTTCTTCTCCATGAATGGTAACCGTTCCGCCCTCTAGGACTCCGGTATCGATGCCACCCAGCGCTTGGAAATAAATAAATCCTTTATCGGTAATGTGAGTAACCATCATGCCGATCTGATCGCAGTGACCGGCCAACATTACCTTGACCTTAGCTTTTGGATTCAGAGCACAGATGACATTGCCATGGTAATCGGTCTGTATTAAATCGGCGTATTTCTCCATCCTAGAGCGAACAACCCTTTGAATTTTCTGTTCATGCCCCGTTGGAGAGGGGGTCTTTAAAAGTTTATAGAGAAACTCCCTTGATTCTTTCTGCATATAGTCTCTTAAGTTTTACCTGATCAAATTAAACCATCTTTCTATATAACCAATCATTCTCTATGATTGCTGGTGGAATATGCGACAACAGGGCATTATACATATATATATGCAAAGAGCGCCCTAAAAGAGTCAGATTTTTATATTGAAGATTAGACATGGCAGAGAAGCAAGAACAAGAAGAAAAGAAAGAAGGTGAGGCCCCTAAAAAGGGAGGCAAGAAGCTGATTATTATCATAGCCGCGGCAGTGCTAGTTTTGGGGGGCGCAGGAGCCTTCTTTATGATGGGAAGTTCCCCAGAGGAAGAAGAGCAACCGATGGAAGAGATAGAAGAGGGGCATGACGAGGCCCATACAGAGGCGATAGAGATAGGTACGTTTCTGGTCAACCTCTCGGAGAATGCAACCTTTTTAAAAGCAACAGTTGTTATGGAGGTAAACTCCGATCTTCTTCATAATGAACCTAAGGGTGGAAGTGGCGGCGGTGGTGACGGTGGCGGCGATGAGGGTGATTCTAAGTTGCCCGGTATATTGGGGGCCAAGGAAGCCAGCATTAAAGATAGAATAATAAAGATCTTATCGAGCAAAAGAGCTCAGCAGCTTCTGGATGCTGATGGTAAAGAGGAGCTTAAAGAGGAATTGGTTGATGCTATCAATCAGCTGGTGGAGCTTGATGAAGAACTGGTTTCTAACGTGTTCTTTACAAATTTTATTATTCAGTAACCTAATCGGCACCTAGTAATCCCTTAGCGTCGCTGTTCCAGGTGAAGGTTTGACTTCCTCTGGGGTGATACGACGTCATGATGAAGTAGTGAGGAGTTGTTGTCACAGTTCCCATTTCTACATCTTTTGAGATCCAGAGATTAGGGAGAACTGCTTCACATTGGGTCGCCGATGAGCAGACGCTGTAAACGTCCCAGTCAACATAGTAAGCTTCCTGGGCTATCGCTGCACTGAACAGGTCGCTCTTTGCTCTGGCATCGAAGGACCTTTTCACGTATCCGGTGAGAATCGGCAGTCCTATTCCTAGCATTCCCAGGATGATGCCAACTACCGCCAGCATCTCTATGACTGTCCAACCTCTCTGATTGAACTTTCTTCCTATCCCCGTCATGGTGCCCTTTACCTTCCATTCCCTTCTCCCTATGAGGTGGATCCGGTACTGAGCAGCGGAGGAGGTAGTTTGGCTACCTCCCCCGCGGGCATCTCTAAACTAGAGATGCACGGTTTCTAAATACCCGGATATTATTGAAGACCACCAAGTCCGCTATTCCAGTTAAAGGTTGTAGTTCCCTTTGGATGAGTGGAAGTAGCAGTGAAGTAGAATTCAGGTCCACCGGAAGCAGTTGCTTGAAGTGTAATACCTGCAGAAAGTTCGAAACCAGGAAGTCCGCTGTTAGCACCTTCACAGTTGGTTCCTGTGCACGAGAAGTAAACTTCGTAGTCTACGAAGTAAGCTTCTTCAGCTGTTGCTAATGCTACGATGTCGCTTTTTGCGCGGGCATCGAACGCTCTCTGTCTATATGCAGAGAATTGAGGAATAGCTATAGCGGCAAGTACGCCGATGATAGCTACTACTACTAGTAACTCAATAAGTGTAAAACCGTGCTCTCTTTTCATAACCACACCTTTGGCAGTCAAAGTTAATTTGTCCAAACTAAGATATTTCCGCATGAAACATCTCAGTCTCAACTAGCGCTGGCTTTCACCAGCCTCTCCATAGGAGCAAATCGGATGCCATGAGAAAAATATTTAGCTGTTTTTTTCTTTGGCACTTAAAATAAGCTCTTAGGATCTTTCTCAGTCTGAATTCCTAAGAAAATTTCTGAGTATGCAGCCCCTACCCGGAAATATAATTCCCACTAGGTGTAGGTTTTTGCGCACCTACCCTGGCTGCTCCTTTAAGATGAGGAAACAAGGGAAGTGGACGCAAAAATTTAAAACAAAAATTACCCAATTAGTTCAGTAGGTTACAAGGCTCGACCCTCTTTTTTTTATCCGATGATGGAACCGAGCTTAAAGATCGGCAGGTACATAGCAATAATTATACTGCCCACCACCACGCCTAGCACCACAATAATAATAGGCTCGATAAGTTGTTTAAGAGAAGCCACCTGACTGTCTACTTCTTCTTCATAAAAGTCAGCAACCTTACCTAACATTTTATCAAGCTGACCTGATTGCTCACCTACAGAAATCATCTGAATAACCATAGCAGGGAACACGGTACTGTCAGCTAAGGGCTCCACGATCGATTTTCCCTCGGAGATACCTATTCTAGCTCGAAGGATCTCTCTTTCCACCACCCTGTTACCGGCGGTTCTGGAACAGATATTCATCGCTTCAAGAAGGGAGACCCCGGATGCTAACATTGTGGCTAGAGTTCTTGAGAATCGGGCAATGCTAACTTTTTTAATTAATTTTCCGAAAATAGGCATTCTTAAAAAAATAGGATGTAAAACGTCTTTTCCTCTAGTGGTGCCACTAAACTTGAAAAAAACAACTGTAAAAGCGGTCAGTAGACCGCTTAGGATGACTAGGTTATCTGCTAAGAAATTTGAGACCGTGATAACTATTTGTGTAGGTAGGGGTAGGGCCTGACCAAAGTCGGCGAACATTTCAGCGAACGTGGGGATAACGAATATTAAAAGAACTGCAGTAACAATAGCTGCGGTGCTCACGACCACAGCCGGATATATCATGGCGGTCTTTACCTCTCGGGTAAGCTTGGCGGATTTCTCCATGTGGGCGGCAAGTCGCTCTAGAATCTGACCAAGCGCACCGCTTTGTTCGCCGGCGGCCATCATGTTCACATACAGCTCATCGAATATTTTAGGATGAAGCGACAGACCCTCGGCTAGCGTACCCCCTGACTCAATGGTGTCTTTGATACTGAGTAGAACTCTTTTGAGTGCTACGTTATCAGTCTGCTTGATTAAGATCGTGATTGATTGAATTAGCGGAAGCCCAGCGTCCAACATTGTTGAAAATTGGCGGGTGAAAAGCACGATGTCATTGGTTCTAATATTCGAGCTCGACCAGGGGAGCGAGATCTCCATATCGAGACCCTTCCCCTTCTCCCTAATTTTTGAAGCAAGAGGATTAATCTTCTGAGCTTTCAGGGCATTAAAAACCGCCTTCGCATTTTTAGCGTCAAACTCTCCACGGACTCTCTTCCCTGCGGAGTTTATCCCTTCCCAGATAAAAATCGGCATCCTTGCCCCCTTTTAATTTCCCTCTGTAGCTCTGTGAACCTCTTCTAGTGAGGTCAACCCTTCCATCAACTTATTAATCGCCGATAGTCTGAGATTGGCCACTCCATGCAGAGTTGCTACCTCTCGAATTTCAGCGTTAGAAGCCTTCTGAAAGACCAATTGCCGTATGTCTTCATACATCGGCATAACTTCGTAAATAGCTAAGCGCCCTTTATATCCGGTTTCACCACATATTCGGCATCCAACCGGCTTTTTAAACTCCAGTCCTTCAGCTGTATCTGGATCCATGCCCAAGCCTAGTAATAAATCTGCATCGGGGCAGTAAGGCTGGGCACAATGAGTACAAAGTTTTCGTAGAAGTCTTTGGGCTATCACTAAATTTAGAGAGGTAGCGATCAGAAATGGTTCAATCCCCATGTTTAGCATTCTTCCAATGGTAGAAGGCGCATCGTTGGTATGAAGGGTTGATAAAACAAGGTGACCAGTAAGCGAGGCTTTAATCGCGATTTCTGCTGTTTGGAGATCCCGGATCTCTCCGACCATTATTACATCTGGATCTTGTCTTAAAAATGCTCTGAGTGCGGCGGCGAAGGAAAAGCCTATTTCGTCGTTAACTTGAACCTGATTGATACCAGGCAGATTGTATTCTACCGGATCTTCGGCTGTAAAAATATTGGTCTCAGAATCATTTAGCTCAGAGATAGCCGAGTAAAGAGTGGTTGA
>Ga0172372_10005477_pt1 | contig 17658 bp, 14 predicted proteins | sample LakKiv5m_2_FD_114544 | JGI IMG/M metagenome (GOLD analysis project Ga0172372, IMG submission 114544) | Freshwater microbial communities from Kabuno Bay, South-Kivu, Congo - kab_092012_9.5m | ecosystem: Environmental > Aquatic > Freshwater > Lake | place: Democratic Republic of the Congo...
GCTCCGTGCCCGGATGCGGCCAGGGTGGCGAGCGAGAACAAGGCCACCAGCTGCACCTCCGGCCGGAAGAAGGCGGCCCGATGAGCCTTCAGGCCGTTGGGATGGAGGTGGGATCGGCTGGCTGCCGCCGGCTGGCAGCAGCTCCGTGCCCGGATGCGGCCAGGGTGGCGAGCGAGAACAAGGCCACCAGCTGCACCTCCGGCCGGAAGAAGATCGTGTCGGTGAGGCCCTGGATCGCCAGGCCGACGAACACCCCCACCGCCGCCAGACTCGGCAGCACCAGCGGGCCCTGGCTGCGCCACTGGCCCAGGCCGGTGCGCACCGCCGTCAGGAACAGGGCCACGCCGGCCAGCAGGCCGGGGATACCGGCCTCCACGGCCCACTCCAACGGGATCGAGTACGCGCTGAGTGCGTTGAACTTGGGCTGCTGGTAGAGCGGATAGATCAGGTTGAACGCGCTGTTGCCCGGGCCGATGCCGATCCAGGGCCGTTCCTGGATCATCTGCAGCACCGCCGTCCAGACATTGAGGCGGAAGTTGTTGGAGCTGTCCTCGCGGCCGGCCACCAGGCTCATCACCCGCACCCGCAGCGGCTCGACCCTGGCGACCAGCACCACCAGCAGCACCGCGGCCGTCAGCACCAGCAGCAGCGGCAGGGTGCGCCGCCAGAACCGCGGCCAGTGACGGATCGCCCGCCACAGCAGCAGCAGCCCCAGGATGCCGAGGCCGCTGACCATGCCCATCCAGGCGCCGCGGCTGTAGGTGAACACCAGGGCGAGGGCACCCAGCAGCAGCGACAGGCCCGCGAACAGCCGCTGCCAGCGACCCTGCCAGCGCAGCAGGGCCACCAGGGCCAGCGGCAGGATCGGCAGCAGATAGCCGCCCAGCAGGTTGGGATTGTCGAGGGTGCTGTAGATGCGCACCGTGCCCTCCGCCACCGAGTTGGCATCCGACCAGCGGGCCAGGGCCCCCGATCCATCGTCGTACAGCTGGCGGATGCCGATCACGCTGGTGAGCAGCTCACCGGCCAGCAGCGCCGCCGTCAGCCGATCCCACCAGCGGGGCTGATGCGCCAGCAGCTGGCGCATCAGGGCGTAGACGCCCAGATAGCTGAGCAGCTTCAGCAGCCCCTTGCAGGCCGCCAGCGGCACGGGCGAGAAGCCGGTGGCCACCAGGGCCAGGCCCAGCACCAGCAGCAGCCAGAGGTTGATCGCACCGAGGCGACCGGCGGGGGTGACCAGCGCCCAGAGCAACCACAACAACCCGCAGGCGGCGATCAGAAGGCTGAGACCGGAACGGGTGACCAGCGGCAGGAAGGCCAGCAGCGCCGCCAGCACCCAGCCCGCCAGCAGCGGCAGATGCTGCGCCAGCCAGCCGCCGCTCCAGCTGGCGAGCAGTCCCTGCCAGCGCAGCAGCAGGGGCGGGGGAACGGAGAGGGAGGACTGCATCGACGCCTGAGGCAGGGGCGGCCGGAGCCGTGGCAGGGCGCCGGCGTCCCGGGGGATTCACCTGCTGGATTATCGACGTCCGCACCGCCCGGGAAGCGCCGTTGCCCCGGCGGCTCGGCGGCTCGCCGCGGAACTCCAGATCGGGATGCCCCCCAGGGCTGCCTGAAAGTCCAGACGAAAGGCCACTCAGGCTCGCAGATGTCATCCCTGAAGCCGATCGGGACAGGGCCTGGCTTGCAGCCGCACGCATCAAGGCTGGCCTTGGCAAGCTGAGATCAAGACTTTCAGGCAGCCCTGGGATGCCCCCCGCATGCCGCCCTGCCACGACACCACGCCTGCGGCGAGGCCCGCCTGGTATTCGCAGTGAGATGCCGGAACACAACCCATCCAGGCGAAGCGGACCCGGACCGGAACCGGGCCCCGGCCCCAGATCTGCCCCAAGGGCTGATTCAAACTCGGCGCGAGGGCTGCGGCTGAAGCACAGGGGGCTAACCCGCTTCTGGCAGCGTCTGGGGTGCTGAGGCCCACGCATGGTGTGCGTGTCGCGCACGACTGGCGAAACCGGCACTTTGAAGCGGCCCCAGGTCTGCCCCAAGGGTGTGATCTCGGCTGGGAACAGTGACTCAACGGCGCGCCGCCGCAGGATCGAGCCCGCTCGACGCCTGAATCTCCGCCGTAGATGCATCGGTGTGGCGGGAGTTTCGGGCAGCCCTGGCCCTGAGCAGGGGGCCCCGGCGCAGTGATGCCAGAGATAGTGATGCTGGAGAAGTGATGCTGGCGGCGGCGGGTTTTGGCTCAGCCCTGGGGCTGCTCGCCGCCGCTGGCGTCGCTCGGGCCTCGCTCCAGGGCCTCCAGCGCCGCCAGGGCCTCCAGGCTCGGCACCGGGCTGCCGTTGCGGTGGTAGAGCAGCCGGTACACCGGCAGGCCCTGGCGCTGGGCATGGAGCTCGCGCTCGCTGGCCACCGGCAGGGGGTTGGCGTCCTGCCAGGGCTGAGCCTCGCCCGCCGCCCGCCCGAAGCAGCCGCTCGCCGCCACCAGCTGCCGCATCGGTTCGATCACCGCCTGCACATCGCTCTGCAGAAACAGCTCGCCGCCGGGGGCCAGGGCCGTCGCCAGCTCGCGCAGCAGCGATGGTCTGAGCAGCCGCCGCTTGCGATGCTTGCGCTTGAACCAGGGATCGGGGAACTGGATCGTCACCAGCGCCAGCCGTCCGGGGGGCAGTGCCGCCAGCCAGGCCGGCAGGCTGACCGTGGCATTGGCGAACAGGAAGTGGAGATTGCCGAGGCCTGCGGCATGGCGATCGGCCTCGGCGGCCTCCACCAGCGGCCGACGGATCTCCAGGCCCAGGTGATTGCTGCCGGGGCGTTGACGGGCCAGCTCCAGCAGGCAGAGACCGCGGGCGCAGCCGATGTCGAGCTGCAGAGGCCGCTGCGGATCCTCGAACAGCTCCGCGAGCGGCGGCAGGGCCCTGGGCTGCTGGTGATAGCGGCTCAGCGGATTGACGTGCTGGCGAACCATGCCGGGGAAGCCGCTCAGGCGGTGGCGGGATGGCTGCAGGGGACCAGGAACGCCCAGCTGGCCGTGTAGCCATGCAGATGGGTGGTCCCCGCCAGCGGGCCGATCTCACCGTTGCAGAACACACCGCTGATCGGCACCTCGGGGAAGGCCTCGCGGCAGAGGCTCACATCCCCATCCGGACAGCCATACAGGCCCTGGCCGCGGCCGAGGCAGGCGAACAGCAGCGAGGCCAGGGGTGGGGCGGCCAGATCCTCCGCCAGCTGCACCAGCAGCTGCCGCGCCTCCAGCCGCGAGGCATCGGCATCGCGCAGCTGGAACTGCACCTTCTGTCCTACCCGCATCGGCTCCCCCACGGCCACGGCCCCATTGCGGGGATCGACACCGATCAGGTTGCGCACCAGGAACGCCGAGGGCTCCTGGCGCAGGGTGGCCAGGCTGAAGTCGCTGCGACCGACCCCGAGGAAGAGCGAATGGCGCACCTGTTCGCGCTCACGCGGGGTGAGATCGACCAGGATCGCCTGCAAGGCCGCCACCGGGCTGCTGCGACGGCCGCCGTCACTCACCTCGATCACCACATTGCGCTGGGCCTGCTCCACCTCCAGCACCGGGCCGATCGGCCGGCAGCCCTGGGCCAGCACCGGCTGCAGAGCCCAGCCGCCCTCGATCAGACAGCCCACCGCTCCGCCCCGCACACCCTCTTCGAACAACAGCGACGGATGGCTGGCGCTGTGCGGACAGGCGATGCCTCCCACTTTGGGGATGGCGGGATAGGCGTAATCCAGGCCGCTGATCAGATCATTGATCGCGGGCGCGGTGGGATCGACCAGCAGCAGCAGCGACTGGCCGGGGGAGGGGGTGGCGCCGACCTGCTCCAGCCAGGGAGTGGCCGGTCCATCCAGATCGGGCAGATCGCCGGTGTCGATGCTGAAGCAATGCAGCACGGCGCCGGGCAGACGCAACAGGGTGACCACCAGGGCCGGCTCCTGCTCGATCTCGCGCGGGGTGCCATCGGCCTCGGTGCCGGCCACACCACCGCCGAGGCAGCCGAGCCAGTGGCTGGCCTTCAGTTTCTGGCGCAGCAGCGGCAGCAGCCGGGGCAGATCGCTGGCATAGCTGGTGGAGACAAACACCAGGGCCAGATCGGCCGGGCCGCAGCCGGCCAGCTGGCGCGCCACGGACTGGGCGGCCTCCTCCAGGGAGATATCCCGGGCCAGGGCGGTGCGACACCAGGCCTGGCCGGCGGCGGGCCGATCGCGGCGTGCCAGCCAGGGGAAGAACGGGGGAGCTGCCATGGGCGGGACCCTATCGCCCGGAGGGTTCACGGAATAATGGCGCCTTACCGAACCCCCGTCCGTGCCGGATCTGCTCTATCGCTCGCTGGTCTGGCTGGACGTGCGTCTCGGTCTGTTGTTTGCGGTGGCCCTGCCGCTGGTGCTGCTGCTCTGGGCGGCCTGGCGCCGGGAGACGGCGCTGCTGCGACTGCTGGGGCTGTACTGGAAGACCTCCAGCCTGATGCTGGTGGCCCTGCTGCTGCTGGTCGATGGCCGCTCGATCGGCTACCCGCTGCTGGTGATCGCGCCGCTGCTGAGCCTGGCCGCGCTGTGGTTCTGGGTGGATCTCAACGAGGAGCTGGCCGACATGCCCCCGTGGCGCCCCCTGCCGCTGACGGTGCGGATCTGGCGCTGGAGCCTGACGCTGGTGGCGCTGTTGAGCAGTGGCCTGGCCCTGACCAGCCTGCCCTGCCTGCAGGCTGTCAGCGCCGGATTCTGCCGCGCCTGGCTGGAGGCGCCGCAGGGATTGAATAGCTCCGGCGATCCCATCTTTGATTTCATCTTCGGTGCCAACTGGACGCCGACGGCAGCGGCATTCCTGGGCTATCTGGGTCTGGTGGCCTATGTGGTGGGCCTGCTGCAGTGGCTGTTGGTGCGCCTGCCGCGCCAGGGGAGGGTGGCCGGCGGCTTCTGAACCCTCCCTCTCTCGATTACAACCCAGGTCCGACGCAACTCCGACGCAACTCCGACGTTGACTTCCTCCCCCCACGGCCGGCCCGGATCCGCTGCCGGCTCGATCGCGGCCCTGCTGGCGGCCCTGGAGGAAGCCGGCCGCAACCATCCCGATCGGTTGCTGCGCCTGCGCGGCAGCCTGCCCGGCGGCGAGGGCGACGCCGAACCGTTTGAGCTGCTGATCTTTCGTGGTTTCTCCAGCCTCACCACCCACCGCACCGATTGCGACCCCGACCGGCCCGCCCTGCCCGAAGGCAGCCTGATCCAGACCGCTGAACTGCTGCAGGCGCCGCTCGATCCGGCCGCCGCCGGGCCGCTGCTCGGGCCGCTGCCGGTGGATCACTTCCTCGATCCCCGGGCCTGGCGCGGTCCGGGCCGGCCCGGGGCCGAGGGCGGCTGAGCCTGAACCTGCGGCTTTCCCTTCCCGGGCCGAGGCCCGGAGCGCCACCCCAGCGGCGCCGGGCCGATCCAGCCGGGTGGGATGACAGCCTGGATCGAGCGCTGCCGCCGCCCCGCCCTGGATCAGGAGACCCTGCTGTTCGAACCCGCCCTGGCGGAGCCCGGCGCTCTGCGGGCGGTGCTGGCGTTCCCCAGCACCTATGCGGTGGGCATCACCAGCCTCGGCTACCAGGTGGTCTGGGCCACACTCGCCCGCCGCCACGATGTCGATGTGCGGCGGCTGTTCACCGATCGCCAGGAGCCGCCCCACGGCGGCCGGCGCGGCCGCGGCCCCGATCTCGATCTGTTCGGCCTGTCGCTCAGCTGGGAGCTGGATGGGCCGGTGCTGCTGGATCTGCTGGAGGCCCGCCGCATCCCGCTGTGGAGCCACGAACGCGGCGATGACGATCCGATCGTGTTCGGCGGTGGTCCGGTGCTGACCGCCAATCCCGAACCCCTGGCGCCCTTCCTCGATGCGGTGCTGCTGGGCGATGGCGAGCTGCTGCTGCCGGCATTCGTGGAGGCGCTGCAGGCCTGTCGCAGCGCGCCCCGCGCCGAGCGCCTGCGGCGGCTGGCGGCCGTACCGGGCGTGTATGTGCCCTGCCTGTATGCCCCTCGCTACGACGGGAACGGCCAGCTGCTGAGCCTGGCGCCGCTGGCCGCGGAGATTCCCGCAGCGGTGGCCAAGCAGACCTGGAGAGGCAACACCCTCAGCCATTCCACCGTGATCACGCCGGAGGCGGCCTGGCCGTCGATCCACATGGTGGAGGTGGTGCGCAGCTGTCCGGAACTGTGCCGCTTCTGCCTGGCCAGCTATCTCACCCTGCCGTTCCGCACCGCCTCGCTGGAGGACGGCCTGATCCCGGCGGTGGAGACCGGGCTGGCGGTCACCCGACGCCTGGGCCTGCTGGGGGCCTCCGTCACCCAGCACCCCCAGTTCGCCGAGTTGCTGCAGTGGTTGGCCCAGGACCGGTTCGAGGATCTGCGCGTCAGTGTCAGTTCGGTGCGGGCCGCCACGGTGACCCCCCAGCTGGCGCGGATCCTGGCGACCCGTGGCAGCCGCTCGCTCACGATCGCGATCGAAAGCGGCAGCGACCGGATCCGCGAGCTGGTGAACAAGAAGCTCAGCCGCGCCGCGATCCACGCCGCCGCCCGCCATGCCCGCGAGGGCGGCCTGACGGGCCTGAAGCTCTACGGCATGGTGGGCCTGCCGGGGGAGGAGGAGGCGGATGTGGAGGCCACCGCCGCGCTGCTGCTGGAGATCAAGCGGGCCACGCCGGGCCTGCGCCTGTCGCTGGGCGTGAGCAGCTTCGTGCCCAAGGCCCACACCCCGTTTCAATGGCAGGGGTTGCGGCCGGTGGCGGAGAAGCGGCTCCAGCTCCTCGCCCGGCGTCTCAAGCCGCAGGGGATTGACCTGCGCCCCGAGAGCTATGGCTGGAGCGTGATCCAGGCGCTGCTGGCCCGCAGCGACCGCCGCCTGGCGCCGGTGATCGCCGCGGTGCGCGGTCAGCACAGCAGCCTCGGTGGCTGGAAGCGGGCCTACCGGGCGGTGCGGGCCGGAGAGGGGCTGCGCCCCGGAGGCCTGCCGCTGCCGCCGCCCTGGTCAGAGGTGGTGCATGACGACTGGGAACCGGACCGCCCGCTGCCCTGGGAGCATCTGCAGGGGCCACTGCCCCGCGCGACGCTGGCGCAGCACCGGGCCGAGGCCCTGGCTGTGGCGAGCGGCGGCCCTGACGGCTGAAGCCCGCCCCCGTGGCCACGGCTGCCTGCGCGCAACGGCGATGCGGGATTTCTGCGGCAGAAGTCGCCCTACTGTGCGGCTTCTGCCCCTCCATGGCCCACCGGGCCGGTGAGGGGAATGCCCCTCGCCTGAAGGATGACCATGGCGCCGCTCCCTGCTGCCAGCTCCGGCCTCGCCCGAACCACCAGGCAGCTGGTGGATGCGGGTATTTCCCTGGCCGGCGCAGCGGGGAACGATGCACTGGCCGCCCAGCCATCGCAGCGCTCGGCGGCGATCCTGACGGCCTCCGATCCCCTGGGGCTGCGCCTCAGCGCTGAGGCTACAGGGGCCGGGCAGAGCCCAGCGGCCGCCACGCCCGCCCCGGCGGCGGTGACAGCCCCTGCCGCCGGCCAGAACGCCAACAGCGGCGGTCCCGCCCCGGCGCCGGGGTCGAACGGGTCCGCCTCCCGGGCATTCGGACGCTGCAGCTGTCCCGCCTGCATCGGGGCCGCCCGCAGCACCGCCACCACTGCCACTGCCACTGCCACTGCCGCCACCAGCATCAGTGACCCGGCCAGCGCCGCCCCCAGCGCCGCCGTGAGCCTGCAGACGCTGGCGAACTACCTGACCAGCGGCTTCTGGCAGGAGGTGGGCAGCTTCAGGCGCCGCTACAACCTGAGCAGCAGCGGTACGGGCGCCAGGGCGGGAACGCTCACCTACAACATCACGGGCTGGGCCAACGACAGCAATGGGCTGAGTGCTGATCGCCAGGCGCTGGCACGCGAGGTATTCAAAACCTATGCGGCGGTTCTCGGCATCAACTTCCGGGAGGTCACCGGTGCCGGTGGTGATTTCCGCTTCACGGACAACGACGGCGGCGCCTATGCCTATCTGGCGAGTGGCTGGTACGACAATGCCGCGGGAACATCAGTCACTGCTGATTACAGCGTGATCAATGTGGAGGCCTCCTGGTTTGGCGGCCAGTCGAACTACAACACATACACACCTCAGACCTTCTTCCACGAGATCGGCCATGCCCTCGGCCTGGGTCACCAGGGACTATACAACTACACCGGCACTCCGCTCACCTACGCCACGTCGGCACAGTTCGCCAACGATTCCTGGCAGGCGACGATGATGTCCTACTGGGATCAGGTGGACAACAGCACCACCGGCGCCTCGTTCGCCTGGCTGCAGACCCCGATGGCGGTCGACTGGATCGCGCTCAACGATCTCTACGGCGGGCAGGGATTCAGCACGGCCAACGCCTTCCGAGGCGACACCATCTACGGCGTCGGCACCACGATCAGCGCTGACGTGAGCAGGATCTGGAATGAGTTCAGCACCTATGCCGGCGCAACCGCCTACACCCTGGTGGACGGCGCTGGCTACGACACCCTGAACGTCAGTAATTTCGCGGCCGATCAACTGATCAACCTGGCCCCCTCGCTGCCGGGATCGACCACGCCATCCCGCTCTAACATCGGCGGCAAAATCGGCAACTTAACCATTGCCGCCAACACAATCATTGAAGCTGCAATCGGTGGCGCCGGCAACGATGTATTCTATGGCAACGACGCTGCCAACAACCTGCGTGGCGGTGGCGGCAACGACAGCTTCTACGATAGCGCCGGTTCTGATGTTTATGTCGGCGAGGCCGGCAATGACTGGCTCTATTTCAGCGAACCCCTGAGCCTGTTCAGCTACTCCCTGGATGGCAGTTCCCTGCGCTTCTCACGCCTCTCCGGCAGCGCCGATGTCGACCTGGTGTGGGACAGCACCGAGAATCTGTCGTTCGCCAATGCGGTCTACACCTACCAGCAGCTGCTGGACGGCCTCAGATCCACAACCCTGCCGACGCCGACGATCGAGACCGTCAACGGCAGCCTCGCCAGCGGCGCCCTCACCAATGCCACGGCGCTGCAGTTCCAGGGCAGCCTCAGTCGCGCCCTGGCCAGTGATGAGTCGATCGCCTTCTTCCGCAATGGCCTCGCCGTCGGTAGCGCCAGCCCCATGGCGGAGGGATCCACCAGCTGGAGCTTCGCTTTCCAGGAGGCCAGCGGCACCAGCACCGTCACCTACAGCGCCCGCGTGGTGGCCGCCGGCGGCACCAGCGGCGCCTTCTCCAACGCCTTCCTGCTCAGCATCGACACCGAGGCGCCCGTGGTCAGTGTCAACAGCCTCGACACCTACAGCACCACCCCGCTGCTCAGCGGCGGCATCAATGACCCGACCGCCCGGGTCAGCGTCAGAATCGGCTCGCTCAGCCGCACGGCGCTCAACAACGGCAACGGCAGCTGGAGCCTGCAGTGGAGCGATCCACTCCCCAGCGGCCAGACCTATGACGTGGTGGTCGTCGCCACCGATGCGGCCGGCAACAGCGGCAGCGACAGCAGCAATGCCGAGCTGACCGTACGCAGCGACGACTACAGCGCCGACAGCAGCACCACCGGCCTGGTGAACGTGGGAAGCAGCAGCAGCGGCAGCCTCGAAACCAACGGCGATCACGATTGGTTCGGCATCGATCTCCAGCTCGGACGCAGCTACGAATTCCGCCTTAATGGCACCACGCTGATGGATCCGCATCTGCGTCTCTACAGCGCCAGCGGCAACCTGCTCGCCAGCAACGATGATGCCTCCACCAGCACCCTCAACTCGCTGATCAGCTTCACAGCCACCAGCAGCGGCCGCTTCTACCTCGATGCCGGCGCCTACAACGAAGCCGGTTCCGGCTCCTACAGCCTTGCGGCCACGGATGTCACCCCGGCGCCAACGCTCTACTTCTCCCTGGCCAATAACATCACCAGCGCCTCGGCGGCGGTGCTCGGCGGCCTCACCGCCCGCACCAACGACATCATTTCCTTCAATGGCAGCCGCTTCTTTGTCTGGCTGAACGGCAATGCCAGCGGCCTTGCCGGCGCTGTATTGCGCGATTTCGATATCATCAATCCCAACGAGGTGGTGGTGGCTTTCAACGCCCCGATCACCCTGGCGGGCATCGCCTTCGAGCCCACCGACCTGGCCCGGCTCAGCCGCACCGGCTCCGGCTTCGCGATCACGATGATGTTGGATGGCAGCGATGTGGGCCTCACCACCAGCGCTGAGGCGATCGATGCCGTGACCGGCCTGGCGGACGGTTCCTGGCTGATCTCCACCCGCGGTGCCGGCAGCGTGCCCTCGGGTTCCCGCAGCCTCAGCTTCGCGGCCGAGGATCTGCTGCGGTTCACTCCCACCAGCCTGGGGGCCAACACCACCGGCAGCTGGAGCCTTTACGCCGACATGAGCGATGTGGGGCTGACCACCACGAACAGCAACCTCGCTGAAAACGTTGTTGCTGTCGATGTGAATGCGGCCGGTCGCGTTGTGCTGGTGAGCCAGGGCAATGCCAGCGCCAGCAGGCTGAATGCCGCCAACGAGGATGCCTTCGCCTGGCAGCCCAGCCGCCTTGGAGACAATACGGCCGGCAGTTTCCTGTCCTCGCTCGTGTTGGATGGCAGCGTCCACGGCCTGGGGAGCAATGCGCTGATGGGCATCGACCTGCCGGCCTGAGCCGACGTCGCAGCCACCGTCCGCCGTGCCGCCGTCCGCCGCAGCCAGCGATGCGGCACCGGTTGCTGCCGCTGCGGCTCAGGTGGCGGTGGCTGCAGTGGCTGTGGCTGTGGCGGCTGGTGACTGGCGGATGGCGGAGCGCAGACCGGCCAGCAGCACCCAGCCCACCACATTCAGACGGCTGTCGTAGAGAGGCATATCGGTGGCATGCAGGGCGACCAGCACCAGGGCTGCCGCCCACCAGGCCCGCTCGAACACCGGCCCCTGCACCATGCCCAGCCGGGCGGAGCGCTGCAGCAGCCAGAGCACCAGAGCGATGATCGCCAGCGCGGCCGGCAGGCCATGGCTGAAGGCCAGATCGATCGGCAGGTTGTGGGGATGGCCATGCCAGTGGCCGGTGATGCGCGGATAGATCAGGCTGAAGGCAGCGGCGCCCCAGCCCAGCCAGGGCCGCTCGCCGATCAGCTGGATCGCGGTGTGCCACTGGCCCAACCGTGTGATCGCCACAGGGCGATGGCCGGCGAAATGCAGATCGCTGAGCCGTTCCCAGATCGCTGCGGGCACCAGGCTGCGGGCGGGCAGCTGCAGCAATGCCGGCACGCCGTTGACGCTGGCCAGGGCGATCAGGGTCACCGCGATCAGCAGCAGCGGCAGCAACCAGAGCCAGCTGCCCGGACCGACCACCAACGGCACAGCCAGCAGCAGGGCACCCCAGGCGTTGCGAGAACTGGTCAGAAACAGACAGATCACCAGCGAGGCGGCGATCGCCAGGGCGATCAGCCGTCCGGCCAGGCCTCGACGCGGCTGCAGCAGCGCCGCCAGCGCGAAGGGCCAGGCCACCGCCAGCCAGGCGCCGGCGATGTTGGCGTAGTCGAACAGCCCGGCCAGGCGACCCGGCGGATTGCCGCCGCGCTGCACATACCAGAGGATCAGGCCCCCCAGCTGCTCGAAGGGACCGCTCCAGCCCCACAGCATCTGGCCCAGTCCGGTGAGCAGCACCGGCACCGTGCCGATGAGAATCGCCAGCCCCGCCCGGCGCCGGGCCGCCGCCGTGGCCAGATAGGGCTGAAAGCCCCAGAAGGCCCAGAAGAAGGGCAGCCAGTTCGCCAGACCCAGCCAGGCCAGGGCACCGCTGCTGGCCCGGAAGCAACCGAGCACCATCCAGATCGCGACCGCCCCGAGCAGCAGGTTGAGGCGATCGCTGCCCGGCCGCCGTCCCCAGCTGCTCTGCACCAGGGCCACGAACAGCGCCAGGGCGCCGAGCAGGGCGCTGCTGGCCAGCAACAGCATCCCCAGCTGGAAACAGCGCCAGCCGAGGGGCCTGGCCTCAGGCGGCCGCGACGCCAGCAGGCGGGAATCGAGGGAGGCCAGGGAGATGGGGGGCGAAAACGCAGAGGGCCGGGTGGGCACGGGGGACTGGGGAGGGGGGGCTGGGGGATTCAATCAAACACCGCCGTACGGCCGCGATAGACCATCACCTGGCCACGCAGATGCAGCCGCACCGCCCGGGCCAGGGCCAGCCGTTCGTTATCACGACCCTTGCGGATCAGATCGGCCACCTCATCGCGATGGCTCACCGTCACGGTCGACTGGGCGATGATCGGCCCGGCATCAAGCTCCTCGGTGACGTAGTGAGCACTGGCGCCGATCAGCTTGACGCCCCGCTCCCAGGCGCGGTGGTAGGGCTGGGCGCCCTGAAACGCCGGCAGGAAGGAATGGTGAATGTTGATCACCTTGTGGAAGGCGTCGGGTGGATCGAAGCGGTGGAGGAAGTCGGCGCTGAGCACCTGCATGTACTTGGCCAGGATCACCAGCTCGATGCCGTGCTCCGCCAGCAGTTCCAGCTGCCGGGCCTCCGCCTCGGCGCGGTTGGCGTTGCTGATCGGCACAAGCTCAAAGCGGGCCCCGAATTCGGCGGCGATCGGTGCCAGATCGGGATGGTTGGCGATCACCAGCGGCACCTGCATCGGCAGCTCACCGGTGCGGGTGCGCCAGAGCAGATCGAGCAGGCAGTGGTCCTGCCGGCTCACGAAGATCGCCACCGGTGGGCGCTGATCGGCGAAGTTCACCCGGCAGGCGCCACCGAGCCGCCCGGCCAGGGCGAGGGCTGCGGGGGCGATCGCCTGCGGCGGCAGCCCGAAGTCGGCCAGCTGCCACTCGATCCGGCTGAGGAACAGGCCCGCTCCCGGATCGCTGTGGTGGTCGGCATGGACGATGTTGCCGCCGTTGGCCGCCACCCAGCCGGACAGCTCGCGCACCAGGCCCGGTTGATCCGGGCAGATCATCTGCAGGATGGCGGTGGACATCGACCCGGGCATGTCCCCGCATTCTGCGCTGTGGCACCGGAAGGCACAGGCCCGGGCCGGGGCGTCTTACGAGCGGCAACACTGCGCGGCTTGCAGCGCAGCGGGGTCGGTACAGTCCGACCACCGCACCGCCCGCTACGCACCATGGCCCTGCGCTCCCTGCCCACCTCCGTCCGGGGCCCGCTGGCCCAGGCAGCCGCCGGCCTGGCCCGCGGCCTGCGCTCCCTGTTGATGCTGGTGCTCACGGTGGCCCTGGGGGCCTCGCTGCTCGCCGCTCCGGCCCAGGCCAGAACCAAGGCGGCCACCGCGATCAGCGCCACCGACCTGGCGGCGATCACCCATCAGGCGGAGGGATTCCTGGCGGCTCGGGATCGCCTGCCGGAACTCGCGTCCCTGGTCAATGCCCGCAACTGGGTCTTCACGCGCAACCTGCTCCACGGCCCGATGCAGGAGGTGAGCCGCGAGATGCTGTACATCAACAAGCTGCTGCTGAGCGCCGATCGGCCGGAGGCCGACAAGCGCGCCAGCGCCCTCAAGGCCGCCCTGGCCGACCTCGATGAAGCGGCCCGCCTCCAGGACGGCGATGCCCTGCGCAAGGCCTACATCAAGGTGGCCAGCGGCTTCGGTCGCTACGCCCAGATCCTGCCGGAAGCGGTGAAGATCGAGCTCAAGCAGGTCTGACATCTGACGCCAGCTCTGAGCGCCGGCGCACCCCTGGTGCCAGCCCCTGCCGGCAGCGATCCGCTGAGCGCCGCCAGGGCCTCCAGGGCCTCCAGCCCCTCCAGGCCCGGGCGCAGCGTGCTGGTGATCGGCGCCGGGCTGGTGGGCACAGCCTGCGCCTGGCTGCTGTGCCAGCGCGGCCATGCGGTGCGGCTGATCGATGCCCGCGGCGCCCGCGCGGCGCCCGCTGACGACGATCCCCGCCGCAGCTGTGGCAGCGAGGCCGCCCTGGGCGTGCTGATGGCGGGCGTGTCCCAGCGCAGCCGCGGCCGGGCCTGGCGGTTGCGTCAGCAGAGCCTGCTGCTCTGGCAGCATTGGCGCCAGGAGCTGAGCGAGCGCGGCCGGCCGATTCCCTGGCGGCCCGGCCTGTTGTTGCTCGCCGCCAGCGACAGCGAACTCGAGCAGCAGCAGGCGCTGCTGCGGGATCCACACCGGCCCCCGGGCAGCCTGGAGTCGATCGGGCGCCGCCAGCTGGAGCGGCTCTGGCCGCCGCCGCCGCGGGCGGCCCTGGGCGGTCTGCTCAGCCATGGCGATGCCCAGCTCGATCCGATCGCGACCCTGCAGGCCTTGCGCGCCGATGCCGAGGCGGCCGGGCTGGAGAGCCAGGGCGGCTGGGTGGAGCGGCTGGAGCGCCGCGGGGAGGGCTGGCAGGCGCTGCTGGCCAGCGGCGAACGCCTCAGCGCCGAGCGGGTGGTGATCAGCGCCGGACTCGGCAGCACCGCCCTGATCCCGCCTGATCGGCCCCTGATCCCGCTGCCGGCGCCGTTGCAGCCGGTGCTGGGCCAGGCCCTGGAACTGGTGCTGGCGCCGCAGGACCAGGCCGGTGGGGAAGCCGGCGGTGAGCGGCGGCCGCTGAACTGGCCAGGGGCGGTGGTCTGGCGGGGGATCAACCTGATCCAGCGGCCCGCGGCGGCGGCTGAGGAGCCGAGCCTGTGGCTGGGGGCGACCCTGGAGCCGGGCTGCACCGCCTCCGCCCTGGCCCTGGAGCGGCTGCGCCAGCTGGAAGGCGATGCCCCCGACTGGCTGCTGCGGGCCCGTGAACGGCGCCGCTGGCAGGGGCTGCGGGCACGACCGGCGGGGCAGCCGGCGCCGCTGCTGCAGGATCTGGGTGACGGGCTGCTGCTGGCGGCCGGTCACTACCGCAACGGGGTGCTGCTGGCTCCGGCCAGTGCCGCCTGGATCTGCGCACGCCTCGAGGCCGACCCCGCCGCGCTCTGAAGCCAGCATGCCCTGAAGCCGGCGCCAGGGCGCCAGCCGGATCAACAGGGCCAGCCAGCGCCGCAAAGCGGCTGCCAGCCCGGGGCCGCTTCAACGCGCCGGTTTCACCAGTCGTGCGCGGCACCAGCACCATGCCTGGGCATCGGCATCCCCGGGCGCTGCCAGGAGCGGGTTGACCCCTGCGCTTGGGCTGCAGCCCTGGCGCCGAGTTTGAATCAGCCCTGGCTGCCGGCCTGCCCCGGGCGCCGTGCTGATGGACCAAGGCGGTGCACGGCGGCGGTTTTCAGCCAACGCCCAGGTCCTGCAGCAGGGTGGCCAGCCCTTCCGCTTCTGACACGGGGTTCCAGAGCTGCAGATTGGTCAGCAGCCAGAGGAAATCGGCCGCGGCCAGGTTCTGCACGGCGGCCATCGCCTGCAGGGTGCGCAGCGGATCCTCGGGCTGGGGCAGCGGCGGACGCCACAGCAGGGTCTGGGGATTGCCGCCATCGACGAGGCTGAGCAGGCGCAGATCCGGGTGGAACACCGTCAGCAGGGGCAGCACCTTGTAGGTATCGCCATGCCAGCTGGCATCAACAACGCCGCTGACGCGGTGGCGCGCCTCGATGCAGGCCTGCTGATCGCGCATGGTGGAGAACACATCGCTCGGCAGGGTGTCATCGATCAGGATGACCGTACGGCGATGGCTGTGGAGCAAAGCATGGAGAATATCGCGGTATGTTTGCTCATAGGTGTGCAGACCATCGATAAAGATCAGATCGAAATGCTGCTTAGCGGACAATGCGGCGAAGAACTCATCGCTGCTGCAGGCATGCAGTTCAATCCCATCGCGGCCATCATGGCGCTGCCAATCGAATGCCAGCTGCGGATCCACTCCAACCCGCTCCTCGATCGCCAGGGCCAGAAACGTATTCCCCTGATTGACACCGATCTCCAGATAGCGGCGGCAGCCGAGGGCATCGGCCAGTTGGGTGAGCCGCCGCACCGACGCGCTCGGATTCGGATCCGGGGTGGAACGATCAGCCATCACAGCCCAGGGAGGATGCCTCGAACCTAATCCCCCCAGCCTGCAGGTATTCGGTGTGCCCCCAGGGCCGCGTCAACGTGCCGGTTGCGTTGCGCCAGTCGTGCGCGACACCGGCACCATGCCTGGGCATCAGCATCCCCAGGCGCTGCCAGGAGCGGGTTGACCCCTGCGCTTGGGCCGCAGCCCTCGCGCCGAGCCTGAATCAGCCCTGGGTGTGCCCCGCTTGCCCGCAGGCCGGCAGTGGCCTGGGGCCGACCGTGCCCTGGCCAGGAATGCATCGCAGCGCCGCCTCCGGCTCAGGATCGAATGCTCCTGGCTGGGATCGACAACAGCCGGGCACGACCAGCCCGGCCGTGCCCGGTTCGCCTGTCGGCTGCTGCTGGAGGCATCGCCCGGGGCTGGCCTGCCCCGGGCGGACGCATCGGCTGGTGGACAGACCGGACCGGGCAGATCGGCCCGGTCTGACCGATCTGGGCTGCCCGCTCTGGGCAGAGCCGGCACGGCGGGCCCGGCAGCGGCCCGACCGCAGGCTGGCGGGGGGATCCCGGGCGGCCTCAGCCGGGCAGGGTTGCCATCAGGCTGCCCATCTCAATCGCCTGCAGGCCATAGCTCCAGCCGAGATTGCTCTTGATGCCGGACCGCTCCAGGGCCTGTTGCATCGTGTCGGTGGTGAGCACCCCGAAGATCACCGGCACCCCACTGCTGCGGCTGACGGCCGCCACCCCCTTGCTGACCTCGGCAACAACCACGTCGAAGTGGGGGGTATCACCACGGATCACGGCACCGAGGGTGATCAGCACCTGGTACCGGCCACTGGCGGCGAGCCGCTGGGCCACGAGCGGGATCTCGAAGCTGCCCGGCACCCAGGCCACATCGAGCTGGGCGCTGCCGGGGCCCACATCGATGCCATGGCGGCTGAGGCAGTCGAGGCAACCCCGCAGCAGCTTGTCGGTGACCAGATCATTGAAGCGGGCTACCACCACGCCGATGCGCAGGCTCGCCGCCTCGTGAAAACGCCCCTCGAAGACAGCCAAGAGTTCAGACCACAAAGACGCTGAGACCCCAGTTCAGCAGCACCAGGGCCACCCAGGCGGCACTGCCCAGCAGGATCAGACGATTGGAGCGGCCGCTGTCTTCACTGCTGGCGTAGAGCACGGGCACCGCCACGATCAAGGCGAAGGAGAGCACCACCAGAGCCAGAACGGTGAGCGTGTTGAGAATCTGCATGGTGGGAACGGGAAGACCTCAGGGGAGGATCGGCGCGGATGCCCCGACGGGGTAAGGCACCGGGAAAGCACCGGACTGCAACCGATGGGGGGCAGCGATGGCAACAGCCCGAGGCACCGCACAGGTGCCGGGCTCCGGGGGCGGTGGGATCCGCGGTGGGGATCGGACCGTCGGATCCATCTTCCCATGGGGTCCCCGGCGGCCGGCCGGCGCCCCCGGCCATCCTTCACACGTTCACACGTTCAGACGTTGTCGATAGTCCCCGGCCCCGGGGCTGCCTGAAAGTCCCGCCCCAGGGCTGTGTCTGCTGCGGAGATTCCAGCGTCGCCAGCGCTCGATCCCACGGCAGCGCGTCGCTCAGCACCTGCTCCGGGCTGAAAACCCGATCTTGAGGTAGCCCTGTCCCCGCCCCCTCGCTCGCCCCCTCGCTCGCCCCCTCGCTCGGCTGCGCTCGACGGCGGCGGGCAGTGGGCAGTGGGCAGTGGGCA
>Ga0172372_10005478_pt1 | contig 17658 bp, 11 predicted proteins | sample LakKiv5m_2_FD_114544 | JGI IMG/M metagenome (GOLD analysis project Ga0172372, IMG submission 114544) | Freshwater microbial communities from Kabuno Bay, South-Kivu, Congo - kab_092012_9.5m | ecosystem: Environmental > Aquatic > Freshwater > Lake | place: Democratic Republic of the Congo...
GCTAAATATATTTTTAAAATTAAACTTCCATTTTACTGTATTGTAAATATAGTGGCTGGAAAACAGATCTATCCTGAATTTTATGGATTTAGACCAGACAAAAAAAAGGCCTGCTTTATTTTAAAAGAAATTAATGACAAAAAAAACTGCGAGGAAAATTATAGAAAGGAAACTTACCTTTTTAGAGAAGCCTTTGAAAGAGAAAATGAGATCAAAAACCCAATAAATGAAATTTTAAATTACCTCAAATAACAGATTCTATTTCTCTTAAAATCTTAAAAATTTAATTAACATTAAATATGAGTATCCTCTGGAATTTATCCTGGCATTTAAAGAGATCTTTGCATACAATCATCCCATTAAAAAAGAAAAAGCAATTTAATTAGATGATGAACGAACTTTGCCTTATACCTATAGAACACCTGCAGGAAGGGAAATCTGTACCGATTTCAGAAAATTTTGATCCTAAGTTTTTAGAACTTAATGATGAAGATCTAAGTTTTTCAAATCCAATTGAAGTAAATGGGAAAGCGTATCTTGCTGAAGATATGCTTATTATTCAACTTGATATGAAAGGTGGAGCTTCTCTTCCTTGCTCAATTTGTAATAAGAAAGTTGCTGTTCCTTTTTTCATGAAAAACGTCTATATTACAAAACCTTTGACAGACATTTCTGCCGGAAAATTCTCTTACAAAGAGGAGCTCAGAGAAGCAATTTTACTTGAAATTCCAGCTTATATTGAGTGTAACGATGGAACATGTCCAGAAAGAACAACTATTGAACGCTATTTAAAACAAAGCTCAGATACCCAAAAAAAGGAAGATGACGTCTATTATCCTTTCAAAGGGCTAGAAGAGCAATTGAAAAAAAAGTAAAAGGAGAATTCCATGCCAGTTCCAAGAAACCGATTGTCGAATGCTCGCAAAAATTCAAAGCGCGCGCACCATGCTAAAAAACCAAAAAACTTAACAGTATGCTCTAATTGCCAAAAGCCTTCCAGACCTCACTGTGTTTGTGATTCATGTGGTTTTTATAAAGGTAAATCAGTAGCTGCAAAAGAACAAGCTTAATCAAGCTATTTCATGGGCAAAGTCCATATAAAAATTGGCATTGATCTTACAGGAGGAGATCACCCTCCTGAAATTCTTTTTCAAGAACTTCTTCAAATAGATGAAGGATTAGATCCAGCTTCGCATCTTGTGTTTTTTGCCCCAGCCTCTTTAATTACCTCTTTTGAGACCCATCTTAAATCCTCTTCCATCAAAAACAGCGTCTCGTTTGTCGAAACAAAAGATCCAATTCTAATGGATGAGAACCCCCTTTCATCTGTTAGGTTGAAAAAAGACTCTCCGTCGTTAGTTGGACTAAAAGCACTCAAAGAAAAACAAATTGATGCTCTTATTTCAACTGGAAATTCGGGAGCACTAGTGAGTGGAGCAAGGCTAATTTTAAAGACCCTCAGGGGGATCAGAACCCCGGGACTATTAGCATTGCTTCCAACACTTTTAAAACCTCTTGTTGTGATTGATGTTGGAGCTAATATTAACTGTACAGCGCACCATCTTTTTCAATTTGCTCAAATGGGAATTGCATACCAAAAAAGCCATGGAAATGAATCCCCCAAAGTTGGTCTCTTGAATATTGGATCAGAAAAAGAAAAAGGACGCATAGAGCTACGAGAAGCATACAAAAAGCTTACTCAATTAAACAATAACGATCAAAAACAGATCCGATTTATCGGAAATATAGAAGGAAAAAAAGCTTTTCTCGGAGAGGTTGATGTCCTTGTAACAGACGGTTTTTCGGGAAACATTTTTTTAAAAACTGTAGAAGGGGTCACCTCTTTTATAGTAAGTAAACTTATTGAAAATGAACTTAACCACATTCACACTAAAACTTCCACAAACCTTCTTCAGCTGCTCAATCAATCTGAGTATCCTGGCGCCTTAATCTGTGGAGTCGATGGAATTGTGATTAAGTGTCACGGAGATTCAACAGCTAAAGCTATTCACTCAGGAATAAAAGGCGCTATCACTCTTGTTAAAGGGCGCTTTCTTGAGAAACTTAAAAAACTTTTAAAACCCTAATCTGCTTCTATTGTTTAAAAAAATAATGAGATTTTATTGATCGAAATAAAGATGTAGGTAAGAATGATTCTCACAAATAGCATATCAACAAATGACGAGCTCGACTAGGGTTTATAACCAAAAGAATTATACATATGACCACAAAAGAGATTTTACTGAGTCTTGATACAAAAGAAACCCGTTGCGCGATATTAAAGCAGGGCAAACTTGACGACTTAATCATAGAAAGAAAAAAAACACAACCTCTTACAGGAAACATTTATAGAGGGCGTGTGATGAATATTTTACATAATATTCAGTCTGCCTTCATCGACATTAACGAAGGAGAAAATGGATTCATTCATATTAATGACATTATTGAAAACACCCAAAAGTTTCAGGAAATGTTCGATATGGATTTTGAAATGAATTCCTCAAAACAGCATCAAAAGAAACAACAAGAGATTTCTGCTTACTTACAAATTGATCAGCCAGTTCTTGTGCAAGTCATCAAAGAGCCGATTGGTTCAAAAGGAGCTAGACTTACTTCTAATATCTCAATTGCTGGGAGATATCTTGTTCTCCTACCAAACACCCCTCATAGAGGTGTTTCTAGAAAAATCCAAGACAAAAACTCAAGAGAGCGTCTAAAAAAAACAATTAGAGCTTTTGAGCTCCCTCAGGATATGGGGCTGATTTGCAGAACAGCAAGCGCAAATGCTACAGTCGAGATGCTTATCAACGAAGCTCATGAGTTAATTAAAATCTGGGAGCAGATCGTTAAGGACTTTAACAAAGCTAACTCCTCAAAATGCTTATTTAGAGAGTCTGACTTGATTAAACGTTCTCTTTTAATGGCCGTTGACAAAAAATTCGAACGAATCTTGCTAGATGATTATAAGACCTATCAAATTTGTAAAAATATGTATCAAAGATACAAAATTGAGCAGCCTTTGAAAATCGAATTCTACAGAGATAAGATCCCAATGTTTGAGAGATTTAATGTAGAAAAAGAGATTGATAAAGCAATAAAGAGAAAAATTTGGCTCCCTTCTGGAGGATATCTTTTCTTTGAAAAAACAGAGGCAATGCACACAATTGATGTTAACTCTGGAAGAAGCTCTTCAAACAGCGAGCAAAACAACGTGGAGGAGACTCTCGTCAGAATCAACATGGAAGCTGCAGATGAAATCGCTCGCCAACTTAGAATAAGAAATGTTGGTGGACTTGTTATTTGTGACTTTATTGACATGCGCTCAAGAAAAAACCAAAAAAGAGTGCTTGAGCGATTAAAAGAAGCGATGAACGAAGATTCAGCAAAATGCACAATTCTTGGAATGAGTGAATTCGGCCTTGTGGAAATGACACGTCAAAGAAGTAGAGAGTCGCTCCACCAAACTTTATTTACAGACTGCCCATATTGCCATGGACTTGGGTTGATTAAAAATCACGAAAGCACCTCGATCGAGATAGAACGTTCTCTCAAGCGAGTGCTCGCAGAAGCTCCAAACAGATTAAAAATGGTCTCTCATCCTCATGTGGATGACTATTTATCTCAAGGTGATAAACATCACTTAGAGAACCTAGCTAAAGAGCAAAATTGCCAGATCACATTTACATACAATGATAATTTACATTTAAATCAATTTGAATTTTATTCTTTAGATGATGGAAAAAAACTTGAAGTCTAGTTCTTCAGATCAAGAAAAAAAGTTTCTTGATCTTTTAAATCATTATAAGGAAAAAGGACTACTACCTCAAAAAGTAGTCCTATTACTTGAAGGCTTCTTTGTCACTTTTAAAAGTGCCATAGAATCTCAAAAAAAAGAGATGGAAATCTACATGCCTCTTTTTTTTGATTACCTAGACCTTATAAGGAAACAAGTGCAAACGCCTTATCTGTTTCCAAGCTATCATCAAAAGGTTCTCTCACCTTACAATTATCATGAGTTTGGAATTAACTTTATCAAGCCTCTTGTTTATGAAGATCAATCCTATCTTCTTGGGGAAGAGCATCTAGCTGAAATAGAAAATCACATCAAAGATGGACACAACGTCGTATTTTTAGCAAACCATCAAATCGAGCCCGATCCTCAAGCAATCTTTATCCTTCTTGAGCCAAAGTGGAAATCTCTAATCGATCCTTTGATATTTGTAGCTGGAGAGCGGGTGGTGATTGATCCTATTGCAGTTCCATTCAGTCTAGGTTGTAATCTTCTTTGTATCTACTCAAAAAGATACATTGACACTCCAGCTGATAAGAAAGAAGAAAAGCAGCTTCATAATGCAAAAACAATGAAAGTGATGAAATCTCTTCTTGATGAAGGATCTCATTTAATTTATGTAGCCCCAAGTGGTGGAAGAGATCGCATAGATTCAAACGGTGTTTTATTGCCAGCTATATTTGATCCTCAAAGCATTGAAATGTTTTACTTAATGGCAAAACATTCTAAAAAACCTACATTTTTTTATCCGCTTGCACTCTCTACCTATTCTATTTTACCTCCTCCAGAAACAATACAAAAAGAACTTGGAGAGGTAAGAAATGCAAAAGCATCTGCAATTAAAATGAGCGTTGGCAAAGTCATTGATTTTGATAACGATGTACACCACACAAGTGAAGACAAGAACATGAAAAGGGTCGCAAGATCTGATCATGCATACAACCTTGTATGCAAAGAATATGAACGTCTTGTATAAAGAACACTAACAAAAAAACTTTTCAACCAGGATATTCATGAGAAAACTATTTTTTTCTTTTTCTCTTCTTTCTTGCTCTATGAACTCTGTATCAATAAGCGAGGAAGTCTCTTATCAGATTATCGAAGATAAAAATGATCTTAAAGTTTTGACTCCCTCTCTTTTAGATAGAAAGATCGTGAAAATAAAACTGAGCAATAATATGGAAGCTTATTTGGTTTCAGATCCTCAGGCCGATGAATCTGCAGCTGCAGTTTCTGTAGGAGTTGGATCGTGGTCTGATCCTAAAGAATATCCTGGAATGGCCCATTTTCTTGAGCATATGTTATTTATGGGAACAAAAGCTTATCCTGATGAAAAGGCTTTTTCTCAATTTATCTCCGATCATGGTGGAACATCTAACGCCTATACAACACTTGATAAGACTGTCTATATGTTTTCAGTCAATAACGATGGATACCTCCAAGCGCTTGATTTGTTTTCTCATTTTTTTATTGATCCACTTTTCAAAACATCTGAGGTTTCAAGAGAACTTCATGCAGTAGATCAAGAACATGCAAAAAACATTCAAAGTGACGGAAGAAGAAAATGGATGATTTTCAAAGAAACTGGAAATCCTTCTCATCCAAATCGAGCTTTTGCTACAGGAAACGCTGAAACACTCGGAACAATTCCAAGAGAAGCTCTTGTAAATTGGTACAATCAAAATTATAGCGCTAACTTAATGCGTCTTGTGATGTATTCCCCTCTTCCAATCGATCAGCTAAAAGAAGCTGCTTTAAAATATTTTTCTTCGGTAAAAGATTATGGATATAGCTCTGAAATTCCCTATGACTTTCTCTCAAGCCAAAAACAAAGAGGTCATATTACCTATATCAAGCCGATTAAAGATTTGAAAATTTTATGTCTTGAATGGGAGCTTCCTAAACAAATCGCCCATGACAGGAAATTTCACTCAGCAGATATCGTTGCACATGCTCTGGAATATAGCGGAAAAAACAGCCTAATTGAAGAGTTAAAGCAAGAAGGACTCGCAGAAGCCCTTGAAGCTGGAGCTGCAAGGTACTCAAGTGATCACATGTTTCTTACTTTAAATCTTTATTTAACTAAAAATGGAGTCAATCAAGTAGAAAAAGTGATTGAAAAATGCTTTGAAACAATTCATGAATTGAAGCGAGACGGAATTCCAGATTATATCTTTGATGAACTCAAAACAATGTCTCTTATCCACTATGAGTACCAATCAAGAGATAGAGCATTTGAATTTGTCTCTAGAGTCTCAGACGATCTACTTTGTGAATCTATTTCTACGTATCCCAAAGAAACCGTTGTTCCAAACTCCTTCAATAAAAAGCAAGTTAGCGATCTTCTTGCTTTTTTAACAGCAAAGCATTGCATCTTTACTGTGATTGCTCCAAGTGAATTAACCCAAAAGCAACCAACCCACAAAGAGAAGTGGAATGGTGGTGAATATACACTTTGTCCAGTTTCTCAAGAGAAACTTAAATCTTGGGAAAGCCCTAAGGGAAACATAGCATCTAGAATGCCAAAGCCAAACCCCTATCTTCCAAAACATCTAACCCTTGTTACAAAAGAAAATAAGGAGCAAAAAGAACTTCCGACTCCAACCCTTGTTTCTGAAAACAATTTTGGAAAACACTTCATTTGGGAAGATACAAAATATAAAACCCCAGAATCCCTTTATGTTTTTGGGATTAAATCAAAAGAGCTTTTGGCAACAAGTAAATCAAGTGTTGCAACGGATTTGATGATCAAGACATTTTATCAAAAATGCTCTCCTCTTCTTTCAGTAGCAGCCTCAGCAGGACTTAACTGTAGCTTAGATCAAAAAAATTTAAAGCTAATTCTAACAATCAAGGGATATAGCGAAAAGGCTCCACATTTTACAAAAAATGTAGTCAATGCTTTGAAATCTTTAGAATGCACAGAAGATGAGTTTACTCTTTATAAAGAGTCTCTCTCAGCTGCCTACAGCAATCAAGGAAAAAATCAGCCCTATCAGATTGCTGGAGAGTTCATCTCAAATGTCCTCTATAACGATGCGCCTCTTTCTAAAGAGAAGTTAAAAGCCCTGCAGACTTTATCTTATGGGGAGTTCCAAGCCTTTTTACAAAGCTTTTTTACAGAGTCTTATGTAGAAGGTCTTTATTCTGGAAACGTCGATAAAGAATCCATTAAAGGACTCTTAAGCGATACAATAAGTAAGATCTCTTCCTATCCTTTTGAACGTCATATGAATAGAAAGGTTCTTCTGTTACCTTCTATGTTTGGTCCTTATATGATTAAAGAGAAAATTGAATCTTTAGGACATGCCACATTACTTGCGATTCAGTATGGCACTTTTTCTTTTGAGAAAAAGGCAATTCAACTTGTTCTTAATACTGTGTTATCTGAAAACTTTTTTAATACACTGCGCTCTCAGCAGCAAACAGGATATATTACTGCAAGCTGGCCAAGAGAAGTGGAAAAAGAACTTATGCAGTTTTTTCTTGTACAATCTAGCACTCACCAGCCTGAGGATTTGCTTGCTCGCTTTGAGCTGTTTTTAGAGGGTTACGTTAAAGATTTTACAGAAAAATTGCCAAACGAAAGATTTGAGGAAATCAAAAGAAATTGCATTGAAACTCTAAAACAAACTCCCCCAAATCTTGATGAAATGACTGGAAAACTCTATGATTTAGCTTTTGAGAGATCTGGAGATTTTTCTTTTTCCCAAAAACTCTGCCTAGCTCTTGAAAAGCTCACTTATGAGGAAGTAAAAAAAGAGGCTGCAGCTGTTTTAAGTCGCAAAAACGGTCGCCGCCTAGCTCTTCTTGCAGAAGGAGAAATTCCAGATGCTCCATTTCTTTATAAAGAAATAAGTGCAAGTGATCTTAAAGAGAAGGGAAGCTACATTTCTAACAACTAAAAAAAGAGGCTACTATAGCCTCTTTTTTTATAGGACAATCTGCGCTTTGATCAGCAAATCTAGTAAAGTAAGCTTAGAAATAGTATAGACTTGATCTTCTTCATCGAAGTTAAGTAGGGCATGAGAGGGTATTGCGTTTTTCTCAAGATAAGCCGCTAAATGCGCCAAAAATCTGCTGCTATGCTCTTTATCATGATGATTTAAATTTTGTTGAATAAAAGCTAAAGAGATCTCAAAAACTTGATCTGGAGTAAAAAGCTTTTCGGTAAAGTGCTCTAAAAACTTAGAGGCTGTGATCATTTCTAAATTTTCTTCAGTGATCTCTTCATGCTCGACACCTAGTTTTTCAGCAAGCGCTACATAACCTGTTAAAACAAATTCATCTAATAAAAAATCTGATGTTTGATCATACCCAAGAAACTGAGTACTTATGTGCTCTACAGCAGATTTTAGATGGATATTTTCCCCTTCAAAAAAGGAAAAGACTCTACTATTTATTTGCTGATGGAGCTCTTTTTTTAAAGAGCTCAAAAACAGATTTGTTTGAAGCTCTTGCTCTGTTAAATCTACTTCAACTTCAGAAAGATGACCAAGTTGTGAATAAACATAAAGCGCTTTAGTATTTTGCATCGAGTAGCAATACTGACCAACTTTTGCAAGCTCTAAGCAGTAGGTAAAATATTGCTCTTTTTTTTGTTCTAAAGTTCCAAGTATTCTCTCTTTGTTTATCGCCTGAAATAAGTGAGCAACCACTCTTCTTATGTGGCAATAATAAAACTTTTCTTTGCCCTCAGGAATTCCCTGCTTTGGATGAAGATAAAGAGATTCTTCTAAAAAAGAGCGAAACAGACTTAGATTTACCTCTTTTGCAACTTCTGGAGTTTCATAACTTTGATCTTCTTGGGATCTTACATCTTCGAACATAGAAGGATCAAAAGAACCTAAAAATTCAAGCAGGCCATAGGCTACTTTTTGATCGCAGGCAATTTTAGGGATTAGCGCCTGATAGTGCAAAAGTCTATCTCTTGTAGATAAAATCAGCTCCCCTTGTTCTTTAAATCCAGCGTAGTAAATTCTTGGGTTACTTGATGTAAACCTGATATATTGAGAAAGAAGCTCTGGAAGATGATAAGAGCGAACTTTCAACTCTTTTAAAAGCTCTAAAAACTCCCCTTTTGTGCTCTGCTCTATTTTTTTATATAAAATCTCACATCCAAGCTCTGAAAAGTTTTTAAAAAACAACAGATTCACAATAGAAATGAAAGATTTATCGGAGCTATAGGTGATTGACTCTTCTTCCCCAAACTCATCTAAAATCATTCTAACCACCTCACCTTTTGGGTGAAAAGAGTAGGCTAAATACTGATGAAGAAAAGAGCTTTTAATTTTAGTTTGGTGCTCTTTGCTATTATAGTAAAAATGCGCGCAGCTTAGTCCAAATTCTAGATCAATCCCCTCTCTTATAAAAGAGACAACCTTTGAGACAATAAAATTTTTGATGTCTGGATTTTCATAAATGATTAAATAAAGCTCATATCGAGTAAACAGCTTAGATAAAAAGCCTCTAGAGATACTGGGATGAGAAACTACTTCTTGAGGATACGTTGTTTCTTTAAGAAAAGATAAAAATGCATCGATTAATACTTTTTGAGACTCTGGATCTGCTCTTTCAAAATATCGAGCTACTGCATTTGTTAACAGTAAAAAATCTTTAGAGAGCTCATAGCTTAATTTAGATTTAGAAAGAGATTGATCTCCTTTTAAAACCCTTTCTAATTCTGAAAAAAGATCTTCTTCTCTTCGCTGAAAAACTGTAAAGCAAGCCCCTACTTGATATGGTCTTATCGCCATAATTTCACTCCGTAATTAAAATTTAGGGGATTATTTTAACAAGATTTAGGGATCTAAATATAGAATAAAATTATAAGCTTTTGTTTATTTTCTATATTTACCAAGCTGTAAAAGAATTTTTGCTATCATTGCGGTCCATCCCGTCTGATGAGAAGCTCCAAGTCCTTCTCCCGTTTCAGCATCGAAATATTCAAAAAACAGCAGATCCTCTGTAAACTCTTTGTTTTCTTTAAAAAAGGGTGAAGAGCCAAACAAGGGTCTATTTAAAGCGCTATCTTTCATAAAAATCTTTTTCAATCTTTCTGAAATTTGAAGCGAAATCTCCCAAAGAGTGAAAAAATGATTAGATCCTGTTGGAAACTCAACTTTAAACTCTTCTCCTAAATAATGATGAAATTTTTGCAACGCTTCTATGAGCAAAATGTTCACCGGCATCCAAATAGGCCCTCTCCAATTTGAATTACCTCCAAACAGCCTAGAGCGCGATTCTGAAGGTTCATACCCCACTGAGTAACAGACCCCGTCCACAGCCAAAGAAAACGGATGCTCTTTATGATACTTAGAAAGAGAGCGAATCCCAAAGGGACTTAAAAACTCATTTTCATCCAAAAGAACTTTTAAGATTTTTTTGAGCCGATCAACACTGACAATCGAAAGAAGTCTTCGATTCTGAGACCCTATCTCTTTAAATGAAGCCATTTTCTCCCAAAGATCTTTTCTATGTTCCACAAACCATGTGAGTCTTCTTGAAAAATCCTTCATTCGATTAAGATCCTCTTCTTCGATTGTCATAGAAGCTAAAAGAGGCAAAAGACCGACTAGTGACTTCACTTTTAAAGGAATAAATGTTCCATCTCTAAGCTTTAATACATCATAATAAAACCCTTCCTCTTCGCACCAAAGAGAGGGCATGTGATCAAGAGGGTGATTTACTGATTTGGAGATATAAAGAAAGTGATTGAGAAACTTGCTTGCCATATCTTCATAGGAAGGATTGTATTTAGATAGCTCAATTGCGATAAGAAGCATATAAGCTGCAAACATTCCCATCCAACTTGTTGCATCAGATTGATAGAGCATAGATCCCTTTGGAAGATCCTCACTTCTATTAAAGACCGAGATGTTATCAAGCCCTAAAAAACCCCCTTTAAAGATATTTCTTCCTTCCTCATCTTCTCTATTTACCCACCATGTAAAATTGAGTAGAAGCTTATGAAACATCGACTCTAAAAATTTCATGTCTGGTTGATTTGTTTGCTTTTTGTCAATCTTATACACTCTCCAAGTTGCCCACGCATGTACAGGAGGATTTACGTCAGCAAAATTCCACTCATAAGCTGGAATTTGCCCGTTTGGGTGCATGAACCACTCTCTTGTAACAACCATGAGCTGCTTTTTGGCAAATTCAGGATCGATTCTGGAAAGAGCGACTGTATGAAAGGCCAGATCCCATGCAGCAAACCAAGGATATTCCCACTTATCTGGCATAGATAAAATATCTTCGTTATAAAGATGCATCCAATCTTTATTTCTACTTGAAATTCTTTCAAATCCACTGTTGCCAAGAGCCGCTTCTCCATCAAGCCATCTTTTTACAGGATAGTGATAAAATTGTTTCGACCATAAAAGCCCTGAGAATGCTTGCTTTAAAATCTTTTTTTCTTCTTCATTCAATTTTTTTGGATAAAGGGATTCAAAAAACTGATCACATTCATTTTTTCTATTTTGAAGAACTTTTTTACCCTCTATAAGAGAGTGAGTGTACTCATCTTCTCTGCAAAAACGAAGAACCATTTCCCTCTCTTGATTTCCTTCTAGATCTAAGATGTAGTGAAAAGCAGCTTTTGTTCCAACTTTTTGCGGATTGACTTCTAAGACGCTGTTATTGACTAAATAGTGATGAAAGGCATCTTTGGCAAAGGACTGGGAAATTCTTTTTTCAGGATCTACCTCATCTCGAGATTCATTTTCCGTAAAAAGAACCTCAAAGGGAGAGGGTCCTATAAGGAAATAATCTTTATAAATATTTGAAGAGCATTTGATAGAAGTTAAACTCTCATCTTGCTTAAAGATAGAGGCTAGAGGCTTTTTGTCTTCTTTATCCCATTTCCAAGTGTTTCTAAAAAAAACTGTAGGAAGAAGGTGAATTTTTGCTCGATTCTTCCCCATATTTTTAACTCTTAAATACAAATAGATATCATAGGGTGAAGCTTTAGCATACTCGATTTGTAGGTTGAAATAGTTATGATTAGAAAAGGCTTCTGTGTCTGTGATCTCAAATTCCTTTTCATTTTGAGATCTCTCTCTATTTTTTGAAATTAGCTCCTCGTAAGGAAAAAGAGAAATTGGATATTTGTAGACATATTTCATATAAGAGTGTGTTGGAGTATTGTCTAAATAATAAAAAATCTCTTTAATATCTTCTCCATGATTTCCTTCTTGGTTTGAAAGACCAAACATTTTTTCTTTTAAAATTGGATCTTTTTCATTCCAAAATGTATGGGATAGACAAATGATTTCGTGGGTATCACAAATTCCCGCAATCCCATCTTCTCCAAAGCGATACGCTCTTTTATGAGAATCCCAAAAATTTAAATAGTTCCACGCATCTCCATTGACGCTGTAATCCTCTCTAACTGTTCCCCACTGCCTTTCCGAAAGATAAGGTCCCCACTTCTTCCAGTAGATAGACTTAGAGCTATTTTCCATTAGCCTTTTTCTTTCTTCATCCACAACTTACCTCATTTTTCTTTCTTTTATCTTTTAATTAAAATGAGTGTCAATAGATGTTGAAATTTTTAGATAAAATTTCATTAATTATTTATTCGATCTAGTATACAAAGCAAAATAACAAGAACTAATACCAGCTCAATAAGTTTATGAAAAAAAAGATTTCAATGAAGATGATTCAAGAAGCTCAGAAGATTTTTCATCACTGGTTTTCTCCCTCCCCTATAGAGTATTGCAACGAACTTGCAAAACTTCTTGAAACACCAACTATTTTTAAATGTGAACATCTTCTTCCAAGTGGCTCCTATAAGCTTCGAGGAGCTTTTTATGCCCTCTCCACCCTAAAAGAATCGGAAAGAAAACAGGGAGTAATCTGCTTTGCGGATCATAATTTTGCTCTTTCGATTAGCCAAGCAGCTGATTTACTCAATGTAGAAATCTCCATCATACTTTGCCAAACACCCTCTCGATACGTTAAAGATAAGTTAGATCAAACAAAAGCTAATTGGTCAGTTGAATCTTTTAAAAGTTTTCAAGAAGGAGAAAAACACACTAAGGAGCGTGCTCAAAGGGAAAATAAATTATTTTTATCTTCTTTTGAGGATCTAAGATTAATTGCAGCAACAGGGGGAATTATTGCAAAAGAAATGATGCATCAAATTCCTCAGATAAAAGCTGTCATTGCACCGATCGGAAAAAAAGAGCTACTTTCTGGATTAATTTTTGTTTTGAAAAAAAAATTTCCTGATATCAAAGTTTATGGCTGCGATTATATTCCAGATAAAAAAGAAATTTTAGATCCTTTTGAAAAAGAACTCATTCAAGAAAAAAATCTTTTTGCCGACAAAGAAATAGATCGGCATTTAGATGAAACAATCTCAATAAATTCAAAAGAGCTCAAAGAAGCTCATCTCTGGCTTTTTCATCATCATCACCTACTTCTTGAGCCCTCAGCTGCCATCGCAATTGCTGCAGCAGTAAAGAAAAATAAAGTGCAAAAAATAGAGGGGCCTCTTGGATTGATTTTATCTGGGAGATCATTTGAAGAAGATCTTTTAAAAGATTTATAGATGTGAGTGATTGTGAGATACTCCCCCAGGTGAAGCTGATGGGGCTGCAAGGCTTGGCCCTTTCATGCCACTATCGTCCCTTTTTAGGCCAGATGCTCCCATCCAATATCCTCTCTCTACTGGAGATTGAAGATATAAGCGATTCACTGTTAAAAAATTTTTCAATCTTTCATCAGAAACTCTTTAAAAGAAGTTGCAGGCGGTAAAGTAGTAGAATTTATTTTAAGTAAAATCCTTTACTGCTTTGATAATTCACAATCTGGAGCAGAAAATTTTATAAGAAGATTTTACGATTTAAAAAAATAAATACATTCTTATTTAAAGTAATTTAAATATTTTTCAGAGTTTTTTTACTAAAATGCTATGAAATGATAAGATTTTTTAAATTTTTAAATCGAGTAGGATATTTCATGGTTGTAAGGATAGAACCCTCTTTTCGTGTGTTAAATGAAAAACTTCAATCTCTTGAGCAAGCGATAAAAAACAAGCAGTTGATTACAGATTCTTTGACAGTCATGTCTAAATATTCTATCCGTTACGCTCTTCTTAAGATCTGTGCTCCATTTTATTATCTTTTTAATAAAGATCCTTTTGCGCACGTTAGAATTGATCGTGTTTTTTCCTCTCTTTATAGTTATCTCGAAAAAAATGGTTCTAATTTAAAAAGCAACTTAGATGTCGCATTTGATCTAAAAGAGCACATTATTTCCCCACTATCTGATAGAGTAACAGATGCAAATAAGAAAATAATTGGAAGTTACGAATATAAAATTTCTAAACTGTTTACACCCGCATTGAAACATACGATTTGGCCTGAAGATCTTTCATCTATTGGTATAACCTCTAAAGAAAAAAAGGGGATTGATTCTCTTCTGTTACATTTTCATAAAATGGAAAAAATTGGAGTGGATGCTACCTTTTCTTTTTTAAAGGAAAAAGGAGCAAGAAAACTTATTCTAAAATCAAAGGGTGAAATCATAGAAACGACGGAAATGAGCAAAAGCTTATTTTCTTTAAATATTGATGGAATCGAACATATCATTCTTTCGTCGAAAATGAATGTAGGATCTGGTGGAGAGAGAAAAAAAATTAGACTTTGCTGGGATTTAACAGAAGGAAAAAAACTAGTCAAAAAACCACTAGTCTCTACTTTAGAAGAAGCCTTAATTAAAATTTTACATAATCGTAAAATTCCAAATATTTTATCTGTAAAAGGCACACTCAATAAAAAACCAAATTCCTTCGGAAAAACTGTTGAGGAATTTTATCCTCACACATTATCAAGCCTTATTCGAAAAAAAGATCTACTCTCGTTTAAACAAAAAATTGATATTACAAGGCAGCTGATTAACTCTCTTTCTGCAATGCATGAGCAGCAAATTAATCTAAACACCACTTTAGACGAGAATTTCTCTGATATTGAAGATCCTATTGGGTTCTATCATAAAGACATTAAGCCCTCTAATATTTTAGTAAAAGAGCTCGAAAAAAATCTACCAATCGAAGCTGTTTTTTCAGATTTTGGATCCTCATGTGATCCTTATTCCTTAAACTACTCTCTACCCTATAGACCTCCAGAGCATCTAATCTTTTGTAAAAAATTACAATCGGTTCCCTTTGAGCAAAGAAGAAGAGAGATCGTTGATTTCAATTGTAAGCTTGGACAAGCTGGGGATATTTGGTCTTTTGGACTAACTCTTTTAGTTCTTTTTTACTCTAAGGGGTCTAAGGCTCCAACCGAGCTTCTTCCCTCGTTAAAAAATTTTCAACTAAATTATAAGAATGGCTCGCCTCTTCTTAAGCAGGATATTTTTGACAAAGAACTAAGTCATATTTATAAAGAAATAGCCCCTACTTTTCCAGGTAATCAAATCACTCAATTTAATCACGTATGGTACACTATTATTATGCCAGCTCTTTTAATTGAGACGAAAGATCGGGCTAATGCACCTTTTCTTCTAAATAGCGCAAAAGCCCTCAAAGAGATGATTTAAGATCCTCTACATTCCGTAATTCTTTAAAAAGGGCTGATCTGATGGATCTCTTCCCAGAAAAGATCGTAAAAGATTTTCTGGGTCATCACTTCCTCCCTTTCCAAGGATCGTTGAAATATATCTTTTGCCTACCTTTTCATTTAAAAGGCCTTCTTTTTTAATCTGTTCAAATACATCAAGGGCAAAGACTCTAGACCAAAGGTATCCATAATATCTTGCTCCATATTCATCCAGATGCCCAAAAGATGCAGCAAAATGAGAAGCAGGATCATAGCTGTAACTCAAATGTAAAGAGGAGTGAATTTGTCTAAAGAGCTCGTCTAAATTTTTTTGAGTTCTGGCTCCAAAACATTCTAAAGAAAATTTCGAGAGTAAAACTTGACGTCCTATGAAAGTTCCTGAGAAAGCCTGCCTTGATTGAAGAATTTTAGAAATTAACTCATCTGGCATTTTTTCTGAGCTCTTGTAATGGGAGCTGATCATTTTAAGGATCTCTTGATCCCAAAGCCACTCTTCAAGCATCTGAGACGGAAGTTCAACAAAGTCAACCTTTACATTTGTTCCAGAGGTTCCGAAAAACTCCGTTCTTCCAAATAGTGCATGGATTGCATGACCAAATTCGTGAAAAAATGTTCTAGCATCACTTAAATTCATCAAAGATGGTTTAGAGGGCGTTGGTTTTGGGAAATTTGCAATCACAAGACTTAAAGAGGTCGTAGAAACATCCCTTCCTCTCTGCAATCCTGAAATAATTGTCGCGTGGCATGCATGAGAGTATTTATTAGCTCTTGGAAAAAGATCGAGTAAAATATACCCATAGACCTTTGGTGAATTTTTTTCTTTTATTTCAAGAACTCTTACCTCAGGATCCCAAAGACCTTCTATGGGTTTTGAGGTAATTGTAAGACCAAAAAATCTTTCGTAAATGTTGATAAGGCCATCGACTGTTTTATTAAGCGGGAAGTATTCTTTCACAAGATCTTCATCGACAGAGTACTTTGTTTGCATCAGCTTTTCTTGAGCGTATAGCATATCCCAAGGCTCAAGCTTTTTCTCTTTTTCATCGATTAAATCTGGAAATGAGGCTTTAATTTCTTCAATTTCTTTTTTTTGTTTCTCAATTGATTTAGAGGAGAGATTGTTTAAAAAATCTTCGGCTCTAGAGGGGGTTTTTACCATTTCATTGGAAAGTTGCATACTTGAATAAGAAGAGAAACTCAAAAGATTTGCAAGTTCATTTCTTTTTTCAATCATCTGCTCTAATACAGGATAATTTCTTGGATACGCTCTGTTCATAAAAGCTCTATAAAGAGCTTTTCTCACATCTTTATTTTCTGCAGACTTCATCACATAAAAATAGGTTGGATAATCGCAGGTGAGTCGGCAACCAAGCTCTCCCTCTTTTTCAAGTTGATCTATGAATTCAGAAGAAAGACCTGTAAGCTCTTCTTTTTTGAAAACAACAAACGAATTATCTTCTTGGATATTTCTTCCAAATTCATCAGAGAGTTTTGTAAGAGAGATTTTTGTATTTTTTAGTTCTTCTCTTTTTTTAGTTTCTAAATGAAGTCCATCAAGTTTCATTTCATTTAAAATTTGCTTTAAGTAAAAAGAGGCTTCTTTATTAAGAGTCGGTTTGTTTTTTTCTTTTTGCTGCACATCACTTAAGAGCTCATAAAGCTCTTTTTTATCTGAAAAGACCTTGATGAGATTCTCTTTAATTTCTTGATAAGAGCTGCTATATGCTTTTCGTATGGCATCGTTTGGCTCAACCAGACTCATGGCATTAAAAAGATTAATTGTTGTTGCAATTTGGCAAATCATCAAATCATAAAATTCTATCACTTTTTGAGAGGAGCCCTTTTTATTTTTTAGATGTAAAAACTCTTGAATTGATTGATTGAAACCTTCAATTGCAAGATTTTTTTTCTGATAGATTTTCTCTTCCTCTTTGAGATAAAAAGAGCCAATTTGATCTACATGTCCAATCGATGGGTAAGTAACCTCAGATAAGCTTCGATCTGAGGCAAAACCGAGTGTAGAACAAAAAGCTGCTGCTAAAACTAGGGTTGTTTTCATTATCTTATTCCTTTTTTTACATTCTCAATCAAGCTGCATATTGTGGTAAACAGCATCAACGTCATCTAGATTTTCTATCCACTCAATCAGCGCTATATTCGCTTTTTTTGTTTCCTCATCACATTCAACAAAGACTTTTGGAAACATCTCAAAACTGCTTTCTAAAACTTTAATTTGCTTTTGATCAATCGCCTCTTTCACTTGCGCTAGATCTTCTGGGGCTGTGATAATTAAAAAGA
>Ga0172372_10005480_pt1 | contig 17658 bp, 14 predicted proteins | sample LakKiv5m_2_FD_114544 | JGI IMG/M metagenome (GOLD analysis project Ga0172372, IMG submission 114544) | Freshwater microbial communities from Kabuno Bay, South-Kivu, Congo - kab_092012_9.5m | ecosystem: Environmental > Aquatic > Freshwater > Lake | place: Democratic Republic of the Congo...
AGATTTGATTGAAGAAATTGCGAGAGTGTATGGATATATAAATATTCAAAACAGTGAAGTGAAAAGAGAAAATGAAAGAGTATTGGATAAAACACATTATTATTCTTTAGAAATCTAAGACACACTTTTGAATCTTGGTTATACAGATGTGATGACATACACTCTTCGAAATAAAGGTGATTTTGAAATCTCAAATCCACTAACAAAAGACAAAGGATTTTTGAGAAACAATCTTTCTGATGGTTTGAAAGAAAGTTTAGAATTGAATACAAGAAATATTGATTTGCTTGGTTTGAATGAAGTGAGAATGTTTGAAATCGGAAAAGTTTTCAAAGGTAAAGAAGAATTTTGGTCACTAGGAATCGCAAACTCAAATGCAAAATCATTGAAAGCAACACTTGAAGAATTGAAAAATAAATTCAGTTTATCTGATGCAGATTTTGTTGTAACAGATAATAAAATTGCTGAATTTAATTTAGATAAAGTTATAGAAAAACTTCTAGAAATTTCTGCTGATAATTTTTATAAACTACAAAAAGAATTTGCTCCAAAACAATATAAGGCATTTTCTGTTTATCCTTTTATCGTACGAGATATTGCTGTGTGGGTTCCACAAGAAGTTTCAGAAGAATTTGTTTGGAATTTGATCAAAGAAAATGCTGGAGATTTGGTTGTGCAGAGTCGCCTATTCGATAAGTTCGTGAAAGACGGAAAGGTTTCATATGCGTTTAGAATTGTTTTCCAATCTTTTGAAAAAACATTAACTGATGAACAAATTAATTCAATAATGGATAAAGTTACAGAAGTTTTAAACAGCCAACAAGATTGGAAGGTGCGATAGTTATCGTATAATAAGCACATGCATTTTCTTGATGTGCCTTATTACTCTCAATATCAAAACGTTTTAGAAGAAAAGTGGCGTTCTCGTGCTTGTGGTGTGACTTCTGTGAAAATGGTTTTGAAATATTTTTATCCCAACAATGATGAAAGTATCGATGCTTTGATTGATGAAGGTGTGCGAATTGGTGGGTATAAAACTGAATATGGTTGGGATCATGAGACTTTGGTGCGATTACTTAGAAATCGTGGTTTGTTTGCATATAGAGAAGAATTTAAAAGCCAAGTTTTAAAACCTGGAGAAACAAAAGGTATGCCAAGTATTTATGATGCAAAAATGGCAAAGACTGGAATAAAAAAGATTTTCAAAATGTTGAAAGCTGGTCGACCTGTGATCGTGTCTGTGGATGCGGGGTTTGGAGAAAACACAACATCACATTTGATTGTGTTGGTGGGATTTGATTTGGATGATTCAGGTGAAATTGCTGGATTTGTATTTAATGATCCGGATGCGAAGACTGGGATAAAGAAAAATATTTTTGTGGAGATAAATAAGTTTGAGAAGTTCTGGAGGAGGATGTGTGTTTTTGTTGGGTAGATGAAATAAAATACTTAAATTATAAATACACGCGATAAACGAAAATTGCAGACACAAGTGTCTGCAATTTTCGTTTTCGCTGGAGCTCGCCGTTGGGGACGGCTCCGCTACGTATTTATAATTTAAGTATTTTATTTAGTAACTCATCTAAAATCTAAAAAGAAAAATCCCGTCAGCATTACCGAAGTAATCTGGTACGGGTTTTTGATGACTCAGATCCCGAAATATTCTCGGATGAATTTCATCATGGTATCAAATTCACCGATTGTCTTTCTGATCGAAGTATCGAAGACTGGGTTGTTGCTCACATCATGATCGCTTCTGAAGACGACTTTTGCACGAGGATTCATCCTCTTGACATTTCGCGCAAATTCTTCTGCTCGTTCGACTGAGCCATGAAAGCTACCCGTGAATACCAGAAGTTTTTCAGCTCCGATCCATTTTGGATCTTGGAACAGCATTGCTGATCCGCCCGAACCTGAATATGAGTAGTCCAGTCCGTCCACGAATCCTTCTTCTTCCAGAATTGGATGAATGTCATCATCCAGGTATGAGTCAACAATGTATAAGAATCTTTTCATGGGTGTTAGTTGAGGTTGATTGGAAGGGTAACAACGGAATGTTGCGACCTTTCTTCCAAACTCAACTAATACCTGTATCAAAGAACTTTCTACATCACTATATCATCATATTTTATGGTAAATGTCAAGTAAATAAAAATGAAAAAAACTGATTTATACCACAAAAATTCCTTGTAAATAAGGTGTATTTTGATAAAATTATAGGACATTATGTCAGACAAAAAACCAGCTAAAAGTAATTACGGAGCAGATCAAATTCAAGTTTTGGAAGGGCTAGAACCAGTACGAAAGCGACCGGGAATGTACATCGGTACAACAGGTCCAGATGGACTTCATCACTTGATTATTGAAATCTTCGACAACTCTAGAGACGAAGCGATGGGTGGTCACGCGAATCATATCGAGGTTACATTTCTTGCAGACAACACTATTCGTGTAGCAGACAACGGACGAGGTATTCCAGTTGATGTTCACAAAGTTACAAAAGTTTCTGCACTTGAAACAATTATGACAACTCTGCATGCCGGAGGAAAATTTGGTGGAGAAGGTTCTGGTTATAAAGTGTCAGGAGGTTTGCACGGTGTGGGAGCATCTGTTGTGAACGCGCTTTCTACATACACTAGAGCAGAAGTGCACCAAGACGGTGATAGATATATTCAAGAATATAATATTGGAAAACCAAAAGCTTCAGTTAAAAAAGTTGGAAAGACAAAATCTAGAGGAACTGTTATTACATTCCAACCAGATCCAACAATTTTTGAAACAGTTATATTTGATTACAAAAGAACTGTGAACCATATGAGACAACAAGCATATTTGGTGCACGGACTTAGAATTGCTGTAATTGATGCGCGACATATCCCATTAAAAGATATCCCAGAAGGAACACACTATGTTTCTGATGTGATGGATATTGAAGCACCTTCAAAGAGTTTTTATTTCGAAGGAGGTCTTCGATCTTTAGTTGCATATCAAAACAAAAACCAATCTCCAATTCATAAAAATATTTTTCATTTACAACAAGATGTTGGTGATGTGAATGTGGAAGTAGCTTTGCAATATGTAGATGATATTTCTGCAAGAATTAATGCTTTTGCAAACACAATCAGCAACCCTGAAGGTGGTACTCATGTGACTGGTTTCAAAACTGCTCTTACAAGAAGTTTGAATAATTATTTAAAGAAACAAAAAACTAATTCAAAGGATACTGAGAGTTTTACAGGTGAAGATGTACTAGAAGGTCTTACTGCTGTGGTATCTGTGAAAATGCCAGAGATTCAATTCGAAGGGCAAACAAAGGCGAAATTGGGCTCTGTAGAGGCACGAGGAGCAGTAGAAAGTGCTTTCGGTGAAGCTTTCTCATATTTCCTAGAAGAAAACCCAGATGATGCAAAAGCGATGATTCAAAAAGCGACTCTTGCTGTGAAGGCCAGAAAAGCTGCTAAAGCTGCGAAAGATTCTGTGCTTAGAAAAGGTGCTCTTGAAGGAATGACACTTCCTGGAAAGCTTGCGGACTGTCAGACAAAATCTGCTGAAGAATCTGAATTGTTTATTGTAGAGGGAGACTCTGCCGGAGGTACTGCAAAAGTTGGACGAGATCGTCGAACACAAGCTGTGTTGCCACTTCGAGGAAAGATTTTGAATGTTGAGCGAGCTCGATTAGATAGAATGCTTACATCTGAACAAATTAAAAATCTAGTTGTGGCGCTTGGTACTGCAATTGGAGATACATTTGATATTTCAAAACTTCGATATCACAAAATTATTATTGCTACCGATGCCGATGTTGATGGTGCTCACATCGCGACTCTGCTTTTGACATTGTTCTACAGATATTTCCGACCAATTGTAGATGGAGGATATTTGTATATTGCACAATCTCCACTTTATAAAGTGACAAAAGGAAAAGAAGTTGTGTATTTGTATTCCGATGAAGAGAAGAGAGCTTATTTAGGTGATGATGAAGATATTCAAGAGGAAGAAAGTGGTGACGAAGAAGAAGTTGCAGAAGAAGAAAAAGCAAAGCGAACACCAAAAGTACGAGTACAACGATACAAAGGTTTGGGAGAAATGAATGCTGATGAGTTGAAAGAAACAACAATGGATAAAAATAATCGAGTATTGAAACAAGTTTCAATTGAAGACGCTGCAGAAGCCGATGCTGTGTTTGATATGTTGATGGGTACAGATGTACCTGCTAGAAAATCATTTATTACAACAAACGCTAGGTCTGCTGATATTGACTTATAGTGTATGGGGGTAAAACAAAAGGGCGCCGGCGAAGCCGGCGCCCTTTTGTTTTTATTTAATAATTTAGATTAATTTTCAACTTCTAGATCTACTGAATCAGAGTTGTTTCTTTCAGACTCTTCTCTAGTATCTTTGTCTGAATCAACTTCAACTTCGATATCGTAATTTCCTTCTTCAATATTTTCGAATTCAACTACAATCTCTAATGATTGTCCTGGTTTTAGAGAATCATATTCTCTAGATCGGAATGTATCATCGTCATCGTATGGAAGATTTTTAATATTAAATCTCCAATCTTCAGTTTCATCGCCACCTTGGTTTTTAACAACAAATCTGATTGCAATATCATCTCCGTCTTCAGCTTCATCATCTTCAACAAATCTGTTACCAGAAATTCTTCCAACTTCTAGATTTAAAATTCTGAAGTCAGCATCGTCTCTTGAATTGTAGTCGTTATTTGTACCTGATGAACCGGCACCAAAAGCGTTTCCAGAAAGTGTAACTGTTCCAACGTTGTTTGTTTCAGAAGATTCTGAAATTGAATTGTTAGGATCAAGTTGTACTACAACATTTTGATTTCCTGCAGATTTAGCAGCAAATGTAACTGTATAAAGGATTGATTGATTTGGTCCAAGTGACATTTGTAGTGGAGAAGTGATAGTCTCTTTTGGATTTGTTGGAGTTGTGTATGTAAAGAACCATACCCCAGTATTTCTTCCTCCATTGTTTGTAGCTGTAAATGAAACTCGATTGTTTCCAGCCGCTGAAATATTTGCAATTGAAAGATCAGCTGGTCCAGTTGCTACAGGTGTATAAGCAACGCTTCTTTGTTGAGATGTTATTCTTGTGTTTGATGTAGTTTTTGCAGAAGATTCAGTGTCTTCATTTTCAATTGGTTGAGCAGAAATACCAGTTCCGGCATTTGGATCACCATTTTGGATTGTCACAACAATTGTATCAGTAGCAATTTGTTTTTTGTTTTCGTCTACAAAGTTAATTGATACAGGGATATCAGCAAAAGCATTATTTTTATTTAGATTGGCAATCAAAGTCACAGAACCTGCTTCTGGTCCTAGTGTAAATGAATCTCCACAAATCATTCTTCGAGCTCCAACTGTTGTTTCAATATCTACTGTTACATTATCTATACAATCATGTGATATATTATATAAACCAGTTTTATTAATATTTGATTCCCAGCTCACAACAAATCTTTCTCCGTTATTTAAACTAACATCACTTGCTGTTAATGAAATTTCACCTTTTCCAAGAATATTTTCAACTGAAGAACCAATATTGGCTAAACCACCGAAAATTTTTGGTACGAATCTAATAATTAGGGAAGCGAGGATTATCAAAATGATAATAATCCCTACTACAAATAGGATTTTCCCAATAATGCTTTTTGTTGTTGTGTTTGACATAACATATATAGTATATCAGGTTTTTTTAATTATGTCAACATTAAAATAAGCCATATTTTGGGATAGTTATTGATATAATATTGCCTAAAATAAGGCTTTGTGGTAATCTCTATGAACTATGTCACAAGAGAAATTAGTAAAAATTAAGTGCACCGAAACAGGGCATATTCGATATACTAGAAAAAATCGAAAGACTGTTGAGAAAAAGCTAGAACTTAAGAAATACAATCCTACTTTGCGAAAGAAGACTGTTTATAAGGAAATTAAAAAATAGGGTTTTGTAGGATAAATATAGAAAAGCGCGGCGCCTTCGGCGCCGCGCTTTTCTAATCCCTTTTCCTCTGTTAAAGTATCTTCACTGGGCTTATAGTTTCAATGGTAAAACATCGGTCTCCAAAACCGAGGTTCGAGGTTCGAGTCCTCGTGGGCCCGCCATTTTTCTAAAAACAAGAATAGTGTAAAATATTTAGATGAGCATTTTAGCGAAAAAATTAGGTATTGTTGAATCAATTATTAATTCATTACCCGCTTCACACCCAGAATTTTCTAAGGGTTCAGATTCTGCCGATGTAAAAAATAAAAGTATTTTAATGATTGATGATGATACTTTTTTGTTAAACATGTACGCTAATCGTTTGAGAAATGAAGGTTATCATGTAACTACCGTGGCATCTGCAGATGAGGCATATTACTTAATAAAATCAGGAAGTTATTTTGATTTAATGCTTATCGATATCATTATGCCTGGAATGAGTGGGACAGAATTTTTGCATAAAATTCATGAAGAAAATTTGGCAAAAGATACATTGAAAGTTGTTTTATCAAACATGAGCGATCAAGCAGAAATTTCCGAGAAGGGAGAATTTCTAGGTGTGCAAAAATATATTTTGAAAGCAGAATCAACTCCGAGCGATGTTGTGAGTGTTGTAAATCGAATATTGAATTAATTCTTAATCCACTTAATATCTTTATTTCTTCTAAACCACATTCTTTGTCTTTTTGCATATTGCCATATTTTTGCTGAGAGCTCAGAAATCATTTGTTCACGGGTTATTTCATTTTTTAAGAATCTAGCTAGATATCGGTACTCCAGACCAAGAGCTTCCATTCTTTTATATGATAAACCTTTTGCGTGTAAATCTTTCGCTTCTTTTATCATTCCGATTTGAATTCTTTTAAGTAGGCGAGTATGAATTCTTTCCTTCAAAATCTCATCAGTCCAATCAATACCAATCCACTCTACATCAAATTTATCCGACTTTTTAATTTTTGGAGTTTTTCCAATTGATTTTGCAATTTCAATTGCGCGAACTAGACGCACTTTATTTTTTGAATCAATTTCTTCCGCTCTCTCTGGATCTAATTTCTGTAATTCTTTGAAAAGTTGTTCAAGAGATTTCTTTTCTAATTTTTCTCGCAATTCTTTGTTTGGAGGAACCTCCGGGATGTCCATATCATAAACAAGAGAATCTATATAAAAACCTGTACCTCCACAAATTATTGGAATTTTTCCTCGTGTCAAAATATCTTTAATTGCTTTTTCTGCTTTGCGTTTGAAAAGTGCGACTGTGAAAGTTTGTTTAGGGCTTACAACATCTAGTAGGTGATGTGGAACACCCTTCATTTCTTTTTTTGTGATTTTTCCAGTTCCAATATCAAGCCCCTTATAAACTTGTCTTGAATCCGCAGAAATAACCTCACCATTTCTCTCTTTGGCAATTTTTACAGCAAGGTCACTTTTACCTGATGCTGTTGGTCCTACTATTACAATAATTTTAGACTTCATTTTGTTGTGCCGAGAGAGGGAATCGAACCCTCACTCCCGAAGAAACACGATTTTGAGTCGTGCGCGTCTACCAATTCCGCCACCTCGGCAAGTCCCAATAGCTTACGAAAAAAATGCCTAATATGCAATATTTTTTGAGGTTTCAGACTTTGTGCTAAAATGTCATTCATATGACAGAGACACCACATTCAGTATTTCATAATAACGCCGTTTTCTTTATTGAAGTTGAAAAAATTCGACCTAATCCTTTTCAACCAAGGCAAGAATTTGATGAGGTAAAGCTTCGAGATTTAGCAGATTCTATTCGTATGTATGGAATTCTTCAGCCACTTGTTGTGACAAGAAAAGAGTTTCAAAAAGACGATGGAGGAATCGGAGTGGAGTATGAATTGATTGCTGGAGAGAGAAGATTGAGAGCTTCAAAGCTTGCAGGACTTCGAGAAGTGCCAGCGCTTATTCGAGCAAAAGAAGACGATGATCGAGTAAAGCTTGAGCTTGCAATTATTGAAAACCTTCAACGAGAAGATTTGAATGCAGTTGATAGAGCAAAATCATTTCATAAACTTGCAGAGGAATTTAAATTGAAACATGCAGAGATTGCACAGAAAGTTGGAAAGAGTAGAGAATACGTTTCAAACACAATTCGTCTTCTGGCACTTCCAGAAGAAATTTTAAATGCGCTTGGAGAAGGAAAAATTTCAGAAGGCCACACAAGACCGCTTTTGATGCTTACAGACCGACCAGAAGAACAAAATGTTTTATTTAAAGAAATTGTTTTGAAGAAACTAACTGTACGAGATGCAGAAAAAATTGCCAGAGGAATTGCAAAAGAAAAAGTTCGAAAAAAGGAAAAGTTTTTTGCGCCTGAAATTTTTGAATTAGAACAGAAGGCAAGTGATGTACTTGGTACAAGAGTTCATATTGAGCCAAAAGAAGTTGGTGGAAGAATTCGAATTGATTATTTCAATGAAGAAGATTTACGAAAAATTCTGGAAGTGATTAACGATAGAAGGAGTGTTGGTGGTTTTTCAAATATTCCAGACACAGAAGAAAACATTGCTGAATTAGAAGTGGATCATTCGGAATCAACTATTGAGGAAGAGGAAATAAAGCATGTTGATGAAGACGAAACTTTCTCGCTTAAAAACTTCACTGTCTAATTGACTTTTAATTTAAAAGTGTTAATTTAAATGCTAGAGCTTACATATATTGCCAGTTTCCTGGAGTGTGTCACGTCGACATGCTTGCAGTTCTTTCACTAGCTCTAGTTAGAACACTGGTTAAGGCCCCTCAATGCTGCACAATGGGAAATAGTAGCGAGGGTTTGTATTTTATTTAGATTTGTGTTAAAAATTTCTAAGTCTGCTCTTTGTCTTAACTTGCAACACATTTTATTCGTGAATGATGTTGTTTGTGGTTAGTTAAGTGTCTATCAAATTGCACACACTCTGTGGTTAGTTTCAATCGAAAAATACCAGGTATCCCTTGGTCTGCCTGGGTTTTAGTGAACCATGACAAAAGGTATATGCCGACTTACCACCCAAGTGTTCGTCCTAGACGACTGCTTGAGCAGGATTAATATACCAAGTTTAAACAGAGCTGAGCGATTCTGACATCGCTCAGCTCATTTTTATTTAATGTAAAAATTATTTCTTTTTTCCGCGACGAGTTTTTTTCTCTTCAGCTAAAATTTCTAGAGCTCGTTTCAAATCAACTTCATATACACTATCAGTTTTTAGAGAACGAAAATCTCCGTCGTGCATTACATATGGCCCAAATCGTCCGTTGTTTGCGATGATATCTTTTCCGCTGTCCGGATGTTTTCCAAGTGTTCGTGGAAGTGCTAGGAATTTCAAAGCTTGATCCACAGTTAGTGAACTTTGATCAATTTCTTTTGGAATACTTGCTCGTCTTGGTTTCGGATTTTCTTTTGTCTTTTCTCCGATTTGAAGATATGGACCAAATCGTCCATTTAAAACTTTAATAGGCAAACCAGTTTCAGGATCTTCACCAATTGGTGCATCTTGTTGCCATTCTTCACCGTCAATTGTTAACGCACCAGTACATTCTGGGAAATTAATACATGACAAAAACTTTCCTGATTTTCCAAGTTTAATTTGCATTCCACTTCCACAAACAGGACATTTAAATTTTTTATCTGCTTCACCAAGATTTGTGATCTTTTCAATATCTTCTTTGTTGTCGATATCATTCATGAAAGGACCATAGAAATCTTTCAAAGTTTTTTCGTATGTTCTTTTTCCTTCAGCTATTTCGTCGAGCTCAGATTCCATTTCGGCTGTGAAGTCATCAGAAATATATTTATCAAAATGTTGTTCCACAAAACTTGAAACCACATCTCCTGTGTCTGTTGGAATAAGTGTGCGTCCTTCTTTTTCTACATAACCTCGATCGTTCAAAGTTTTAATAATAGAAGCGTATGTTGAAGGTCGACCAATACCTCTTTTTTCTAGTTCTTTCACCAGACCGGCTTCTGTGTATCGTGAAGGCGGTTGAGTTTGCTTTGCTTCGTCTTTGATATCAATCAAATCTAAATCTTCACCAACTTTTACTTTTGGCACCTCTGTTTCTTCGCTTCTGGCAACAGGATCAGCTTTCATCCATCCAAGTGAAAGTGTTCTTTGTCCGTTTACATTGAAATCAGGAATAGAATCAGATTTAATATTTGCAACAATTTTTGTTCTCAAAAGTTGAGCGTCAATCATTTGGCTTGATACTGCTCGTACCCAAATCAAATTGTATAGTCGCTTTTGTTCCTCTGTAGCTCCTGCATTTTCTTTATTTATATTTGTCGGCCGAATTGCTTCATGGGCTTCTTGTGCTCCTTTAGATTTTTTTCCATACACTCGGAATTGCAAATGATCTTTTCCGTATTTTTTCTCAACAACTCCAGCAATTTGTCCCAAGGCCTGTTTAGAAAGATTAGTTGAGTCGGTTCGCATGTATGTGATGTGCCCGGCTTCGTATAGTTTTTGTGCGAGTTGCATTGTTCGTGAAGGAGAATATCCAAGTCGAGTTGAAGCGGCTTGTTGCAGTGTTGATGTGATAAAAGGTGGATAAGGAGAACGCTTTGCTTTTGTTTCTTTTATGTCTTTGATAATCCAATCTCCAGATTTTCCTTCAGATAAAATTCTATCCACTTCTTTTTTATCTCGAGGTTCTTCTGTGCATGTGGCTGTGAAAGTTAAATCTTTTGATTTTAAATCAGCAGTTAAAACCCAAAAATCTTCAGGAATAAAAGCGCGAATTTCTCGTTCGCGTTCCATTAAAATTCGAAGGGCAGGAGATTGAACACGACCTGCAGAAAGTCCATATCGAACTTTTTTCCAAATCAAACCAGAAAGTCCATAACCGAAAAGTCTGTCTAGAACTCGTCGAGCTTCTTGAGCCTGTTTCAAATCATCATCAATTTTTCGTGGGTGATTAATAGCTTCTTGAATCGCTTCTTTTGTAATTTCGTTAAAGACAATTCTTTTTGCATCTTTCAATCCAACGGCTTCTTTTAAGTGCCAAGCAATAGCTTCACCTTCTCGGTCGGGGTCGGTTGCAAGTAGTACCTCGTCAGCTTTTTTTGCCAAAGATTTAATTTCGCTAATCACTTTTTCTTTACCTTTTGTGATTTCGTAATTTGGTTTGAAACCTTTTTCAATATCAATAGCTTTTTTCTGATTTTTTGGAAGATCGCGAATGTGACCAACAGAAGCAACCACTCGGTATTTACCGATTTCTGAGAGATATTTTTCAATTGTTTTCGCCTTTGCAGGTGACTCTACTATTACTAATTTTGACATGATTTGCTTTGTTAATTCGTGTATACGACTCTCAAGTAATACTACACGTCTAAAACTTTGGCAAATTTTTTGTGGGGAACAAATTATTTTAAACGTACAAAACTCTCATCTCGCACTAAAATATTTTTAATCTGCAATAAAGAAATTGTTTGATTAATTTTCTCCGCGGGTAGATCAATTTTAAAAATAAGTTCCTCGATTGTTTGCGGATGTGTGAGTGCGTTGATGATTAAAATTTCTTCTTCACTGAAATCGGCAAAATTAAAACTTCTTTGCGGATTTTTACCGCCAGAATTTTCATCAGTATCAAAACCAAAAAATTCTAAAATATCTTTTGCAGACGTAATCATGTGTGCACCGTCTTTAATTAATTTATTTACACCTACGCCAGTTTGCGAAAAAATTGAGTGAGGCAAAGTAAAAACCTCACGATTATAATCCAGTGCAAGACGAGCAGTGATAAGTGTTCCAGATTTTTCTTCAGCTTCTATTATTAACACCGCATCAGACAAACCTGCCATGATTCTGTTGCGTTGAGGAAACATCCAGGGCAAAGACGGCATCTCAGGTTCAAATTCTGAAATAAGACATCCACCATTTTCTAAAATCTTTTCGGCGAGACGATGGTTTTGTGGAGGGTAGAGGGTGTGGGGCGCGAGGCCTGAGCCGGGCACTGCAATGCAGTACAAGCCACATTCAGTTGCTTTGTGGTGAGCGATGCTGTCTATGCCGAGCGCCAACCCTGAAACGATTGTGATTGGATAACCTTGCAATCCTTCTATTATATATTCACATACCTGCTTTCCGTAAGTACTAAATTTACGAGAACCCACCACGGCTAAAGTCTTTTGATTAAAATTTGGCTGAGACCCAACATAAAAAAGCTTTTCAGGAGGAAAAGGTGTCTCATTTAATTTCTGTGGCCAGTACTTTTTATCTAAAATCTTACATTTCTCAAACATTGGCGATAATTTGCCATTTTTGCTATTATGGGGCGATAAAGAAAAACTAAAATGTTAGACACAAAATTCATCAGAGAAAATAGAGAAATCGTGGAAATGGCCATGAAAAACAAAAGTGTTAAGGAGGTTGTAAACCTTGATGAGCTTTTGGCTTTAGCAGATAAAAAGCGAGACCTTAGTCAAAAACTTTCTGAATTAAACGCTCAAAGAAATGAAGCGGCAAAATCTCAAAACATTGAATTAGGAAAACAATTAAAGGATGAGGGTTCTGCAATTGAAACTGAACTTGCAGAAGTTGAGAAAAATTTCATCGCTCTGATGATTAAAATTCCAAATATTCCTTCAGCAGATACACCAATTGGAAAAGATGACACAGAAAATAAAGTTATTCGACAATGGGGTGAAATTCCAAAGTTTGATTTTGAACCAAAAGCTCACTGGGATCTAGGAAAAGATTTGAATATTATTGATAGTGAAAGAGCTGTTAATGTTTCAGGTTCAAGATTTACATATATAAAAGGTGATCTTGCCAGAATCCAATTTGCAATAATTCAAATGGCACTTGAGACTTTGACTAATGAAGATACTTTGAAAGTAATTGCTGAAGAAGCTGGACTAGATGTAAGTACAAAACCATTTATTCCAGTTCTTGCTCCAACGTTTGTTAAGCCGGCTGTATACAACAGAATGGCTCGATTAGAACCAAAAGAAGATAAATATTACATTGAAGCAGATGATGTCTATCTTGCAGGAAGTGCAGAGCATACAGTTGGTCCAATGCACATGGATGAGGTGATTCCATCAGAAGAATTACCTTTGCGATATATCGCATATTCAACATGTTTTAGAAGAGAAGCTGGTTCATATGGAAAAGATACAAAAGGAATTTTGAGACAGCACCAATTCGATAAAATGGAAATGGAAACTTTTGCAAAACCAGAAGATGCTTTGCGGGAACAAGAATTTCTAGTTGCTATCCAAGAATACATTTTAAGAAAATTAAATCTTCCACATCAAGTGGTGCATGTATGTACAGGAGACATGGGTCTGCCAGATTATCGACAAATTGATGTTGAAACATGGATGCCGGGGCAAAATACATACAGAGAAACTCACTCAGCAGACTTTATGACAAGTTACCAATCACGAAGATTGAATACTCGATATAAAAATGCAGAAGGAAAATTGGAATATGTTCACATGAATGACGCAACACTTTTTGCAATGGGAAGAATTCTAATTGCTATTGTTGAAAATTATCAACAAGCAGATGGAAGTGTACTTGTACCAGATGTACTGAAAAAATACATGGGGACTACTGAGATTATAAAATAATACTCATAGTAAAATATAAAGATGAAGGTTAATACTTTCCACTCAAAAAAGTTTATTGAAAAAAATACAAAAAAGCAAAAGATAAAAAAAATTTTTGTTATTACAGTTTGTATTTTTATTTTAAGCTTATTTATTTATTTAACAAACGCTAATTTTTTGAGACTTCAGCAGATTATTGTAAATGATGTTGAGTATTCAAATCGTAGCGATATTGAATTAAAAGTCAAAGAACAATTAGAAGGTAGGTTTTTAGGACTTTTAAGTAGATCAAATGCTTTAATTTTTTCTAGATCAAAAATAAGTAGAGAAATAAAAAATAATTTTCCCTCAATAAAATATGTTGATGTGGACTTAAAAGGATTTACAACTATTGAGGTTCAATTAGAAGAATATAATTCTATCGCATTATGGTGTGACACTCCTGTTACACCTGCAAGGGCTTTGTTGCACGATGAAAATGGTGAGGAAAAAAGTTCAGTTATTCCACAGAATGTAAGATCTATAAATGGTTCTAATTGTTTTTACATGAATGATGACGGGGTGATTTTTGCAAAAGCACAATATGACTCAAGTGGAGATGTGGTGAAAACTTTTGGGAGAATTAATAGTGATCCAATTAGACAATCTTATACAGATAAAAAAACATTTAACAATTTAATTGAATTTACAAAACTTTTGCGAAGACTAGATATTGTGGCTGATGAAGTTTGGACTACAAATGGAGAAGTTTACGCATTTGTGACAAAAGAAAGAGTAAAAATTTATATTGATTCTAAATCAGATGTGGGTAAATTATTTGATAATCTTGAAACAGTTATAGAGAGAGACGCTATTAACAAAGCTCAATTTGCAAATATTGAATATATAGATCTTAGATTTGGTAACAGAGTTTTCTATAAGCTAAAATAAATTCTTGTTATAATAAAAATGCATGAATTTTTTATTAATCATTCCACACTACATATCTTGGCACTACACAAAAGCAATTTCTGATTTAATTGGTTTGTTTAAAAATTTTATTTGGTTTTTATGGAATTTCTTTTCAATAAAATTACTCTTGAAGACGCTTTTTTTACCGTTTAAAAAATTGAATGTCCAAAGAACAAAAAGATTTGATTTAGAAGATTTCTTTTCTGCATTAGTGACAAATTTTCTAATGAGGTTGATTGGTTTCGGTATTCGATTGATGTTTATCGTAATGGGTATTTTTTCATTGATTTGTTTTATTTTTCTTTATGCAATGTTTTTTATTATTTGGTTTATGCTACCTTTGTTGATTTTAAGTATGTTTGTACTGGGTTTTATTGCATTAATTAAAATTCCAAGATTATGAAATTTTATCAAATAGCACAAAAAGTATTAGAAGTTTACCCAGCTCTAGTTTTGGAAAAGGTTTTTTCAAATAATTTTAGAAGCATAATCAGAAAAGTAATTATTTATTTAATCGGAGTTCTATTCATTTTTTTAATTTTAAATCTTGCACCTACATTTCAATATAATATACGTGGAGCACTGTTTATTTTATTTGGATTTTGGATTTTATTTTATCTTTTGGAAGCAATGTTTTACTCTTATTATTTTTCTAAAAATAAAACAATTGATTTTGAGGTTGCAAGAATTGTAAATGATACAAAAAGCGAAGACATAACAAAGTATTTTCTAGAATCAAGAATGGGATCATTTGTAATGACCCGACTTGGAATTTCAAAAAAGGAAGTTGAAAGATTTTTATCTGAAAGAAAAGATAAAATTACAAAAGACGAATTTATGATTATTGAAAATGACTCTGATCCGGTAATTTCTGTTACAGAATATGCTCGTTCAATAATTCACTTTGACATTGAGTTTGCGAGTTTTTTGAGAGCATTCGGAGTTGATGCAAATACTTGGAGAGGTGTTTTAGATTGGATTGGTCAAAATCAAAAGATGTATATAGAAAGATCTGCCTGGTGGCATCGGGATAGACTTTCGCGAATACCTTCAATAGGGCGTGAATGGTCTTATGGTCAAATTTATAATTTAGAAAAATATGGTTACCCAATATCATTAGAACCCGTATTTCAAAGTATTTCCGGTAAATTGAGTTTATTTGAAGAAAGTGTAAATAGTTTAGAGAGAATTTTGTCTAAACAAAGCGGTGCAAATATTCTTTTGATTTCAGGAGAAAAAATGTTGGCTATGCAATGGGTTTCGGCTTTGGCAAAAGAAATTGAGAATGGAACAGTGCGCACTGAAGTAGAAGGAAAAAAAGTTTACGTTTTGGAAACCGATTCAATTATTGATTCAATGAAAGAAAAAACAGAACTTGAATCAGAATTGAATAATGTATTAGTTCAGGTGATGAATGCAGGAAATGTGATTTTGGTTATAAAAGATTTGCCACATTTTATTATAAGCGCAAATGCTTTGGATGTAGATATAAAAAATCTTCTTGCAAATGCGCTTTCTTCTGAAAGACTACAGGTGATTGCTGTGGCTAATAAAAATGCATATCATGAAACTATAGAAACCGCACATGATTTAACTCGGTATTTTGAAAAAATTATTATTCCCGATTTGGGTCACGATGCAATTGTTCAAGTTGTAAACAATGAAGCAAACATTATTGAATCAAAGATGCCAGTGTTTTTCACGTATCAATCAATTTTAGAAGTTGTAAAAAGCTCTGAAAAATTTTTTGCTGATGACTCTTTGTCTGATAAAGCGATTGATTTAATGAATGAGGTTGCTAGCTCTGTGGTTAAGGGGAAGAAGTTACAAATAATTAAAAAAGAAGATGTTGAAAATGTTGTAGAAAAGAGAACTGGTATTCCACAAGGAGAAATAAAAGACAAAGAAAAAGATAAACTAAATAATTTGGAGAGCATTTTGCATAAGAGGATTGTGGGTCAAGATTTGGCTATAAATTCAATATCATCTGCAATTAGGAGATCTAGAGCAGGACTAACTGATTCAAAACGTCCTACAGGTTCATTCTTGTTTTTAGGCCCTACTGGTGTTGGAAAAACAGAAACTACTAAAGCATTGGCGGAGGTTTTCTTTGGAGATGAAAACAAAATTATTAGAGTAGATATGTCTGAATATTCTTCAGATAATGCACTAGAAAAATTGATGAATACATTATCTGCAAAAGTTCGTGAATCTCAGTACGGAGTTTTGCTTTTAGATGAATTTGAAAAAAGCTCTCGTGAAATTCATGATTTATTTTTACAAGTTTTAGATGAAGGATATTTTACTGATACACGAGGAGAGAGAATTAATGCAAGAAATTTGATTATCATTGCTACATCAAATGCGGGTAGTGATTTGATTTATGAATTTATTAAAGAAAATAAAAACGTTATTTTAGAGCAGCAAAGTATTGTCGATAAAATTATCAAAGATGGAATTTATAGACCAGAATTATTGAACCGATTTGATGGGGTGATTTTATTCCATCCACTAGACGAAAATGCTCTTTCAAATATCGTTAAGTTGATGATTGATTCATTAAATAAAAGATTGGCAGATAAAAATATTAATGTTGTAACAACTGATGAGCTTGTTAATTATTTAGTTAAAATTGGTATAGATCCAAAATTCGGAGCTAGAGCAGTAAAGAGAACAATTCAAGATGTTGTAGAGAAAAAGGTCGCTGATTCAATGATTAAGGGGGAAATCAAAAATGGTGATAAAATAAGTCTAATTCCACAAGAAAACGGAGATTTAATTGTAAATGAATTTTCTAAAAAATAACAAAATATTAAGTTTAATTCTGATAATAATCGCCGGAGGTATAATTTATTTTGCTTCAGTCGGATTTATTAAAGTGGCGAAAGGCACATTTCAGTTCGCAAAAGAGAAGTATGAAGACAATATAGATTTAAGGATTAATTTCGGGAGAGATTTAGTGGTCAGAGATAATGGTTTGGGTGGCCCTGCTCCAGATGAAAAAGACGAATCTGAAATTACTTCTTTTGGAAAATATTACATTTCAGAAGATGTAAAATTTCCAACAGTATCTGCAAAGTATTTTCTTGTCGGAGACGTTGATACAAAACAAGTTATTTTTAGTAGAGGAGAAAATGAGTCCG
>Ga0172372_10005486_pt1 | contig 17651 bp, 15 predicted proteins | sample LakKiv5m_2_FD_114544 | JGI IMG/M metagenome (GOLD analysis project Ga0172372, IMG submission 114544) | Freshwater microbial communities from Kabuno Bay, South-Kivu, Congo - kab_092012_9.5m | ecosystem: Environmental > Aquatic > Freshwater > Lake | place: Democratic Republic of the Congo...
GATATTCTAATTCCAAATGATTTGCCAGAGCATCAAACTCTGTTTGAATTACACAACAAATCCTCTACACAGAACAGACCTAGGTCCAGGATTCACAGTATTATTCACGGCCCCTAGTTCCTGCACTCGAACTTCAACTATCCTTTTCATTCGGTCTTGGTACCAAAGCAGGCATTCCATTGCAAGGGAATTAAAGTTTCACAGATCACATCCCTCTCGACTTTTACTTTTTAAATCCTTCAGGATCAACGAACTCCAATGTAACTGGATTTTTTCCTAAGATCCAATCGATTGGGATTTATGCTCGGAATCCAAACAGCCATTCCAAACTCAATTAACCTAGAATTTCAAAAATGGAATTAGCAGTTACGGCAGCAATAAAGAAAATCATACCAAGAAGCAGGGGCACCCAATTGTAGCGAATAGGACAATCTTCCCTCCTCAAAAGGCCTCAATCGGGGTTAATTTTTGAGATTATTCGTTTGCAAACAAGGACTCCCTGTTCCTAACCTTCAAACTGTAGTTCCAAGGCAGCGTTTAAAAATCAGAAAGTTAAATTAGCAAATCTTAGATACGGCTAAAAACAGAAACGGGAAGCATTTCTTACGAAAGCTTCCCGTTTGGTCTACAGATCCCCGTAGTTCACTGCCTCCCTCAAGCTACAGTTAAAGACTATTCTCAGTTGCCCAAGTCAAAATCGTCTAGTGAAGTCGCCCTTTCGGACTTGTCCTGTTTGTTAGATTCCCATTTCCATTTCTGTGGTTTCCCCTTTCAAACTCTTCATTCCAAGAGTTCCTTCATGGCGAGCATCCTGAACCTACTTTAGAGGTAGATTCCCAGGCCGATCTGTTACAGCATTTCTGCGGTTTCCCGTCTCAAGTTGCTGCATGCTACAACAACTCCTTCGTGCACGATTCTTTGTACAAAAATACCCGAAGGCATCTTTGGCTTGATTGATCCATTCCGCTTTTCTGGAGTCACCTCTTTCAACCAAAAGCTTGCACTTTTGGTCCTTCAAGCATGGAACTTTGATTCTTTCCGAAGAAGTCCTCAAATCTAAGCAAATCGCTTTTGGCATGTCTGCGGTTGCCCGTCCCAGAAACTTACCCAAAAGTAAGTCCCCCTTTATGCCCGATCTCAAACTTTCAATCTATGATCTGGAATCTTACTTCCAGTCTTTTTTTCTCTTACTTGATGTATTAAAGTTGACTTTTAAAAAAAATAATTCCAATTATTTATTCAAAAACTTCTCCACAATTTTTGCCATCAAATTGCCTGTAAACGAACAGGTTATCCACCTATTTTTGGGTAATTATCCACCGAAAAACTGGATAGAAGGGCTAATCCCCTGCAGGCACAAGTTTCCCGCCTCTTTTTTGTCTGAAAGCCGATTCAGACCAATCGAACCTTCGCGCACAAATCGATTCAACTACCTTAATCCTAATTCAACCTTAAAAAATTAGGATAAAAAAAGGGAGCAATCTTTCGAATACTCCCCAATTGTCACTAAAAACTCAAATCCGGGTCAATTTGATTGGATAAGACTTCCCGGCATTCCATTGGCACACGTAGATATTTTCATCTTGATCCAAACACACATCGTGACAATGCTGAAAAACAGGCTCCTCCTGCAGCATCACTTGCAAGACCCCCTCTCGATAGTAAGGCTCAGTACCCCCAGGATTGGAGACCACCCGATTGTCTTTATTTAAAATGGTCACAAAACCCGAATTATCGGTTTGTTCCAAATACCGTAGTCTAGACCAGCAGACCCCAGCATACAGATTTTCTCCATGGATCACGGGTCGACACACATAGGCCCCTGGCAGAAAAATTGTTTCCAGGTAGTTGCCATCCATGGTAAATCGCTTGAAGGAATTATGCCCCCGAGACGTACAAATCAAGGTAGGTTCCCCACTTGCTCGTTGATCTACCGCAATCCCATGCGCCGTACTAAACTGTCCATCCTGATTTCCCGCTCCTCCAAATTTCCGAATAAAGGTTCCCTGGCTATCGTACTGCAGAAAAAATTGGGAACCATAGCCATCCGCCACATACAAATCCCCATTGGGGGCCACAGCAGTTTCCGTTGGTACCCAACGCATTTTTTCGCCGTAGATTCCTTCCGCTACCGGTGAAGCAATTTCAGCGACTACCTTCCCATCCAGAGTTGTTTTGATAACCCTACCCCCATTGTCTACGATCCACAGGTATTCTGCATCTCCCTCATCCACTAGGGTCAAGCCATGTGCTGAAGGAAGCCCCAAGGTCCAAGTCGTGTGCAACTTCCCCGATTGGCTGTAAATAATCACGTTATTTTTGGGTTCATCCGTCAGTAGAATCATTCTTCCCTTGCGGTCCATGACCATTTCATGGCAGTTGAGCACCGGAACCTTGGTAGGATCTAAATTCCCCCAGATGGGATCTACGGTGTATTTAAAATCGCCATGTCCCAAGACTTTTTTCTGGGAGGCAAGCAGGGATAAATTGGGTTGTACAGTCATGGCCAAACCTAAAATGCTCGTGTTTTGTATAAATTTTCTTCGTGAATGCATGGTGATAAAAGCTAGATCAATGTAGTTATTTTGAATGGAGCATCACCCCCATCCAAAAAAAGGAAAATCCAATTCCTGCAATTCCTTCTAGGAATCTAAAAAATTAAAACCAAAGGCCCGCAAAAAAAATAAATAAAATATTTCTCTTGGCTGTAGCGAATCCTCGATGAAGCGCGTTTTGAAAACAATTAACTTTGTTTTACCTAAATCAACTCCCTTATGAAACTTTTCCATCTTAAAATCGCGCTAGTCCTCTTGGCAAGTACGTTATTATTTTCATGTACCGACGAGGTAAACGCAACCTACACTTTTCGAACCATGATGCCTATCTATTTAGAAATGAAGGATGTTCGAACCAAGTCTCTTGCTCCAATTCCTGCTCAGGAAATAGAGAATCCAGGAAAGATTTACATTTACAATAACTATTTACTCATCAACGAGCCCAGCAAGGGGATTCACATCTACGACAATAAAAATCCAGCCAATCCGATCAATCTGAGTTTTATACCCATTGAAGGCAATGTGGACTTGGCAATCAATAGCAACATCCTCTACGCAGATAATTACGTGGATTTGCTCGCATTCGATATAAGCAACATTCAAAATATCCGCCTAGTCAAGCGGGTGGAAGATGTGTTTACCCACCTCTACCAGCACAGCACAGGAAAAATCATTACATTCAAAGATACCGTACTTACCATCGATTCTCCAAGCTGGGAATACGATGGCATGTGGACCGTGCGACCTGGCATGAGCCTTCTCGCAAACATGGCCAAGGCTTCTCAGAGCTATGGCACTGGCGGATCCATGGCCCGATTTACGCTGATGGATGGGCACCTGTTTGCCGTAGATCAAAACACCCTACGTGTATTTGATGTCGAAAGCCCAGCCGAACCTAAGTTCCTCAAGCCCATTGATCTGGGCTGGGGCATCGAAACCATCTTTCCGTTTGATCAGAAACTATTCATTGGTTCCAACCGAGGCTTGCACATCTACGATGCCTCCAATCCCGCTGCCCCTAAACGCATTGCTATTTACGAACATGTCCTTTCCTGTGATCCAGTAGTAGTCAACGAAGACTATGCATTTGTGACGCTGCGCAGTGGAAATTTTTGTGTCAATGGGGTAAATGAACTCCATGTTCTGGATATCAAAGATCCTTACCAGCCCAAACTCCTAAAAGCTTACCCCATGCTCAACCCCCACGGATTGGGATTGGCAGAAAACTACCTCTATGTGGCGGAAGGCAAGCATGGACTCAAAAGTTTCAACGCTTCGGATGTCCTCACCATCGATAAAAATCAATTGGAATTTCTTCAATCCATGAAGTCAGTAGACTTGATCCCTGGACCTAAATCTTTAATCGTCATCGGCCCAGATGGGGTCTGCCAATACGACTACAGCAACCCCGCCAAACTTAGGAAGCTAAGCTGCATCCAAGTAAGCAATCCAATTGAAGTAAGCTAAGATGAGGTTCAGTAAATTGATTTTTATGTTTCTTATCTCTTGGTGCAGCGTGCAACTCGCAGCTGCCCAAGAGAAAGCTACACTCACGCAATTGGAATTGGGTTTACTGAGCGGAAAATCGAAAATCTTGTGGTCAGAAGAGTTTGAAAACCGGCTCGATTTTTCCTTTTCTGCATTCCATGGGAAGGAAATCAAACCCAATCACTACTTAGGAATCCATCTGGGCTATGACAACTACCCCAACGTACGGATACTACCCATAGGATTAGGTTGGAGAGGTTTTATTGGCGACGACATCGGCTCGAAGTTGATGGGAGGACTCAATGCAGGGTTCGGAACCACCTTTCTAGAAAAACGAGAACGTACAGACTGGTCCAGCACTTGGCAAGAGGGCGGAGTTTACTTCAATCCATTTTTGGGTGTTAGCATGCCCGCAAAAAAAGGAAACTGGGCACTAACATCGAGTATAGGCTACAAATGGCAACCCAGCAGTTACTTGGAAGGAAGCCATAGTCAATCAGAAACTCCTCCAAAAATTCATCCCTTCTGGACAAGAGCGTCCCTACCTGAGGGATTTAACTCCTTAAATAAGGTAAGCACTCAGTACCATAGCCTTATCTTTCAGGTCGGTATTCTATTCTAGGTACGCCCTCTTCTTTTCGAAGAAGGACTCACCTAGAAAAAGATTTTTTAGATAAATCTTTTGACAATCCAAAAGATCAAAGCAAACAAGAAGATAAGAATGGAAATCTTGTTGATGCCATGCATCATCCGTAGGTTGATGTTGCTTGGTGCATTGGGGTCAGGCTTTCGGAATACGCGGAGAAAATAATTCCCTACCTCACCCAACTTAAAAAACTCTTTCACTTGATTTTTTTCTTCCATGAGAAATTCAATTTAAAGGATAACCGCTTGCAAAGGAATATAGTTTCGTTCTTCCCCCGAAAGAAGCAGCTCTTGAATCTTAGATAGTTTCTGGCTCCAGCCACTTGCCGTCCTCACGGATGATGTTAATCAATTCATCGACCGCTTTATCGGAAGCGACAGAGCGCTTGACGACCTCTTTGCCCTTGTACAAGGTGATTTTACCTTTGCCCGAACCTACATAACCGTAATCTGCATCGGCCATCTCTCCTGGTCCGTTCACAATACAGCCCATGATGCCAATCTTCACCCCTTTCAGGTGATCAGTACGCTTGCGGATCATCGCTGTGGTTATTTGCAAATCAAAAAGCGTTCGCCCACAAGAAGGACAAGAAATGTATTCTGTCTTGGACATGCGGGTACGTGCCGCTTGCAGCACACCAAAGCTAACCGAATTGTGAAGTTTGATCTGCTCCAATACCTGGTTCCGATCTTGAGATGCTTCTGGATTCAAGGAAATCACAATTCCATCCCCTAACCCATCTACCAACAAGCCTCCTACATCTGTAGCGGCATACAGCATGGTTTGATCTGCGGTATGCGCCGGATAACTCACCTGCACCACCACTGGAGCGCTACAGTTCGCCTCCAATAACGCCACAAATGCCCTTCGCAAGTCGGGCATGCAATGGGCATTGCTGCTGGATAAAAGAAGGACGGTATCTTTTCTAGCGCCTACCAAAGAAATGGCCTTATCGATATCCTTTATGCTTACGGCTAGGAAATTAAGTTCCTGGTGAACTTCCGTCGCATTTTGATATTCAGGAATTTGGAATAGGGGAAATTTATTCAATTGATCACCCACAGCTTTCCAAATGGAATAGTTCTGGATTTCCTTCATCCCATTCGGAAGCATGAAGGGAATGGGATTGGCACCCGAATAAATAAAGTCACAACCCTGATCATTCATTTTCCACTTGTCCAATTCAGGCAAGTAAAAGTGTCCCACAGCCTTCATTTCACGATCGGTAACTTCCGAAAGCGCAGAAATATCCGCAATCACTCGGGGCACATTCTGCCCTCCAAAATTGTATACTTCGGTTACTTGACGCTTGGTGTATTCAAAAGGATGGATGGGATAGGATGCTAGGAGGGCTATCGGCGCATGCGCAGTTCGTGACGTATAGCGGTCAATCAAGGCACGTGCTACCGGTGCTTCAAACTCGGGATCTTCGGTCAAGGAAACGCGTACGGTATCTCCCAAGCCATCTTCCAAAAGCGTACCAATACCCACAGCAGATTTGATTCTTCCATCCTCTGCCTCGCCCGCTTCGGTCACACCTAGGTGCAAGGGATAGGGTTTGAAGCCTCCTTCATTGAGCTTTTGAACCAGCAAGCGGTAAGCCTGAACCATTACTTGCGTGTTGGAAGACTTCATGGAAATGACGATCTCGTGGTACTTTTCGTCTTCGCAAATTCTGAGAAACTCCAAGGCTGACTCCACCATTCCCAGCGGAGTATCTCCGTAGCGACTCATGATTCGGTCTGACAAGGAACCGTGATTGGTGCCGATACGCATGGCGGTACCATTTTCCTTACATATTTTTATCAAAGGCAAAAAACGCTCTCGAATCCGCTCCAACTCCTCGGCATAGGAGGCGTCCGTATAGTCGATTACTTCAAATTTCTTTTTGTCCGCATAATTGCCCGGATTGATGCGCACTTTCTCTACAATTTTGGCTGCCAATTCAGCGGCATTCGGCGTGAAGTGAATGTCTGCTACTAGAGGCGTGTTGTATCCTCGCTTTCGCAATTCCTCCTTGATATTCCGCAAGTTCTCCGCCTCTTTGAGCGAGGGCGCGGTGATTCGAATCAGTTGACATCCCGAATCAATCATCCGGATACACTGCTCCACAGAGCCTTGCGTATCCATCGTGTCAACCGTAGTCATGGACTGCACCACGATGGGATTGTCCCCCCCAATGATCACATCACCTACCCGTACCGGAATAGTTACTCTCCGCGAATACTGGGTTAAACTGTTGCAATAACCACCATCAAAAGGCTTCAATTGAGATTCCATAGCTTAAATATCTCCTAGTTGGGGACGAATAATTAGTTCTTCAACAACAGCACCCGGGGAAAGGTTATAGGCTCCCCAAACTGAATCTGCCACATCCTCCGCATTCACGAAACGAGAGGCGGGCAAATCAACTCCTGCCCAGGCATCTGTTAGGGTAGCCCCCGGTAAAATCGAGGTCACTTTGACTTGATGCGGTTTGAATTCTTCACGAAAACATTTGGTCATGCCTAGCATCGCCCACTTGGACACGGAGTAGCTCCCGCCATTGGCATAAGCAGTGATGCCTGCAATGGATCCAATACTAAAAATATGCCCAGATCTGCGTTGTATTAGTTCTTTGGCAAATGCTCGAGTAAGGTAATACGCGGAATAAAGGTTGGTATCCAACAGAAACTCCAAGTTTCCATCTGGCTCCTCATGAAGGGATCCTGGCAAGAAAATTCCAGTATTGTGAACGATTACATCCGGAATGCCTTTGGCTTTTACCGCTTCCGCAAAGTTTAAAACTTCCTCTTTCTTGGAAAGATCTGCCACATGAGTGATTACAGAAATTCCAGGGTAGGCTTGCTCCAAGGACTGCGTCAATGCAAGTAAATCTTGCCCATTTCGAGAACAGGTAAAAATATCAAAACCTTCCTTGGCAAATCGTTCGACAATTGCCCTTCCGATTCCTTTTGTACCTCCACTCACTAGGATACTTTTCTTCATTTGATTCGTTGCTTAATAGTTAGTGTAACAACTATTTACTTTAGACAAAGTTACATTTTTTTATGAATTGATTTAATCTGAAATAACGAATGACTTTAGATGGGTTTTTCTTTGGACAGCACCAATCCGCTTCACTACTTCCTACTCAGAATTAGCTTTGGCCAAAGGAAAGGTCAGGAAAAAAGTAGTTCCCTTGCCCACTTCAGTTTCATACCAGATTTTACCTCCAGCGGTTTCCACACCACTTTTTGCGATGGCAAGACCGAGTCCAGAACCCTGACTCTTGGTACTAAAGTTGGGAATAAAGATTTTGTCCCGAAGTTCTAGAGGAATCCCCTTCCCATTATCCGAAATTTCCAAAAATACAGCACGATCTGTTAGCCAGAGCCAAATCCGAATATGCGGCTTTTTCCCTGGCTCTACTGCCTGCATGCCATTGATGATCAAGTTGGAGATCACTCGGCCAAAAAGTTTGTCGTCACCCAAAATTGAGATTTGATCGGTGAAGGAATCGTCTTGGAATTCCAACTCCATCCGCTTATCGGTTTTAAAAAGCTCCAGGACCTTAAACAACACCTCCTTAAAGTTCATCAATTCATTATTGGGTAATGGCATCTTTGCAAAAGTGGAAAATGAAGAGGCAATTCCACTCAAGGCATCCACCTGATGAATCAAGGTTTCGAGCGACTTTTTCAGTTTATCTGCATCCTCTAATTTTCCTTCCCGCTCCAAACGAAGTAAATGTTGCAAGGTAAGCTTCATTGGAGTAAGTGGATTCTTGATCTCATGGGCCACTTGCTTGGCCATCTCCCTCCAAGCTGATTCCTTTTCAGTTGAGGCCAGCACCTTTTTACTTGCTTCCAACTTGGAGAGCATCTGGTTGTACTCATTCACCAATAGCCCAATTTCATCCTTGGAAGACCAGTACATCGGCTCGTTATTTTCAAGATTAGTCACCTTGAGTTTTTGGGTAAGTAAGCGAAAGGGTAGCGTCAAGTTTTTGGTAACCAAAAAGGAGATGATCAAAAACAGAATAAAAATCACCACAAATGCATTGAAGACATTTCCCAAAACATCAGAGATAAGCGAATTGAGTTCTTCTTCAGACTCGAAAAAAGGTATCGCCAACACCGCATTGATGGAGGCGTTGGACTGGGAAGGAATTGCCAAATACACGGTTTGGTACCTGAGCTTTCCAACCTGTTCTTCCAAAAGGGCCTCCACACCTTTGCCTTCCACCAATGCTGCCATTGCTCCAGGATGCATGCGGTTGGATAAAAGCTTCTTTTCGAAAATGGTAATTCTACTTGAAGTCACTAAGGATCCTTCCTTTCCATACAACTGGATATCTGTACCCACGGTGGATGCAAGTGCATTAATTTCCTCACTAAGTGCATCACGATCTACTTCTTCTAAGGATTGACCTCCAAAAAATCGGACTAGATTTCCCTTAATTAAGCTGGCTTTCTGAAGGTACTGTCCATTCAGGTCCTCCTTGTAACTTTGAGCCAGTAAGCCAGTAGTTAGGATTGAAATGATTAGAATTGGAAAGAAAAAGGCAAAATTCAGGTAGAGTTGGAGCTTTGTGGAGTAGTTGAATTCAAACTTTCGGTATCCCTGCAACAGCACACTCCCCAGAATGGAAAGAAACGTGAGGAAAACAAAGACCACAAAAAACAGCGAAAGGGTCCCGAAAAACTGTTTCACCGAAATGACCGGAGAAGACAAAACCCAGAGCTCCTCCCCATTTTTTATCCCCAGATGCTGGTAGCCCAAGGACTCAACTCCCCCATCAAGCAAGGCTGGATTTTGCAACATCAATCCAATCTCTTCCTGCTGGTAGTTAAAGCTGCCCGAACTTCGGATCAGTTCTCCTTCTTTAAATACCCCATAATCAAAAGGATAGGTCTTCAATTTTTCAGCATACTGCTCATCCAAAAGCAAACTTGGATAGGCGTTGCCAGATTGAATGCGCAGTTGATCAAACTCTAAATAGAGTGTTCCTAATCCAAGGCCAGCCTTGTTCATCGGAACAAAAGCTACAAACTTACTTTCCCTTCCACCCGCTGAGTCTTGTACATAATATAAATTAGGTACCTGAGTCGCGTAGTCGCTTTTGACAAACTCTTGCTGCAATTCCTGCAAGGACTCCCCCTCCAAACGTCCTCCGATTTGCTTGGCCGAAGGTGAAAAAATACGGATCACTACTTCGAATTGATCGAAATAATTGTCCAAATAAATTTTTCGGATTTTACTCACTACCGGATCTTTGGAGAGCAGAGGGTCTGCCAAACGATTCTGAATAAAAAGATCGTTTTTGAGCCTGGAAAAAATGTCTTCTAAAATCAAGGCTGTTCGTCCTTCGGAGGCCAACAGCTGCTGATTGGCAAAAACAACTTTGGATTGTGCCAGTCGATCCGCAGAAGATTGGTAGCTACTTGCCGCCACTATACTTGCAGCAATAAGGCTAGCATAAAAAAGCGTCAAGAAGGTTTCTAAACCTAAACGGTACACATTGGCAACTAGGTCAAACCTAATTATAGAAAATAGAAACAGGAAGTGGACCAAACCTGCTACCCCAAACCAATTATTCCAAAAAAAGAAAATTAGCGTGCAAACCCCAGCCACCACAAGTAAGGTTCGGTACACTAAACGCTTACTTGAGCCCCCACGGATAAATAAATTAAGTAAGGTAAAACTCAGAAACACATAAGCTGCTGCCCAGAGGAAAACAATCAAAAAGCTACTCCCCACCAGTTGATCAAAGCTTGGGATCGATGAGATATCCAAACTCCAAGATGCGCGTAGCACTAAATCCCGGACAATTGACCAGAGGCCCCAAAAAAACAAAGTAGAAATCGCAAAGGCCAAAATAAGTAATCCTTCCTCTCGAACCCGTAGCCGCCAATTGGCAAATTTTTCCAAGATGGATTTGGAGGAAAGTTGGTAAACCAATAAGCCTAAAATCAGTACGCTGCAGCCCGTATGAAGCAATAGATCCCCTAGGCTAGGCACCAACCAGGTAGAGCTGTATGCCTTTGGATCAAAAAGCAATAGATCTAAGTAGTCTTGCGGAAATCTGAAAGCCAACATGCCCGCTCGAATCACCAAAAGAATAAAAAAACCATAGCCTATGGCCTGCCATACTTGTCCTTTTATCCATTTATTTCTCAAAAAAATAAAACTGAGAAATGCATAGAGCAAAAAGATGGAAAAACTAAAAATCAACAAGGGAGTCGTCCATGTTTTCCCCACAGAAACAAATCCTAATTGAAAATCAATCCCAAATAATGGTTGACCGCTGGAGGATTTGACCTGGAAGGCTCCTTCGGTTGATTTGGGATATAGCGCAAACAACGAATTCCCAAATACCTCGGGGTTAGGCCCCATCACCACATATTCATTTTTAATATCCCCAGACCATACCAAGCGAAAAGCTTGAACAAAAAAACCGGCCCCTTCTTTCGGCGATATCTTTTGAAGCTTTAGTAAAAAAGTGCCGGATGGTGACTCATGAACTTGAAATTCTTGCGCTAAATCCAAAGTGGAAAAATCCAAACTGAACTCATTGGTAGACCAATACTGAAGCTCTTTTTGAGGGTTAACAATAAAAAAAGGATAGCTGTAGGCCTCACTACTTACGCGCTCAAAACTCAAAGAGTCCTGACCAGTACCCAGGCGTTGGAAAAGTTCGAAATCTAGGTTAAATGCTACTTCTACTACATGAATTCTATTTTCAATCGCCTGAATGTAGGTCTCCTCTTGACTTTTTTGATAAACAAAAAAATTCAAAATGAGGACTACAGGCAGAAGAAGTACGCTTCCAAAAAGAAGAATACTGCGGATAGAAAGCTTCATGAAGACTAAAAATAAATGTAATTATCCGCAATTATACTAGTGACTAAACATGCCAATTCTCCACTGCGGATAATTGTTCACAGACCACAGTCAACGGTCCACAGCTCACATAATTGAACTTCAAGCGTAATTTTCTTTGGTTAGTGATTTAAAAACGGATAATCACAAAAATAAAAAAGCAAAGTCTGGTATCAAACTTTGCCGAATAGTATTAGCGTGGTTGGAGTTTAGCTTTCTTTTTTTTGGAAGATCTGTACCAGAGGTAACCGATGATTCCTGCCATTAAATATGGCATCACCACGAGATATAATATCCCATTGTTGAGTCCGGCACCAATCGAGGCATCCCCATTGCTCACGTTGTTTTCAACGGATGCCCTACACATGGAACATTGTGCAGCCGCCGCAAGGGTACTAAAGAAACTCGCTGCAAGTAGAACTAAGATTTTGAATTTCATGTATTCTCCTGTATTTGAAAGGGTACTACAGATTTTAGAAAGTCTGGGTATAATAGGGAGCAATCATAAGGTAAACAATCACGCCAGTAATGGATACGTACAACCAAATGGGATAGGCATACTTGACCACTTTGCGGTGTTTATCTCGCTGATTGGTATATCCATAGTAATAGGCAAACAAGATGGGAAATAGTGCCACCGCAGCAAAGAGGATATGGGTAATCAACAAGAAATAGTAAACGATGCGAATCGCCCCTTCACCGCCAAAAGGAGTACTATCTGCAGCTCCATGGTAGATCACATAGGACACCAGAAATATGGCTCCCAAAACAAAAGCTACCGTCATCGTCGCCCCATGCAAATTGTACTTCTTCTGCTTGATAAACACCAAGGCCAAAATCAAGGCCACAGAAGCAGCAGAATTGATAATTGCATTTAGGTGAGGCAGAAAATAGACCCATCCACCTAGGGAGGTGATTTTGGTAGGCATAAATAAAAGAACAGCCACTGCCAGAGGAATGGCAATTGAGATGCCGATAATCCAATTTTTGACCTTTGCCTCCTGCGGAGCCAAATTCGCTGTATTAGTCTTTCCCATAAAGTAAAATTTTCGTTTCTAACATCAATAGATCCACTTCTTCTCGTGTAGTACCACTGTAATAGCCACGGATTCGACCTTCGTCGTCAATTAAAATAAATTTATCGCTATGCACAAAATCGTCTGGCACTCCATTTCCATCCAAAGCAGGCAGCACAAATCCACAATGTGCCAATTGAAAGGTTTCCTCCTTGGAGCCTGTCAGGAAATTCCATTTCCCAGGAATGGCATGATGTTCCTCCGCATATTCCTTTAGGATTTGTGGAGTATCGTAGGTTGGGTCCAAGCTAATGGACATGATTTGCACCTGCGATTCATCTCTGAAATGGTCATTTACACGCTCCATCTCCTTAGACATCACTGGACAAATGCTTGGGCAGGAAGTGAAAAAGAAATCTACAATCGTTATTTTTCCTTGCATTTGCGCCCTCCCCATCGGCTTCCCATCCTGATTAGTGAAGGAAAATTCCGGAATGTAATGCTGTGTACTATCCGTCACTGGACATTCCTGAAATGGATTATCCACCCCTGTTTGAAAGAAGATAGGTAGCTCATACTCGTTTTTTCCAAAGCCCTTCAAAAACAAGAAGATCAACACTGGAATTAACAAAATACAGACCAGGACAAAGCCCTGAAGAATTCGTAAACTTCGCATAGTAAGTGTATAACAAAAAAGAAGGTTGAAGTGATTCACTCCAACCTATTTTTTTTTAAAAATTATTTTCTACCAGCGCATCATAAAAATGTCCGATCCTTCCTTAATCAAGGTGATTACCAGCCAAACCAAAAAAATCAGCGGGACAATGATGGCATAAAATAGAGGCTTTGCTTCGTCACCTAAGTGCATAAAGGTCATCATGATGTATTTAGCCTTCCAAATGGTCAGGATAATAAATAGAGAATACAATAAAATACCTCTATCCATGGTAAAAGCCATCACGAATTCTGCCAAGGTAATCGCTAAAAGAAAACCTGCTGTTTTCCAGATTTTTTTTATTTTTTCCTCGTTTCTAGGAGTTACCTGAAGCGTAGATTTAGTGTCTTGAACTTCCATATTGCGCGAATTGAATTGCTTAGATCAAATAAAATAAGGTAAATACAAATACCCAAACCAAATCTACGAAGTGCCAGTAGAGACCGATTTTCTCAACCATCTCGTAATGGCCTCTCTTGTCATAAATTCCTACGGCAGCTTGGTAAAAGCAAAGGAACAACAAGAAAACCCCAATCGTTACGTGGAAACCGTGGAATCCAGTAATGAAGAAAAATAACTGAGCAAAAGACGCAGGACCATATTCATTGACCATTAAGTTGGCGCCAAAAACGGTCTCTGTAACATTCTGTCCCAAACCGTTTACAAAGGTGAGAAGTGAACCATTATCAGTACCATGAATGAAGTGAGACCACTCCCAAGCCTGGCAACTTAAGAAAGTAATTCCTCCGAGTAAGGTCCAAAGCATCCATTTAACCACGTCATTTCTATCATTTCGGTGGCCTGCTTCTACAGCCAATACCATTGTGACAGAACTAGCGATCAAGATAAAGGTCATAATCCCCACAAATATTAGCGGGGCATGCACTCCATGTAGGAATGGAAGTGCCTCAAATACCAATTCAGGAACAGGCCAGTACTCGTTGGAACCTGTGAAGGTTTCCGCAGCACCCGCATAGGCAGGGTAGCTGACACGAATAGCCAGGTAGGTGATTAGAAAAGCAGCAAAGGTGAAGATGTCAGAGAGTAGGAAAAACCACATCATGAGTTTTCCATAACTAGCCTTCAGGGGTTCATTTCCTCCTCCCCAAACGCCTCTTTTCGAACTTACTTCAATAGCAGTAGAATGCGCAGACATAGGTATATTTTTGTGCTGAGTTAACTTTAATGATTCAAAAGCAAAAATAGAAATAAATACAACCACAATCCTCCTAAAAAATGCCAATAAGTAGTTACCATTTCTAGGGTATTCAATGCTTGTGAATGTACCTTATATCTAAAGGTCGAAATTAATACAATAATCAGAAAAATCACACCGCTGATTAAATGAAGCGCATGCAATCCTGTGAAAACATATAAAAAAGATCCAGCTGGATTTCCTACAAAAAATACTTCCCGATCTACCAATGCTACCCAACTGTACCATTGACCCACTAGAAAAGCAATGCCCAACAACACCGTCAAAATCATCCAAATGCGTAAACCGAGAAAATTATCTTTTTTAGCTGCAAAATAAGCCGCTTGAACGCATATCGAACTGAGCGCAACAATTCCAGAAGTAATCCAAAAGATCTCTGGCAACTCATACTCCAGCCAATTGCCCTCAGCCTGACGGACGATATACGCACTTGTAAGTGCTGCAAACACCATCAATACAGTAACCAAGAATAGCCAAAGTGCAAATTTCTTTGGATGCATGCTGATGGGCTGCTCAACAATATCTATGTATTTTAATTCACTCTCCATGACTTAAGGCATTTTATCTAACAAATATGCAATCTGCACTACTGGCAAATAAATAAAGGATCCGAACATGATTTTTAAAGCTGACTTTCGAGAACAATCCCGCATCAGCGAAAAGGTTTGAGCCAAAAACAAAACCCCACATACCGTGGCTACAATTCCTGAATTCAATCCCACCAAACCGAAGTAACTAGGCAATAATCCCAATGGCAACAAGAAAAGGGTGTAAATCATGATTTGAATTGCAGTATTCAAATCCTGCCCTCCTCCACTTGGAAGCAACTTAAATCCAGCACGCTTGTAATCCTCATCACTCACCCAAGCAATTGCCCAGAAGTGAGGAAACTGCCAAACAAATTGAATCCCAAAAATAATCAAAGCCTCATAGGTGATCACTCCCGTAGCAGCGGTCCATCCCAGCAAAGGAGGCATCGCTCCAGGAATAGCTCCTACAAAAACAGCAATCGGTCCTACACGCTTGAGTGGTGTATAAGCAAATACATAAAGCAACATGCTCAAGATACCCAAGCCAGTAGTCAATGGATTGGTGAAAATCCAAAGCAAACTAATTCCTAAAAAAGCTATAAAACCGGTAAACCAATAAGCCTCCTGCAATGAAATAAGTTGCAAGGGAAGCGGTCGATTCTGGGTCCGCTTCATCAACTTATCCAAATCACGCTCCATGATCTCATTAGCAGCACCAGAAGCTCCTGAAATAAAGAAGCCCCCTAAAATCAACCCGATAAAACCAGGCCAACCGAATACACCACGGTCTCCAAGTATATAGCCGAAGACAGCAGAAAAAGTTACCAAAGCAGAAAGCCGAAACTTGATTAAATCAGAATAGGCCGCAAGCCTACCACGAATTAAAAATAGCAAGCTGCTTGATGTCACATCAACTGAGCTCATAGCTGCTGAATAAGTTTAGGGTTAGATTGATCCTTCAAATGAAGTAGTAGAATAAATTGAACTCCCAAAATCATGGAGCCGAAAAGCAAATGAACAGGCTGCAAGTAGGCAGGTATACCAAAATAGGCCATACCCATACCGGAAATAATCTCAAGTACTAACAGCAACAAAAGGGCCTGATTCCAATAGATTAAATAGCTGTGGCGAGTTGAAAATTTAACTGCCCACACAAAATACAGTACATGCAAAGCCAACAGCACTAAAGAGAAAGAGCGATGCACTAGGAATACCAAGCCCACCTTACCTACCCATTCCTCACGAAGCATATTTCCCATAGCAAATGAAACGCGATCAATTCCTTCTCTAACTTGTGTGCCCAGTACTACCTGAATCAACATCAATATACTTGCGGCTAAAAGCAAGACAAAGATTTTTTTCGGCATTGGACTCATAATTTGATTCGTTGCAAGCAAACGAGCAGCTCTGCGATGACTATACAAAAGCACAGCAACCAAAGCCAAAGCTAGAAGCATGTGCACCGTAATCATCCATGCCAATAAATTAGTGGAAACCACGATAGACCCAATCCAACCAGTAAACGCAACTAGAACCAGGGATATAAACGCCGTAATCGTAATCCATTTATCCTGTGACCAAAGTGAAAATGATTTGACCAAAGTCGCTAGAATTAAAAATCCAATTACTACTCCGATAAGCCGGTTGATGTATTCAATCCAGGTTTTGGTAGCATTGAACTCTTCCTCAATTTGAATAGACTTGTCATTGGCTAGTTGATCGGCAGTTTCTTTAAAGCCCAACTTGGACAAAGTCGCTACAAATCGTTCGTTTTTTGCAAGCCTTTTTTCGAGGTAAATCTCCTGATAATTTTCTGGAAGTTGCTCCACAGCTGTGGGAGGAATAACTGATCCAAAGCATTTAGGCCAGTCGGGACAACCCATACCTGAGCCCGTACTTCTCACAATGCCTCCTACCAGAATTAGAAAATAAACAGCTACCACAGTGATGCCTGAGAGGCGGCGGTAGCTGTTTACTTTATTTTTAGTGCTTTGAGCCATTCGCTACTAAGAGCTCTGCCTCTTCCTTCATGATTTCCAACTCTATTTTCACCTGCTCTTCCTCATGAGGTAGATTGGATTCAGGCGTTTGCGACAATGGAATGTGCTGAGGGATAAAATCTTCAGCTGCACCCGGCTTAGAGTAGTCGTAAGGCCAACGGTATACAGTAGGGATTTCTCCAGGCCAGTTACCATGTCCAGGATGCAAAGGAGTAGTCCACTCCAAAGTGGTTGAGTTCCAAGGATTGAGCGTAGCCTTTCTTCCTCTGTACATGCTGTAGAAAAAGTTGAAGATGAAAATCGCTTGCGCAGCAAAAGTGATAATTGCAGCTACCGATACAAACATGTTCAAATCAGTATACAAGTTGGTAAACTCAAAGTTGGTCCAAGAATAGTATCTTCTAGGGAAACCAGCAATACCAATGTAGTGCATAGGGAAGAACACCATGTACACCCCAACGAAAGTCAACCAGAAGTGGATGTATCCAAGTTTGGCATCCATCATTCGACCAAACATTTTAGGGAACCAGTGGTAAACACCTGCCATCATTCCAAAGAAAGAAGCAGAACCCATTACCAAGTGGAAGTGAGCAACCACAAAATAGGTGTCGTGCAATTGAA
>Ga0172372_10005487_pt1 | contig 17650 bp, 9 predicted proteins | sample LakKiv5m_2_FD_114544 | JGI IMG/M metagenome (GOLD analysis project Ga0172372, IMG submission 114544) | Freshwater microbial communities from Kabuno Bay, South-Kivu, Congo - kab_092012_9.5m | ecosystem: Environmental > Aquatic > Freshwater > Lake | place: Democratic Republic of the Congo...
CCCATTTGCTCCATCCCCCCTTCGCATGAAAACAGCCTTGTTGGTGGTCGATCTGCAGCGCATCTTTTTGGACCACCAGAAAGAAGCCCTGCGCGTGCCGGAAACCTGCGCCGCCATTAACGAGGTGTCCCGGCTTTACCGAGCCAGCCAGCAAACGGTCATCCATATCAAAGATATTCAGCGCCAGACGGCGGAGAATCACGCTATCATGGGATTCGTAAGCGACATAGATGTCGCTCCGGGAGATGGCCTGGTCGAGAAACTGGCCCACAACGCATTTTGGGCCACGCCGCTGCACAACATGCTTCAACAGGCTGGGGTGGACTTCGTGGTCATTTCGGGCTTTGCTGCAGAGAATTGCGTGTTAGCTACCTACTTTGGCGCGCTCGAAAACGGCTACAAAACGGCTATTCTCCAAAAAGGCGTAACCAGCCGGAACCCGGCCGCAGTCCAGGAGCTCTACCGCGACCGGCACCTGGTTTCCCTGCCGGTGTTGGAGGCTATGCTTTCCTGAGCCCCGTTGTTCCCGTGCCGGTGGTCCTTGAACCAGAGCCATGCGCTAACCGGCGTCGTTTGTTTTTTTGAGACCTATTCGGCTTTTTAATTGCATATTTTTGATCTATGATTTACAACGGACCTATTTTGTCCGGAAAGCCCATCGTTATATTCCTTATAATACACTGACAAGTATTGTATTACAAATTTAATTATTTAGTATTTAAATTAAAACAGCTAATTTTTCATCTTCACTTTCTTTCCAATTTGTTGTTTCCGGCGCCTGGTTAGCGGCCAATCTTTGCCTTGTATCCGGAGGGAAGAACCTAAAAAATGCGCAAGCAACACGGACAAAAACCAATCGCTTCCCCGGACTAAAGAAACGCGACTACGCCATAAACCAACGCACTAAACGCAAAACCCATGAACACCCGATTCTCCTTTTTCAAACGTTCAGCCTTGTTGGTGCTGCTCGCTTTTGCGGGCTTCGTCAACGCCCAGGTGTACAACACCTCCACAGACATCTACGACCAGGACATCGCCCGGAACGTCCAGTTTGATCCCTTTGATGGGGGGCATGTCACCACAGGCTTTAGCAACCTCCCGACCGCAGCCACGGGCACGGTGGCCAACCTGGTCAAATACGACGCTACCGGTGCAGCCGTGTGGGCGCATACGTATGACTTCGGTACCGGCGACTCGCGCGGCAACGCGGTCGAGAAAACGGCTGACGGCGGTTACATCATCGCCGGGCATGCCATCAGCCCGATTTCCGGACTTCCCTCGGCCATTCTCATCAAAACGGATGTGGCCGGCAACCTGATGTGGTCGCAGTATTACGACTACTCCACCAGCTACAGCGAAGCCTTTTCGGTAGAAGAAATCATCTTCCCTCTCATTGGCCCAACCTATGCCGTGACAGGATCCTTCAAGAATCCGGCATCCGGCACCCTGGACATCTTCGTTTTCCTGACCGATCCCTTCGGCAACATCATTTCCAATTCAGAATTTGATACAGGAGCCGATGAAGAAGGACTGTCCATCAAGCCTGGTCCGGCCTTTTCGGGTATCGCGGGACCGGCCTATGTGGTGAGCGGTTACTCCACCATCGGTGGCATGGGCAACAAGAACGTATTCGTCTGCGGCCTGGATTTTGCCCTCAACATGGTCTGGGGCGAAGTGTACGGTGGGCCTGGCGACGAAGAAGGTCGCGCACTGGAGGTCAGCCCTGCCGGAAACATCCTGGTGGGTGGGTATTCCAACAGCTTCTCCAACGGCCGTCAGGATGTCTTTGTCAGCTTGCTGAACAGCGCCGGCGCACCCCTTTGGCAGAACATTTATGGCCTCAAGAAAGATGAAGAAGGCTATTCCGTAGAATTCATCAGCGACGGCACCATCGCCGTTACCGGCTGGACCAACCAACTTTCTGCGGCGGGCAGCACGGACGCCTTTCTCTTCAAAACGGATCTGGCCGGTACGCTCCTGTTCTCCCGCGCCTACGGCGGAGCCAATGACGACATCGGCTACTCCATCAAAGAGAGCATTTCCTCGACTGGTGTCGGCGGAGGCCTGATCATGGCCGGTGTGTATGGCATCAATCCAGCCGTTGTCTTTGACGACCGCGACATTTACACCGTCCGTACTAACGCCGCCGGTCTGGCTCCCTGCGCCAAGAATCCGAAGTTCCGCCAGCTTGCGGTTACCCCCCTCTTCAACACGTTTGTTCTGCCTGCCAACAACACGGCCTTCAACGTCAACCTGGCTCCTGCCGATCCCTTTGTGCCCTTCACCCAGCAGAACCGCTGCTGCACCTGCGCGGACATGGTGGTCAGCTTCACCTACAGCCCGAGCATCTTCTGCTCCGGCACCACGGTCAACTTCATCAACACGAGCACCTGCGTGGACAATTTCCGCTGGTTGGTCAACGGCGTGCTCGTGGGCAGCACGGCTAACCTCAGCTACGTGTTCGCCACGCCGGGCATCTACACGGTAACCCTCCAGGGCAACAACGCCGGTTGTGTCGCCCTGTCGTTCTCGCAAACCATTCTGGTCTCCTGCGGTCCAACACCGCGTCTGGACGATGAGCTGGCCGCCAGCCCGCTGCAGCTGAGCCCGAACCCCGCCATAACGCAAGTTACGGTGCAGGCAGCATTGGGCGAAGGGTCCACGGAGTCTGCGCAAGTGTTGGTCATGGACATGACCGGTCGCGTGGTCTACACCCAGAATCATCCGGTCGATGGTCAGCACCTGACCCTGCAAATCTCCACCGCCGATTGGGTGGAAGGACTGTACCTGGTGCAGGTCCAGAGCGGAACCGTGGAGCAAACGCAACGCCTGATGATCGCCCATTAAACCACTCAGGGATTACCGAATGGAAGGTTCCAGGCCCGGTCTGGCAATTCCATCCCATTCAGTGAACCTGCGGAATAAGCCCTCCCTGTTCGCTGCTGCGGCTGGTCCTTGTGACCAGCCGCAGCTTTTTTTATCCGTTTGCATTTTTAACTAAATGTTATTTTCTATGTGATTTACAAAGGATCATATCTGTCAAAATTGGCAGACAGCAGATCATGTGCATTCTTTTGTAAAACAATAAATTATGCAGTAAGTAAAATTAAAAGCAATTAAAAACTGGGTCTTTTTATGACATTATACTCGCCTTGATTTGTTCTTTACTGCGGCTTTTTTACCCCGCAACTTTGGGTCATGAGCAGCGCATGCTGCCCGAAGCAACGAATCCTTTTCCCCCGAAAACAAACCGCAACAACCATGAGATCCCTGCTTAGACAAACCCATGTCCTTTTGGTCCTGCTGCTGCTGGCCGCCAGCCAGCACGTGTCAGCCCAGTACTTCAACGAAACGATCGACATCTTCAAGGAAGATATTGCCCGCAATGTTGAACTCGATCCCACCGATGGTGGCCACGTAACCACCGGCTATACCCGCGGCGATGCATCGGGAGCTGTGGCTCCGATTTTTGCCAACCTGCTCAAGTACGACATCCTGGGCGCGGTGGTATGGTCGCGTTTGTACGACTTTGGAACGGGCCTTTCCCGCGGCAACGATGTCGAGAAAACGGCAGACGGCGGCTACATCATCGCCGGGCATGCCATCAGCCCGGCCACCGGAATTCCCTCGGCGGTACTGATTAAGACCGACATGATGGGCGCGGTGGTCTGGTCGCAGTTTTACGATTTCTCCGGTCCGTATTCGGAGGCGTTTTCCGTAGAAGAAATTATCCGACCCGGTTTTGGCCCGATGTATGCCGTAACCGGTTCCTACCGCAATCCCTTCAACGCTACGCTGGATGTGTTTGCCATGCTGACCGACGGCGGAGGCTCCATCGTCACGATGAGCCAGTTTGACACCGGCTTTGATGAGGAAGGTCAAAGCATCAAGCCTGGTCCCGGTTTGGGCGGTGGTGGTGGTCCATCCTTTTACGTAAGCGGGTACTCCACCTTTGGCGCAGCAGGCGGCAAGAATGTGTTTGCCACGGGTTTAGACGGTGCGCTGACCATGGTGTGGGGCGAAGTTTACGGAGGCCCGAAAGATGAAGAAGGCCGTGCGCTGGAAGTGCTGCCCGGCGGTGATGTGCTGATCAGCGGCTATTCCAACAGCTTCAGCAACGGCAAGTTTGACTTCTTCGTGAGTTTGCTGGATGCCGGCGGTGCGCCCATCTGGCAGAACATTTACGGCCGCAAGAAAGATGAGCAGGCCTATTCCATCGAGCTGTTCAACGACGGCACCTTTGTCACCTCTGGTTGGACCAACCAGACGCCTACCGGCACCAAAGACATGGCCGTTCTGCGCGCAACCCTGGCAGGCACGCCGATCTTCAGCCGCACCTTTGGCGGTGTCCGCGACGACATCAGCTACTCGGTCAAGGAGAGCGTCTCTGCAGCCGGCTTAAGCAACCAGATTTTGTTGGCGGGTGCCTACGGCATCGCCCCGGCAGCGGCCAGCGATGACCGCGACATCTACGTGGTCCGCACCAACGCGTCGGGCGATAGCTCCTGCCCGCGCGATCCCGGTTTCCTGCGCCTGGCCGTCACGCCACTTTTTGACAATTGTTTACTGATGCCCATGAACACGGCTTACAGCGGGCTGGTTACCGTCCTGGATCCCCCGGTACCAACGCTGCTGACCGACCGCTGCTGCTCCTGCGCCGACATGACGGTAGGCTTCAGCTACGCTCCGCTGGCCTTCTGCGCCGGTACTCCGGTTACCTTCAGCAATACCAGCTCCTGTGTCGATGAATTCCGCTGGCAGGTCAATGGGGTATTCGTGAGTTCAAGCACTGACCTGACCTACGTGTTTGCAACCCCGGGAATGTACACCATCACGTTGGTTGGCCGCAATGCCGGCTGCCCGGTCAAATCGTTCAGCACCACGGTGCTCGTTTCCTGCAGCCCTTCGCCCAAAATCGAAGAGGACATCATTCCGGAGTCTCTGACGCTTGCCCCCAACCCGGCCCAGACCCATGTTCAGCTGAATGCCCAGCTGGGTGAAGGCGCTGAAAGCGTAGCCTTTGTTACGGTCACGGACATGACCGGACGCAAGGTCGCAGCGCTGCAGGCTCCGGTGCAACATGGAGTGCTCCAGGTTGCGTTGGAAACGGCCTCCTGGAACCCGGGCATGTACCTGCTCCAGGTATGGAGTGGAAAAGCAACCCTGACGCAGCGCTTGCAGGTGGCCCGCTAAGGCGTACGCACCGCTACGCGGATCCTGATCAAGCCTGTTGTTCGCTCTCCGGCCGCCCTCCACAGCGGCCGGAGGTTTTTTTGCGTCCTGTTCAACGCCCCGGATACGGCGTATTGCTCCACTCGCCGCCGGTGATCTGCTCCCTCAACCCGAGGTCCGCACGCGCCGTGGCGATTTGCGCTGTCGTTTTTCCACCACTTTTTCTTTCAGCCATAGAATGGCCGAAATCTCGCGGGTAGCGTCCATGCGCTCCAGGAGCCGATCCAGTTTTTCGGACGGCCCTGCTGGCAGGTTGGTCAGTTTTTTGAGGAAAAGAATCAGGTTCAGGTTAATCGTTTTGTGGTAGCTGGACAACACCTTGTTGCGCCGCAGGAACACGCTGAAACTGTCAAAGAGCGAAAAAAGCGCGTCGGTCTCGCTCGTTTCGTAATAGACTTTGAGCAGCAGCACCTTGGAGTCCAGGTTGTAGAAAACGTCGTCGTAGTCCACTTCCTGCAGCAGCTGCAGCACCTGATCGTACTGACCAACCGTATAATAATATACGGCAAGATTATACGTATAAGCGTTTTCACGAAAGGCTGGAGGCAACTGATCTTTGTACTGCCGGATGAATTTCCTGACCCAGCGGTATTCGCCCACCCGCAACCCAACTGTGACCATGTTTTTGTAGTTCGAAGGGGAGAGCTGGCCCTGATCCAGCAGCACGTCGCGCTTGAGGGCTTCCTGGTATAAGCTGAGCAATTCCTGCAGGTATTCCGGAGCGCCTTTGTTGGCCTGGCGAATGCAGAAGTTGATGGCGTGGATGTACACTTCGTACTGTTCCTCATGGGCCAGCAGCAGCGCGCCGCGCTCCATCCATCCGCGCAGTTCGCGGTAGGCCAGCTCGGGCTCCTGTTCGCGCAGCATGCGCAGAATGGCGCCGTACAGCGCCACTGCGGGTTCGCCCGCATAGGCCTGGTGTGCCATGAGCCCTTCGAGCTGGTCCACGAGCGTCACTTCTTCGTCAACCTGCAGAATGTGTTTGAGGTTGAGAATTTCGCAGGCCAGGCGCAGGCGGCTGGCCAGGTAGTATGCGTCCAGCGAAGACAGTGCCGCTACAGGCGCCAGCTTTTGCGAGCGAAAATCCTGCCGTGCATTGAAGCGGTGCTGAGCCAGCTCCAAAGCATAGCGATCGTAGTGGTATTGCCCGTCGCGCATGCGCTGTTCGTCCAGCCCTTTTCGGCTTCGGCCCAGCGCGTAGCGAAGGTGTTTGTCCTGTCTTCTGCGCTCCAGCTCCTCAATCAACAGCTGATCCTGCCGCTGCGGATTGCGGCTCAGCGCCTCCTGCTGCAAGAAACCCTCCAGGCGTTTGAGCAGTTGGGAACTCAGGGTTCGAAAGGCCGCATCGTCAAAGGCGGCTCCCGGGTAGAGCCGCTCCCAGACCGCACTGCGATCCGGCTCCAGGATGCCCGGGTAAAAGAAATCGTTTTCCAGCACCGCGAAAAAGCGCTGCAACTCCGGCACCGGGTTGAAGTAAGCCGAATTCAGGTAGTCGCCAAAGCGGGCGCGCTCCTTCGGCAGGAGGGCGTGCAGCATTTGGAGCAGTTTGCTGTCCTTCACGGTTTATGTTCTTTCAAAAGTGTTTTACAAAATACAGAGAAATGCGAAGTCGCGAAACGTGAAATTGCACAATTTCCTCAAAATCAAGGCATTAAAAATGAAGCCACGAAACACTGCACACCTGACCAGTCCACATTCCCGCATAAATGTACCCTGCCCTTCGCCCGAATTCCATCAACTTTGGGGCAGGAACGATGGCCATAAGCATGGGAAAACCGGCCGCGTACGCGTACCTTACCGAACAGGAGATTTTATGAAACCGTGGATGAACCCCCTGCGTTTGTTGGGCCTGGTCCTTTGCTGGACTGCGCAATCGCTGTTTGCCCAGCCCGGCAGCATCGTGTGCAATCCCATTGGCCTGGGCGAATTGCCGTCGAGCTTTCCGCTGGAGATCGTGGACAACAATTTCGGCAGCGGCTCCGAGCCGGATATCTGGCCCGACTGCGGTGGCGGAGCCAACAGCAAATTCTACTTTTTCCGGTTGCCCGAAGGCTTTACCAACGTCAGCGTACAACTAATCCCGCAGGAGTCGCGGGTGTTTCAATTGGCGTTGCTGGATACGGCAGCCTGTTTCTTCCCCGGTCCGGGCCGTTTCATCGCTGGCACGGATGATTGCGCAACGGCGCCGGGTGAAGCGCTCCAGATTCCCTCGAGTGGGGTTTGCCTGACCAAGGGCGGCGGCTTTTTTCTCAAGGTTTCCGGACAGACGGGGAGCTACTTGTTGCGGCTTCAGGCTTTGTTGCCGACCTGCGCTGATGGCTGCGCGAACGGAAGCGAGATCGGGCCCGACAGCCTGGCCGCACCCGTCCTGGTCAGCTCTTCGGCGGACTCCACCTTGTGTGCAGGCGATGTGGTGTTTCTGCAGGTAACGGACGCGTCGGCCTACAGCAGCATTGTCTGGGCGGGCATCGGTGCGGGCAGCCTCATCACGGTCAACAAGCCGGGCATCTACACGGCAACCGTCAGCAACGCGGCCGGCTGCACTGGCCAGGGGCGAATCATCCTGAACTACGATCCCAAATGCGTATGGCCCGGCGATGCCGATCGAAACCAGACCGTGCAGGCCCGCGACATTCTCCCGATCGGCATTGCCTTTAACCGGACGGGACCTGCCAGACCACCGACCTCCGTTCCCCCGCTGGCCTTCGAAGGCCAATCCGGACCGGACTGGCCCTTTGACTTACCGGGCATCTACGATGGCATCAACCTGAAATACGCCGACAGCGACGGCAACGGCGCCATCAACGCCGATGATGTGCTGGCCCTTGAACTGAACTACGGGCAACAGGTGCCGCCCAGCCTGACAGAAAGCGGCCGCTGGGCTGCACCGGGCAGCCTGGATGAACCCTGGGCGCGGGCCAGTTCCGGCGATCCGCCGCTGTTCATCGTCTTTGACCAGGACAGCGTCGAAGCCGGCGATACCCTCCGCGGCAGTGTGCTGTCCGGCACGGCCTTGGAACCCGTGAGCGACCTTTACGGCTACGGGCTCAACCTGACGCTGCCGATGGCGTTCATCGATTCCAATTATTTCGAATTGGATTTTTCCCCGAGCTGGTTAGACGATGACGGCGACGTGGTCGGGTTTCACCAGTTTGTGCCCTCGCAGGGCTTCGTGGATGTCGGCTACACACGCACCGACCAGACCGCGCGCAGCGGCAGCGGCGTGCTGTTCAACTTCGGGGTGATCGTGGTGGACAATCTGGATGGAGTCCGCGTGACCAAGACCCGCCAGCTGCCCTTCAATTTTCAGGATTTGCTGGCCCTGGATGTCGGTGCAGACAGTGTGTTGCTCAACCCCTTGCCGGATACCGCCAAGGCCCTGGAGTTCTGCGACAGCCGCGGGTTGAGCACGGTGTCGGAATTCATCGATGCCTTTCGCGTTGGCACGCGCACGGTGAACAGCGGCAACAATGGCGGCTACCGCTTTCTGACGGTTAACTCCAACTTTCTGAAGGCGGGTTCCAACTACACCTTCGGGTTCAGACCGGGCTATGTCGGCCCGGCTACGGACCAGCATTGGCGGGCCTGGCTGGACGCCAACGCCGACGGCGATTTCGACGACGACGGCGAATTGCTGGTCGATCAGGTCCGCAACGGATTCTTCCAGCGAAGCATCACCGTCCCTGACTCCGCGGCGATCGGCTGGACGCATCTGCGCATCCAGATGAAGCGCTCGGACGGCGTGCCGCCGGAGCCCTGCGAAGATTTTGCTTTCGGCGAAGTGGAGGACTTTTTCGTGGAGATCCGCCCATCCGGACCCCGCTTTGGGGTCGAAGGGGTGCAGGAGCGCCTGCAGGTCTGGCCCAACCCCGCCCGGGATCGCGTACTGATCGCCTTGCCTGCGGATGCCGGCGAAATGAACCGCCTGCGCCTGATCAGCGCCCAGGGCCAGGTGCTGGACCTGACACTGCCCGAACCGGGCAACAGCGTGGCGCTGGACCTGGGGGCCCTTCCCCGGGGATACTACACCTTGCAGGCCAGCGGCCCGCTCGGCGTCTGGACCGGCAAGCTGATTTTGCTGCCCTGAAGGTTGCGTGCTAACTTGTTGGCATGATGACCAACCGGACGATGCGACGCGCGCTGCTGGCAGCGCTCCTGCCCCTGTGGCTTTTGCTGGGTGGCTGCAAAGAGGACGAGAACCCTTCGCCCGATTACCGGCCCGTGGTGGCCGTGCACGGCTATCTGGGTTCCGGCGATACCTGGGCCGCCCATTTCAAGGCGTTTTCGGCGCGCGGCTATGCCGACGACCGGCTCTACGCCTTTGACTACAACAGCCTGGGCAGTGACGACCTGACACTGACGCAGCTGGATGCCTTCATTGATCAGGTGCTGGCCAGCACGGGTGCCGAGCAGGTGGACCTGATGGGTCACTCCAAGGGCGGCGGACTCGGCTATGCTTACCTGGAAGATCCCTTCCGGGCAGCCAAGGTGGCGCACTACGCACACATCGGCAGCTTCCGCACCGACTCAGCGGCGGGTCCCGCGGCGGATGTGCCCACGCTTAACCTCTGGTCGCCGGACGATCTAGTCATCAGCGACAAAGGCGACATTCCCGGCGCGGTCAACGTAACCATTCCCGGCGCGGACCACTACCAGATTGCCACCCACCCGGACGGTTTTACCGCGTTGTGGAAACATTTCAACGAGACCGACCAGGTGCCGGCGCCCGCTACCCTCGAGGGCAGCCTCCGTATCGGCGGCAAGGCGCTGACGTTTGGCGAGAATACCCCCCTTTCCGGAGGTACGGTCGAAGTGTGGGCGCTCGATGCGCAGGCCCAGCGCCTGACCTCGGCTCCTGCGCTCACCCTGACCACGAATCCCGACGGCTCCTGGGGTCCCGCCGACATGCCCGACGCACCGTACCTGGAGTTCCGGGTGCGCGGGGCCAGTTCCACGGCGCGGGCCATCAACTATTTCCGCTCCGCAGGCTCCACCACCGACCGCTGGATTTACCTGCGCACCATTCCGCCCCCGGTTACCATTGCCGGACTGCTCTTGGCCAGCTTGCCGCAGGACGACAACCAGACCGTTCTTGCGGTGTTCTCGTCCAGCCAGGCCGTGCTCAGCGGCCGCGACAACCTGGATGTGGACGGCGTTGACCTCGCAACTCCCGTTCTGGCCTCTCCGGAGCAGACCACCATCGCCTACTTTCTCTACGACGATGGCGATGCCAGCAGTTCCGGCTCCGTGAACCCTGTATTTGCGAGTTTTCCGTTCCTAAGCGGGGTGGACCTGTATTTTCAAACCGCCACGCCCCAGACCATCCTGCTGACGTTTAACGGCCGGCAGCTGCCGGTGCGCAATCTGCGGTCGGATACGGACGGCCCTATCGTTGCCGTTTTTGATTAGGGGGTACCCTAAGGGTACTCCTAAAAACTCCATATACTGCGTTATGCCAAATTTTTAACATCCTCATTTACAACAGTAAACTCCGGTGTTAAAAATTTGGCATGCCTTGTCTCTGGGGTTTTTAGAAGTACCCTAAGACACAACCTGATCAACGGCGGCCTGCGGTCTCCCGGTCGCGGCGGTATTGCGCTGCGCGGCGGCGGCCCTTCGCCTCCATGCTGCGTTTGAGGGGCCGCATCAGGGCGGGAAACATGCTGGCCATTTTGGCGAGCCAGCCGCGGTGGGCCGGCACGATACATTCCGCTTGCCGGGTTTTCAAGGACCGGAGAATGGCCTCCGCGATCCGCGCCGTTGACAGTGCCCCTGGGCCGGAAAAGGTGATGGCGGCTTCCGGGTAGTGGAGCTGCGCATCCAGCATGGGGGTGTCCACCAGATCGGGGCACACGCAGGTGACGGCGATGCCGTGTTCAGCCAGCTCCTGACCGGCCACCAGCGAATAAGCGCGCACCCCAAATTTTGAGGCGGAATACACCCCGATGCCCGGCACCGGGGCCAGCGCCGCCATGCTGGCGATGTTGACGATGTGGCCTTTCACGCCGGCGCGGATCATGCGGGCCGCCACCAGGCTCGTGCTGTACATAACCCCTTTCAGGTTCACATCGACGTGCCGGTCGATGCTTTCCGGGCGCACGTCCTGTATCCGCCCCGGTACGATAATGCCGGCGTTGTTGATCAGCAGGGTAGGGACGCCAAAGGCTTGCTCCGTCCGGTCCAGCGCGCGCTCCCAGGCAGCCGCCTGGCTGACGTCCATTTCCAACAACAACAATTGTTGTGCAGGGGCAGCCGCGCCCAAAGCTGCCTGCAGCGCGTCCACGCGCAGGTCCAGGGCTACCAGCCGCCAGTTTGCAGCCAGGAGGCGTTTAGCCAGTTCCAGGCCGATGCCAGAGGCGGCGCCGGTCAACACGGCAATGCCGGCGCTTGAAGATTCAGAACCCATGCCCGAAAGGTAAGCCGTTCCGCCCTTACGGGATAACCTGGAAGGGCTGGCTTTGCACCGCTGACGCACTGCGCAGGGTCAGCCAATACTGGCCGGGGGAAAGGTCTCGCGCGCTGTAAACGACCTGGTTGGCGCCTGCGCTCTGGGCGATTCTGCGGCGGGCTACCAGGTGCCCAGCGGCGTGGTGGATTTCTAAAGTGACCCGCTCGTCGGCACTTGCTGTCCAGCGGATGGTGAGCTCATTCCGGGTCGGGTTCGGGCGAAGGGTCAGGCTGCTTTCTACCAGTGTCTGGCTTTTCAGCGTGCTGCTGTCGGTGTGGAAGCTGTACCAGCCACTCACCCCGGGCGCGGGCGCTAGATCCGGACGCTGGGTGCTGCACAAGCTGACCACATCCACGAGGTACTGCGCGGCCGTGTCGAGTCCGCTGAGCAGGAGGGACGCTTCAGGGGCGTGACGCGTATTCAGCCATTCCCCCGGTTTACGGAAATACACCTGGTAACCGAGATCGGCAGCGGGGTTGGGCAGCCAATGCAGCCGGGCGCTGTTGTGCTGAATGTCTTCGGCTTGAATGCCCCTGGGCGAGAAACACTGGCCGGAGCTGACCCGGATGGGGTAGGACCAGGGGCTTTGCGCCGTTTGTGTCCGGGCGGTGTCGCAGCGGGACTGAACCTGCAGTTCAAACTCCTGCACCGGCTCCACCGGGCTGATGGTGTAGTTGGTGGTTTCCGTGTATCCGTATTGCCAGGCGGTATCGCTGCCGCTGGTCTGGCGGTATCGGACCGTGTAGCCTTCGCTACCGTAAACGGGGTTCCATTCCACCTGAATTTCGTCGGTAAGGCCCGCGAGCTTGCGCACGTGATTGGGCGCCTGGCAGGGACCGTCTTCAAACAGTGAATCGGGCAGGGTGAGCGACGCGCTGAAGCTGTTGGCGCAAAGGTTGGCGGTGTCGTTGCCGTAAAGCACGGATCCGGTCACGGTGTAAGTGCCCGGGAGCGCGTAGGCGTGGCCGGCCGGTTTCGGATCGCTGCTGGTCCAGCCGTCGCCAAAATCCCAGCGGTAGCCGCGAATCTTCTCGGGGGTGGTCAGGGTAATGTTTTCTACCATAACATAATTTATGTTATGGTTTAGCGAAAAGCTCAGCGTAGGCAGGTTGTCAGGGTTCACCGTAACGGGCAAAAAGTCCTGCGCCAGCACCACGCCGGTTTCCATTTGAACCAGTTCTACAAAAATCAGGAACGGGGTATTGACGCCGTAGTTGGCCAGGTTAACCAGATCGCGGACACGCTGGGTAAACACGTTGGTGTAGAATTTCTCGTCGGGTTTTCGGCTGGTGTAATAGCGAACCGTGGTGCCTGGAGGGAGTGCGCCCAGCCCTACTCCATGGGCGTCCGTCAGCAGGTAGCATACGCTCAAGGTGTCGTTCAGTTCATAGACACAGGGCAGAACGTCGTGCACCAGTTCAATGCGCGGGGCCGTGCTGGCAAACAGAGCGCTGTCGGCAATCCATTGGCTGAGGTAGTCTTTTACGCTGGCAAAGCGAGGATCGCCGGCCAGGTTGGTCCATTCGTATTTATCCTGATCCCGGTAGGTGCCAATCCAGTACAGCTCTTCCTGAACCGGTGCATTGGCGGTGTCACAGGGTGCCGTTCCCCCGCCTACACCGCGGTATTTGATGTAGTGGAATTGCTCGTCGCGCACGGAGAACTGCACAAAACAGCTGGTCTGGCCGTTGGGTTTGCGAAGGCTGGTCAAAGCAGGGCGATTGACCATCAACGCGGGCTGTTCCACGAAAGGCATCAGGCTGATCCCGTCCAGATAAGGCCTACCGTCCGGGAAGCGCGGCGACCCGATGCCGGCGATGTCCAGCACAGTCGGGAACAGGTCCAGTGTGCTCACCGGGCTGAACACTTGTTCAGCAAAGCTTTTCTCCGGGTGCCGGATCACCAGAGGAATGCGATTGACGGTTTCCCACAAGGCAAACTTGTGCCAGTGTTTCTTTTCGCCCAAAGAATAACCATGATCGCTGACTAGAATCACCACGGTGGTTTCGGCCAGGCCGCTGCTGTCCAGCGCATCAAGCACCCGGCCAATCTGATGATCGATGCTTTTGACAGCCGCCAGATAGCTGATGACCGCATTGGCCCGTTTGGCTTCGGCCAGAATTTCCTTGCGCGCTGCGGTGTCCAGCATGGGGTCAACTGATGGGAGAACCGGGAGCAGGTCCATCCACTGTTCAAAGGCGCCTTCCTGATCGCCGTCAGTAGCCAGGGATTGCCCAAACGGGGGAAGGGTCTCGTAGTCGGCCCATTTGGGTTCCGGTTGCGGCGGCATGATCACGCCATTGGGAGGCCACTGGTTGGCGGGGATGTTGTAGGGATAGGGGAAGGGCAGGCTGTAGAACTCGGTGGTATCCACGTAATCCGGTCGAAAGTACTTTTGGGGCAGGGTCAACGGCTTGTGGGGGAGGAAGATCCCCAGGGCCATAAACAGCGGGCGATTGCAGAACTGATCGGGATGGGCGGCATAGGCCTCCAGGAGCCCGACTGCGGTATCCGCAGCCAGATAGTCGATGGTGTAGGGCTCAAGGGTATCGTTAAACGGCGACCAGATGTAGCCGGGAACCCCTTCATCTTCGTAGAGATCTTTGATATCGCGGTCCGGAACGAAAGCGATGTAGTTGCTCCAGCTCAGTTTTCGCAGGCAGGGGTCGGTTTGCTGCGAGTCAAAGTCGTTGTCAAACCCTTCGTTTTTCCAACCATAATAAACCTTATTGATGCCGACGGTATAGTATCCGGAGTCGCGGAGAACTTCGGCCATCGTATAGACCACGGTGTCTTTGGATAGGATCTGGAAGTTTTCCCGGAAGACGGTTTGAATTTCTTCGTTGTCGTAAATGCCGGTATAGTCCGGATCTTTTCCGCTCATGAAACTGGCGCGGGAGGGACCCGATTTGGGCGCTGTGCAATAGGCGGATTGAAAAACGACGCCGCTTCGGGCCAGGCGGTTCAGGTTTGGAGTCTCCACCTGGGGGTGACCGTCGAGCAGGTAATGCTGATAGTCGTTGAGGTCATCCACAACGATCATCAGAATGTTGGGCTTGTCGGCAGTCTGCGACCAGGCCGGCAGGGTAACGACCATCAGGCAGAAAGCCAGCGCGATTTGCTGCGCAAAATTTGGCATGGAAGGACCGATTGGGATAGTACGCCGTTTCACGCCTCGATCACCAGTCATCTTCATCAGCACCTTGGGCAGGCGCTTTAGCCATAAAGGCATTCAGTGAGGCAATAAGTTCCGTGCAATAGGTATGTACCTGTTCGGTATAGTCCTTGGTTTCGGCATTGCTGTAGGTGGCGGGTTCCAGCCATTGCTCGAGCGGGTAGTACGTGGCTCGTTCCAAATTGAAGTTGCTGATTTTGTAGCGGTAGCGGCCATCTTTGAACCAAAGCGTCAGCGTGTATTTAACCAGCATCTGGCTGCGGATGCGCTGTTTGTCCACCGTTCGGAACATCGGGATGCGGTATTTGCCTTCCATTTTTCCCTGCGCGTCGTCCTGAAGGGTGTAAAAGCTGGCCGGATCCTTGATCTGGGACTTGACCCATTCCCCCGCCCGCACATACGCATCGGCTGCGTTGAGGCCGGCCACCTCCGTAACGCCCGCATAGGTCCATAGCCCGGTGCTGGAGTCGATGGGGTAGGGATGTTGCGGCGAAGGTTTCTGGGCGCTGCCGAGGAAAGGAAGCCCGATCAGAAAAAGCGTGAAGAGGCGGTTGAACTTCATACGGGTGCAACGAATAGAAGGGTTGTGCTCACAAGATATCAAAGGGTTGTTAAGCGCGAAAAACAGTTGCACGTCATTTAGCATGCGTGTAGAATTTGCAGCTAAGCGGATGCTTTTGGGCGTGTGTTGGCATGCATGATCCTTTTTATTTTTCGATTAATTTGTAATCAATTAAAAATCAACAACAAAAGCTTATCCACAGACCGAATTTCGCCGGTCTTTAGGTTGGGTAAATCGGCTGTTTTCACGTAACTTTACCATGTTATGCCCGGCGGTAGGTCGGGCCAAAAAACGCACCGCAATTGAGTACTGAAAACGTTTCCCCTGCCGATACCTCCCCGGTTTCCGGCACATTGGCCGAAGGCCATTCCCATGCTGCTGATTATACGGCAGACAACATCCAGGTCCTCGAAGGCCTGGAGGCGGTCCGCAAGCGACCGGCCATGTACATCGGCGACATATCAGTCAAAGGGCTCCACCATCTGGTTTACGAAGTGGTGGACAACTCCATTGACGAAGCCCTGGCCGGGTATTGCGATTCCATCGAGGTAACCATCCACCCCAACAACTCCATCTCGGTCTTAGACAACGGTCGCGGTATCCCGACCGAAATGCACAAGAAGGAAGGCAAGTCCGCCCTGGAGGTGGTCATGACGGTGCTGCACGCCGGGGGCAAATTCGACAAGGACACCTACAAGGTTTCCGGCGGTCTGCACGGTGTAGGGGTGAGTTGCGTGAACGCGCTTTCCACCCAGTTGCGCGCAGAAGTGCACCGTAACGGCAAAATCTGGGTGCAGGAGTTTGCCAAGGGCATCCCTCAGGGCGATGTCCGTCAAATCGGGGAAACGGCTAAAACGGGTACCCTCGTCACCTTTTTGCCCGACAACACCATTTTCAGCGAATCGGTGTACAATTACGATACCCTGGCCGCGCGCCTGCGCGAGTTAGCCTACCTCAACCGGGGCATCAAAATCTCGCTCACGGACGAGCGCGAGCGCGATGACGATGGCAATTTTATCCGGGACCACTTCCATTCTCAAGGGGGTCTGGTAGAATTTGTGCAGTACCTGGACGCCACGCGCGAGCCCCTCATCGAGTTGCCGATCTACGCGGAAGGCGAGCGCGATGGGGTGGTGGTTGAAATGGCCCTCCAGTACAACACGGGCTACAACGAGAACATTCACTCGTACGTCAACAACATCAACACCATCGAAGGTGGCACGCATGTAGCCGGCTTCCGCCGGGCCATGACGCGCACGTTCAAGGCCTACGCTGACAAAACGGGCGTGCTTGACAAGAACAAGATCTCCGTTACCGGCGATGACTTCCGCGAAGGGCTCACCGCGCTGATTTCGGTCAAGGTTCCCGAGCCCCAGTTTGAAGGCCAGACCAAGACCAAACTCGGTAACTCGGAAGTCAGCGGCATCGTGGATACCCTCACCGGAGAGGCCCTGGGCATATACCTCGAGGAGCATCCGCGCATGGCAAAAATCATCATCGAAAAGGTGGTGCTGGCCGCCAAAGCCCGGATCGCGGCGCGCAAAGCCCGCGAGCAGGTGCAGCGCAAGAACGTGCTGAGCGGGGCAGGCTTGCCGGGTAAACTGGCTGACTGTTCTTCCAAAGACCCCGAGGAATCCGAAGTATTTCTGGTGGAAGGGGACTCGGCAGGTGGCACGGCCAAACAGGGTCGGGACCGGACATTCCAGGCTATTCTGCCGCTGCGGGGCAAAATCCTCAACGTCGAAAAAGCGATGGAGCACCGCATTTTCGACAACGAGGAAATCAAGAACATCTACACGGCGTTGGGCGTCTATCCCCTTGAAGACAAAAGCCTCAATGTCGAGAAGCTGCGCTACCACAAGATTGTGATCATGTGTGACGCCGACGTGGACGGCAGCCACATTACCACCCTGATTCTAACGTTCTTCTACCGCAAGCTTTTGCGTCTGGTTGAAATGGGGTACATCTACATTGCCACCCCGCCGCTTTACCTGGTCCGCAAAGGCAAGCAAAGCCGCTATTGCTGGAACGACGAGGAGCGCAAAAAGGCCGTGGAAGACATGGCGGGCGGCAAGGAAGACACCGTGCACATTCAACGCTACAAGGGTCTTGGTGAAATGAACGCAGAGCAGCTCTGGGAAACCACCATGGATCCCAAGAACCGCAAGCTTCGCCGGGTCAGCATTGACAGCGCCGTAGAAGCGGACCGCATCTTCTCTACACTCATGGGCGA
>Ga0172372_10005489_pt1 | contig 17639 bp, 13 predicted proteins | sample LakKiv5m_2_FD_114544 | JGI IMG/M metagenome (GOLD analysis project Ga0172372, IMG submission 114544) | Freshwater microbial communities from Kabuno Bay, South-Kivu, Congo - kab_092012_9.5m | ecosystem: Environmental > Aquatic > Freshwater > Lake | place: Democratic Republic of the Congo...
AAAAAACAGCGTATAAATATTATATACCCAAAACTAGCAGCTCTTAAACAAGAAGCTAAGAATTGGATAAGACCTAGGATAAGTTATGGCTATTACCCTTGTAGCGTCGATACTGAGAATCCTAATCAGTTAAATATCTACGCACCGTCATCGCGAGCCGAAGGCGACTCCGTCATTGCGAGCCCGCAGGGCGAAGCAATCCCCCCTCGTCATTGCGAGGAGCAAAGCGACGAAGCAATCCATCATCTGGTGTTTCCGCGCCAACCCCAGGGCGAGCACCTCTGCCTCACTGATTATTTTCGTACTGATGCCCAGCGTAATCTTGTACCTTTCCAAGTAGTAACCATCGGCAACGAAGCCCATGACTACGTGCAAGGACTATATAACGCAGGTAATTTCGATGAATATCTCTTCGCCTATGGTCTTGCCGTAGAAACTACTGAAGCCTTAGCTGAATACGCGCATGCACGTATTCGCCGCGAGCTAGGTTTCGCTGCTGAAGACTCCCAAGACTATGCGAAGCTGATTAAATGTAACTATCACGGTATGCGTTATAGTTTCGGCTACCCAGCTTGCCCGCGCCTAGAAGATCAGGCACTAGTATTCGAGTTACTGAAGCCTGAACGCCTCGGCATGACTCTATCAGAAGAATGGCAGATTCACCCTGAGCATAGTACTTCAGCTATAGTGGTGCATCATCCACAGGCGAAGTATTTTAATGTAAAAAACTAGCTTCCGAAACTAAAAAAGTCCTTAGCCATTAACTTAGCAATCATAGGTTTTAAATGGCTACCCAAATCAGTGAAATCATAGACTAAAGGTCTTAGCAATCCAAGCGTAGTAGCGAGATTAACCCACTGCTCTTTCATGTAGATATTTCGTTCAGCAAAGAAATTCTGTAATTGATTTAAAACCTTCTCTGGATCCAGATTGCCAGATCTTTGCCATTCAACCACGTGTGTATCAAGCCATTGCTTAAGATCCTTATCAATAGTTGTTAGTCGTTTCGCAGTACTTAGATCAGTATCTATAAGTGACTTAAGATACTGAGCCAATTTACCCGTATCTAGGCTACCTGAATTTAAAGAAACCATTACATTACGCAACAGCTTTCTATCACCATCATCGAGCCGACCAATATTACCCGGATCATACCAAATCACAGTCGGCTGCCCGCCGTGCTTAGCAGGAGCGAGCACTCCAAAATTACCGAGATTAGGATCTGCCTGAAACACTCCATCCTCTAAGATTTGGCGCAATACTTCTAAGCCAACAGCATGTCTAAACCTAGCACTCTGACCCACTAATCCAATAGCTTCCAGCCCTTGAAGATCATCTAATTCTACGCCTGCTTGAAACTTAGAACTAACTACTAAGCCCCTACTCTCCTCATCAAAAACATGAGGAGTTTGGAATTTGACTTTAAGTGGTGACTCTGATTTTAATGCAAATTCTAAAGCTTTAGAATTTGCAACTTCAACTTTTGGGTTAATTTGCTCGCGCATTTTAGCTTCAATTGCATCAGGCAGATTAGACGGCAAAACTACGCCACCATAATGCGCACTACGATGATTAATATGGTCAACAAGTTCTTGAACGAAATTTATATCTTCAGGAAGCTCTCTTTCAACAAATGGGTGGAAGACTTTTATTGCACGGACCTCATCAGTTCTAGTTGCCAAACTTACTCCATTAACTTCTTTAATAGCTTGATAGCACGCTGCCATCGAACCCTCATTAATCTGCCCGCCTATATCAGCGAAAGGATGATCACCAGCAAAACTATATCTCAGATACGTATCTACCAGAGTAGAGTCTGCAACCGTGTTCTTGCTACATAATTGCCTAAACTCATCTCTCCACTCCTGTGGTATATTCATGCCTGAAAGAAACTGACCAAACTTAACCATTACTGGGCCATAGGACTGCATCAACTTAGCAGCCAGACTAGGAAAATTATTTCCTTCTTCCCTGGAAAGCTTCCAGATATCTAAAAATATTTTAGACATCTTGTCTTTTGGACAAGTTTCAAAAATTAAAGCCAACATACTTCTAACCGACTCTCGCTTCTCTTTAACGAATGGGTGAGCAGAGTTGTCAACAACAAGAGCTGCTACTTGTTTAATGAATTTATCTCTATCTTTACCACTACCAGTCATAGCTCCATTGTGGCCAAACAATAAATTCTCTATAAATTCATGCTGTTCTCTCTCAGAACTTACTGTTTGCCCTTGCTCAAATAAAATCTCCAAGGGTGTGCCTGATACCTGGCTCAGACGCATCATAATGTCTGGGACTCTAACTTTAAACCTGCTGACCTCACCCTCATCAACACGAGTTTCATCATCCCCATACTCAGTCACCAATGGTTGATACTGATCCACTCTGGTTTCAGCAAAGGTATCTCTACGACTAGCTACTTCCGCTTCAGTAAGCTCTACAAAACTCAAAGCTTCAGTACTAAACTCTCGATGTCCAAGCATATATAATAATGCATCCCTTTTATCATTATTCTTACAATAATTCAAAGCGTCACGCAATGACTCCATCACTACGACATGAGATCTCGAACGCTTTTTATTATGAGAAACCGGTGAATCTAGTAATAATGAAGCTATATTATTTCTGTCATTTTGATTTAAAGCTTTATCCACTAAAGGCTTCAGAAGTTCATCTCTTGTATATGATTTAAAGTTATAACAAGCAAGCACTGCCTCCAACTTAAAATCATTCGGCAAATCCTTTCCTTGCAAATCTTGGCTCGTCGCTATTAATGCTGGTGGTAATTCCCTAAAACCTTTATAATGTTCATATAACCTGCGAGCACAAGCCATTCTCAATAAAGGATTTGCAAAGGTATCCCGCAGTTTTGCGACGACCGACATATCAGTCTCAGCCTCAATGGTCTCCTGGATATCTTTAATATTTCTATTGAATTTTAGATCAGGATAGCCCACCGCATTGCAAGCCAACTGATCTCGCCTCATCGATGCAAGCGGCAGGGTATCAGCTAAAAAAGTTAACCGCTTAAGCCCTAACTGCTGTTGACTAAAATCATCAGCATAAGCTTTAGTCCACATCAAACAAGTATTTTGAGCTAATTGTGACCTAGTATCTATACGTTCATAACGTGCATCATCAGCATTTCCTCGGTTATACAAGAATTTAGACTTAAACTCCTCGGGACTATAAACAATATATGCGATCTTATAATCGGACTCTCTTAACGAATCTTCTTCAGACTCTGTTAAAGTTGTCAGGCTGTTCATATGACTCTCTAAAGCATTAGCATCTTTAAGTAAGTCCTTTAGCTTCACTTGAAGAAAATGTTCCACTGCTGCCTTAGCGGCATCATCAAATATATACGCTTCTCTATCTTGCAGCAATCTCTGGCAAGCATCCAATATTAAAGGAACCGCCCGCTGAAGTTTTTCCTGCTGAAATGGAGGTCCTTCTGGGCAAAGTCTTTCATATTGCTCGATTAATGCTCTAGCTATCTCTCTAGCTGTAACCCCTGTACCAGATATTACTAACTGCAATGGCTCCTCCGCAAAAATAGCCTTTTCTTGAGCACGAGGCAGAATAGAGCCAGAAAGATCTACTTTGATTTTTAAAGCTTTACCACCAATATCAGCAACCAACTCTGATGGTATAAACTTCTCAACAATCTTTGCGCTCTCATGACTCAGATTATCTCTCCTAAGTCCAACAGCTCTGAACTTAAATGCAATATTACGCTCTCTAGTCCAGTCTTGAATTCCCTTAAAGAAATTACCTAACTCTGTTGGATTTTTCACGGATGAACTCATGAAAATCTCGCGAGTAAAGCCATTACATAAATTTACTATTTCGCTTCTTTCATTATCGGACTTTGCCGAATTAAAGGTTGTGGCGATCATATTGATTAAAGTCGGATCACCACATACCAGTTCAACCCCAAACTTTGAAGCATAACTTCTTAGAAATAATAGTTCTTTCTTAAGATCACTAACACTAGGGACATACTCCCTATTCCGATATCCAGCAAGTTTAAATATTCTACCAACCAATTCACCAAATAAACGGCTCTCAGCATGTAAAGGATTATTCACAGTGTCACGATATGGATCACCTTCCATTAACAACTTTCTACACAGCTCTAAATCATAATTTTCAATTGCAGCTATAACCTTGTGCCTTTGCTTAGCATCAAGTAAGCCAGCTTCTGCACTAAACCACCAAGCTTCAGCAGTCTCCTCAGTAAAGCTTTTCTGGATTACTATGAGATCATCATGAACATACTTTTTAGAGACTCTCTTGTCATATTTAGTGGTGAACTCAGAGCTTTTAGGTTTTGGAATTAGATCTCTATCATAAGCCGTGTTTGACGGTAACGAACGTGATGTCTTTTCTATGTTAAAACTACGTCTTGATGAAAAAGGATGTGTAGTCATTATCCAACCTGTTTCATTACACCTTACATCAGAGCCATTACCTTCCGTATTACGGCCATCTTTCTTAATATGTTCACCAACCCAATCCTGCATTTTACTAAGAGCTTGATTAATAAGAGTTGGATCTTTACCCATAAGAGACATTGCTAGGCTAGCCTGCCTATCGACTTGATACTCTTCTTCATAGCCTAAAACCCGAGTTCCCATATAAGAAGCTGGGCTATCATCAAACGGCACTGGCTCAGGAGAATGATGCATAGACATAAAATGTCCAATCTCATGAGCTATAACTGACTCAACTAAATCATCTCGGTAATCTAGAACTTCTAATAGTGTAGAAGTAACGGCTATTTTCCCTGTTAAAGGATTAATATGAGCATTTGGAACACCAGCTCTATATACTTCTATAGAAAGCTTAGAGCTATCAACACCAAAAACTTTAGCTATTTTGTCGCAAGATTTTTTCAGAGCAAGATTAGTTGGATGATCAGGAGGCAAAAGAGCGCTAGTTAATTTAAATCTAGTATCAAACTTTCTGTATGCATGTTCTGTATCAGGATCAATATTTAATTCAGCATTGTTTGTTACGTAAATTGGGGCAGCCATTCTGATCCTAGTATTAGTAGTAATCGTTGACGCGGCAACTTGTGGTAACGCATTCAGGACCATTAGGCTTGGAGCATCTACGCGACCTTTGCTGTTAGTAGTAGCTCTACGTTGCTTTACTTGATGATAATCTGAGACCTTCGGCATAGTGCAAATATATAAAGTCACACCAGGATTGACTTATATAGGTAGAAACCCTCTCTATATTTAACCCACCCTTAACCTCCCCTAAATAAACTGACTTAGTGCCTGATATTCAGACCAGCACTGCGCCTGCGCGCGGGGACGATAGCACTAAGATAGGGGCGGGGACTTTCGCGGCCCTAGAGGCTAGCGCCCAGAATAAGATTCGACTCCTCGATCAGCGCATCAAAAACTATCTGCAGAACCAAAACCTAGAGACTGGCACTATAGATGCTTTCTTCGGCACTAGCGACGCGCAGCTCGCGATGGCTAGTAGCGATCATAAACAAATCAAAGCTATGCAAGAGCAGAGACTAGCGCTCACTAGAAGCCTAGAAGAGGCGCAAGAACTAAATAAGTCAGGCAAAACTACAGAAGCTAAAACTTTAGTAACTACCGCTCTTAAAAACGATAAACAAAACAACAAAAACAACTTAAGCGCCGCCGCAAACGAAGCTCGCAAAATAGACCAGCAAATCAGCCAAAGCCAAGACCGAATAGATACAGCTATAACCATAACTCAGACCGTTAAAGACACTGCTATTGTCGCCGCTGCTACAGTCGCGACCGTGGGCACAGCTGGGCTAGGAGCCTCTCTAGGAGCAGGTTTAGTTGCCGGTACTGGCATTGGCGTTCTGGCTAATAGCGGCGAAGCTGCTGTGCACGTAGCTGCAGGAACCAAAAGCACCGAGCAAGCTATTCTCGATGCCTGCGAGCAGACTAAGCAACATGCTGTAGATTCTTTTAAGGCTACAGTTACTAGCGCTATGGGAGCAGGTGTAGCAACTAAAGTAGCTGGCAAGATGAGCAAGGCTGCAGGCACAGCAGCCAAAAGCTATTCATCAGCTACCACTGCCACAGCTAAAGCCGCCACTCAAGGCGCAGTTAGTGCAGCAGCTAATAGCGGCTACGATCTCAATGCTAAATACCAGCAAGCTCGCGAGGATTTTAACAAGCAATATGCTGATCAAATCAAAAATGGTAATGAAAAAGAATTAAGCGAAACAAGAGACAAGTTCTTCAAGGATAGAGGCTTAGATCTTCAAACCATGGCCACACATTTCGCTATAGACACTAGTGCTGGAGCTGTTTCTGGACTTATAGGTGGGCGCGTAGCCCTAAAAGCCGACCAAGTTATGCCGGGTGCGAGCAGCAATCTAGTCAGGGGCGCTGCCCTAGTTAGTGCCGACACCACTACCGGTGTTGTTATCGGTCTCGGTTCAGCCGCTGCCAAGGGTGAACTGAATAAAGATTCTCTAGCTAGAGAAATTAGCTCAAATGTAGTTAGCTCACTTGCTGGAACCTCAAGTCATCATGCGCAAAGTAAAAATCTTAGCGCGCATATAGGCCGGTCGACTAAAGCAGAGCGAACTATTAAGCCACCAGCAGCTATAAATGATTTCGCGCCCACCGCTGCTAAGCCGCGCATAGAGATTAGCGCAGACCCTAATCTACCAGCCTCTGAAGCTCAGACTGTGACTAGAACTGGTGAAACCAGACCTAGTGAAACAACTATTAAACTCAAAAGCTCTGATGACCTGCATCATGAGATTCTGCACTCCACGCAAGCCGGCATAGACCCCGGCACTACAGCCAGCGGCAAAACCATGCCTCAAGATGAATATATTGCTAGAAGAGCCTTGCAGGAGTTAGAAGCCAAACCCACTAAAGATCAGGCTCATGCTGAAATCAAGTCTCTATTAGATGCAGCTACAAAAGCAAATCCAGAAGAAGCTACTAAACATCTCAAAGCTGCTGCTGACCTAGGTGCTCTAAGTCTTAGTACTGCTGACCTTAAGCAGTATCACGAAGACTATCAGACTAATCTTAATCGCAAAGCTGGGGAGCCGGTGAGGCAGAAGAGTTTTACAGCTAAAACTCCCGCAATAAAGCCTGAAGAACATGAGGCAGTAAAAGAAGTTTTGACCATAGGGGAAGATCTACCCATGAAAATTCGACACAGATATGACGATCTGAATCGAGCAATAGACATACTACTAAAACGAGACGGCAAATCATCAGAAGTTGCACGATATAGAGATTTTAGAGATGCTGTCATAAATTTAGGCTGCTCTTCTAAAGCGAGTTTTGTGCAAGACACACCAGAAGCTCAGATACCAACAAGAATACAAGAACTCAATTCTCATCAAACTGCTTTAACGAACTTAATTAAACGTATCGAAGATGCTGATAACCATGTCAGAAAAAAGACCAAGAATAAAGTTACTCTAGAAGAAGTTAGACGTTCTGATAAAGCAAACAACTATCAAAATATGCTAACAGCTTTAAGATCTAAGAATGATGCTCTTAACTTAGAAATCGCCAGACTCTCAGCGCTAAATAGACCTATACATCCGGAAAAAAGAAGAGTAGATAACGCGATTGCTACTGAAATTACAGATCCTGCTCTTCGCGCAGCAGCAACTGCTGTAGAAGCTAGAGGCAACCAAGACTACCATATACCAGTTAAAGGTAATGTCAATAGAGGGAAATGGACTATAGAAGCTCTAAAGGATAAATTTGAAAAGAATTTTAATGGACTATCAATGCCAGAGGAAGGGCGTTACGGCAAGGGCGATTTTAGCGAGAAGCGCGTAGAAGTTGTTCTGGAGAAGCTTAAACAAGCAGGCACTATAAATGGCTATGCTATGTCTGGCAACGATACATTCTATGATCATATGGGCGTAGATGCCTGGGTCGGGATTGGTGGCGCGCATATCCCCCTACAAATCAAATCAAGTGAGAAATTGCTTAATGAACACTACAACACTAAAGGTCATAAAAGAAATTCCGTCGGCATCTACACTGCCGATAAATCTTTAATTAGTGATCTAGAGCCCGAACTACAAGCATCTATGCGTAGCACTACTATCACCCCATTTACCATGCTAGATGATACAGTGTTCAATCCCTTTAACCCAGTTCATACTCGCGAGCTAAGGAATAGCAATGAGTTGCAGCAGAAATTTCTTGACCACTTTGTTGAAACAGCTGCACCGAAATATAAAGGACACCAAGAAAATATCGGTTCTTATACCGGCTTTGATCTAATGGTTTACTAGGTTATACGAGTTAATCTTAAAGCAGATTTACCATTAGTACTTGCAACCGCAAGCCTATCTGGAGAAGGGTGGCTCGCCATCGCTCTATTGATTACATCATGGACTAAAACAGTTTTACGATCAGCAAAATACTTAAGCTCTCCGCTATGACTAATATAAGCAACTGCTTGCTCGTATTGATCATTGGAGTATTGGATATGATCACCAACAGGATTAATGATTACAAAATTCTTGCCAGCATAATCTTTTATAAAAACTGTTCCGTTTCCTAACACACGAATATCACCAACTTTGCTTGTATCTATAGCTTTAATATTTACGCCTGTCGACTCAAAATTTGGTTCTTTTAATATCAAATCTGCAACATGATATTTATCGTAACCTTTAGTTTTACTAGCAGATAACACTTCGGATCCTTTGTATAAGACTGTTACTTTAGAAGGGGTCTTAGCACCTTTCCTTGTTTGATATTCTAAGGTCAGCCCAGAGAAAGGTAATTCGACTTTCTTAATCAGACCAGTCTCATCATATACACGCTTGAGACCACCAACTAAAATATCAATTTGTGGTTTACCATCCTCATTGCAAACTCTTTTGGCTAATATTGGTTTTAGAGACAGTTCTCGCCCAAATTTCCTACTTACTAATACTGCAGCAGTTCCTGGGTGTTCCATACGCACACCTGTTCTAGTTCTAGTGACACTAAATTCTTTGGCCAATTCTACCGACCTAGGCCCAGGATCTCTTAATATTGACGCACGCATATTAATACATATTACCACACTTATGTTATTTTAAGCAAGTACCTTGATTTAACAGGCTTTTTGCCCCTTGCTAAGCGTTATCAAGCTATACTAAAAACGCATGTTTTCCCTTATCAGCGAAGTCCTAATCTCCTTCTACCGAGGCATAGTTTCTGGTTTCGGCGACCTGATCAACTGGTCTAAAGCCCCGCGCCAGACCCCAGAGGAGTCAGAAGACAAAAGCTGGCATAAATACTATAAATACCCAGCTTGGCGCAGCTACGCCATACGCGAGACTGTAGCGCAGATAACAGTGGTACTGATACTTCTTATTATTATCCGTGAAGGCATCGGTGAGTTCAGATTTATTCCTAGCGAAAGCATGGAGCCGACTATGATTATTGGCGACAAGCTTTTTGTCGAGAAATTCTCTAAGCGTTTTCAACCTCAGCTTAATCGCGGTGATATAGTGGTGTTTTATCCGCCTAAACCAGCAACTAACGGCGAGGATGTTCTTAAATACGATCCTTTTAGTATATTTGCTCGGCTCACTGGATTGCCGTTCTTGCCACAACCTGAAGCCTACATCAAACGCGTCATCGGACTTCCGGGCGAGACTATAGAAGTTAAAGCTAATCAAGGCGTATTCATTAATGGTGCTCTAGTACAGGAGCCGTATCATCACGGCAGCGTGAGATACCTTCCTGAATACAGCCTAGCTGCAACCAAAATCCCTGAGGCACATTATTTTGTGATGGGCGATAACCGCAACTATAGTTACGACTCACATATCTGGGGACCGCTGCCTAAGAGCCGCGTGATAGGTAGAGCTGCGATGCTGATGTTCAGAGGACTTGATGAGAAGCCGCAACTTCTAATTCACAATGACTAGAGGCGCGTCACTGATCTCATTATTATTAGTATTAGCTGCTGCTTTTAGTATTTTTGCTTTTGAGACTGGCTCCTATCCGCTTATAGGTGTTGACGAGCCGCGCTACGCTGAAACTGCACGCGAGATGCTTGAGCGTCACGATCTAGTCACGCCTTACTGTCATTATCAGCCGCGCTACGATAAGCCAGTATTATTCTACTGGCTCGAAAGCCTGTCTATGACAAGCTTTGGTTTCAACGAGTTCGCCGCGCGCCTGCCTTCAGTGATAGCTGGACTAGGCATGGTGCTACTAGCCTATCTACTAGGCAGCGCACAGGGCTACGGACTTATAGCTGCTGTGATCATGGCGACCTCACTTGAAGTGGTTCTCGCCTCTAAACTATCTATCACCGATATCACGCTTTGTTTTTTTATCTCAGCTACTATCGCGTTTTTCTTTCTAGGCTACTCTAATCAAGATGGCTACAGACGTAAATTCGCTTTTAATCGTAAGACCAGTTCTAACTGGTTTATCAGTATGTTTATTATGGCTGCCTTTGGCACTCTTACCAAGGGACCTGTCGCAATAATATTGCCGCTGATAATTATTATCCCCTATCTTATCTATGAGAAGGAGCTTATCCGCTGCTGCCAAGATGCAGCCAGAGAGCTGTCTGCAGGGCTGATTGGTTTTCTACTTATTGTTTGCCCTTGGTATATAGCTGTGCATCAAGCAACTCGCGGCGCATTCACTCATGAGTTCTTCTTTACTCACAACCTAGAGCGCTACGCTCATACCGTCTCTAATCACCACGGACCCATTTGGTTTTATATCCCAGTGATTATTATTGGCTTCTTCCCTTGGATAACTGTATTAGTGCCAGCTCTTCGCTCGGCACTTAGCGAACCCAAGGGCTTTGCCCTATCTAGTCATTTCGCTTCAAGCGGGCTTACTAAGTTCTCACTCTGGTGGACACTAGTAGTCTTCGTGTTTTTTAGTATCGCTGGCACTAAATTACCTACTTATATTCTGCCTATATATTTGCCGCTCACCATCATCACCGCTTCTTGGTGGTCGCAGGCTTTTGGCTATGAGCGCACTCAACCTTGGCGCAATCTCCCAGCACTGATAGGGCTAGGACTGGGTCTAGTAGTGCTTCTCACGGGACTTGTGTTAGTGACTGGAGTCTTCAAATCTCAGCTTAGCGAGATTAGCCCAGACTCATTCACGTTAGCTTTTTTGATTATTGGTTTTGTGCTGGTGGCTGCTTTCTGCATAGCGATGACTGCGATACTGCGCGAAGCTGAGATAGCCTTTATCACCATCGCTACTAGCGTTGCTATCGCATACTTGATAGCAGCTCCAATGCTACTTAAACCCTATGCGCTATATATGGATAGTGGTTTGCGTGAGCTTGCGCGCAAGTCACAAGGAGCTTTATATACTTTAGAAACCCCGCGCACTAATCTCTACTTCTACGCTCAGCGCGATATCCCAGCACTTGATTACCCCGAATTCATGGCGAGACTCAGCAATGGTGAGGCTTTGACCTTAGTAGTCAAAAATAATCAGTTAGCCAAGCTGAAGACTAAACTTGCTAGTCACAACGGAGAGACTATGCTGACTGAGATTAAAATTGGGAAGAGGTATCATGTGTACACGACAACAAAGCAAAGCTTAAATTCTGCACTCTAGATCTAGAGCGCAAAAACGTGACGTAAGTCACCTTTTTGCTGAAACTCTTTACCTAATCTCTACCTAACCTTGGCAACTTCGTCAATCGACGCCGACCCTATAGTTCCATCACGCAGGCACTGTTCTAAAAACTTATCACCGATTCCACCCCTCGGTCTCTTATCCAAAAAGTCTTTCCCTGTCCCTCGTTTTAAATAAAATATTTGCAAACCACTCTGCATCTGCTCATTAAGAGTCGTCTGTCCATGGTCTAGATCACATTCCGCCAAAGGAATATCTTTTCTAGGAGAAACCCACTTATCAATAAGTCTACTAGGGTCAGGCTTCTCCACTTGCTTAAAACCATATTTCTCAACAGCATCAGCTGGCAACTTAATTACCCTTCCGATATGATTAACCGAAGCTAAATAGTCTTGAAGATTTTCTACTAAAGTCCACCAAGGATATTTAGCAGCTGATACGGTATGAGAATGCGCCAAACTAAGTCTAGTCTTAAAGACCATGCCTTTTAGATGTTCTTAATCCTGAGCCGCAAATACATAAGGTCCTTTATGATTAGGATGACCCACCGGAAAATCTTCAATAACGGCGTTACCAAGCTTGAAATAGTCCCCATCAAAATTCGCGGTATTTGTTGCGTGGTATAGCTGGATCACGATAAGTCCCTTGTAACTATAAAGTCGTTAACTATAGTATTTTTATGAATTAAAGCTTCATCCGGGAAGTATATTTAAAAAAATAGATAGTTATTTAAATATACCCTAATCATATTTAAAGAAATAGGGTATAATTTAAATATAAACAGGTCATATTTAAATTATGAAGGCTAATTTTAAATCTGGGATCTACAAAAAACAGCAGGTTTCCACTAAAAACCAAGAGTTGAACTACCAGAGTTTCTCGCCTGAACTGATTAATAAAGAGTATTTTTGGCAAGACCATCGTATCGACCGACTACTAGAAGAAGCTAGCCGAGAGCTTGGCGAATTAAATGCTTATTTAGCTTTTATCCCAGATCCAGATTTTTTCATTCACATGCACGTGAAAAAAGAAGCTGTGTCGTCTAATAGAATAGAAGGTACTCAAACAAATATTGAAGAACTAGTCAGCCCAATAGAAGAGATCAGCCAAGAGAAAAAAGACGACTACTTGGAAACAATAAATTACTCTCTTGCTTTAAATTCTACAATATTAAACCTCAATCAATTACCAATATCAACAAGACTCTTAAAACAAACTCACGCGACTTTACTTAAGAGTGTTCGTGGTGAAACCAAGCAACCAGGTGAACTTAGAAGTTCTCAGAATTGGATTGGCGGTTCTAGTCTTAAAGATGCTATTTTTATTCCTCCTCATTACAGTGAACTTGGCGAATTAATGGCAGATCTAGAACAGTTTATTCATAATGACAACCTTCAAACTCCATTGCTAATTAAAGCGGCAATAATGCATTATCAATTTGAAACTATACACCCCTTTCTAGATGGCAATGGTCGACTTGGTAGGCTATTGATTATTCTATATCTAGTTGACCAAAGAATCTTAAACAAGCCAAGTCTTTATTTATCTGAATTCTTCGAAAAACATAAAGCACAATACTACGACTCTCTCACCCTCGTCAGAGACAATAATGATCTAGATCAATGGCTAAGATTCTTTCTGGTTGCCGTGATAGAGACTGCTCGGAGCAGTAAGAAATTAATCATGGATATAATCAATCTCAAAAAAGAATTAGAGAAAAAAATGCTTAGTTTTGGTTCCAAAATCAAGAATGCAACTAAAGTTCTAGACTTTATTTTCTTAAATCCCATCTTTAGCTACGAGAAACTCAGCACCGAATGTGAATTCAGTAATCCTACAAGCAACACCTATATCAAAGAATTTAGGGAATTGGGCATACTTGAAGAAATGACTGGCATGAAAAAGAATCGTTTATATGTCTTTAGAAGATATTTAGATTTATTCAAGTAACGGTGTCGTTAAAGAATAATGCCCATGGGTTTATCCTTCACCCCCGCAAACCCATGCTCATCTAATTCCTTGCGAGCTATAGCCTTATCAATTGCAAGATCAATAAACAATTTACCATTGAGATGATCCATCTCATGCTGGACGCAGCGACAGAAAAGATCACCCTCTGCGTCCATGCGATGTTCTTTACCATTAAGATCTTGGAACTTAAAAGCTATCTTGCGCGCACGCTTAACATCGAAGAATACATCAGGGAAACTAAGACAACCCTCATAGCTACTCATCTCGCCCTCGCGATAGACAATCACGGGATTAATCATGATATAGGGATTAGGCTCGCCGTCCCCGCCATCTTCATAACGATCAGAGTTGTAATCCACGTCTATCACCAGCATCCTGACGCTCTCGCCTATCTGCGGTGCCGCCAAACCCACTCCATTAGCAGCATACATGGTCTTGAGCATAAGATCTGCTAGCTTCTCCAGCTTGCGATCGAATTTAGTAACCGTCGCTGCTGGTTTACGCAGGACATCACAACCATATTGAACTATTTTAGTCATCGAAGTCTATATCATCACCCTCATTACCACCCCAAGTCGGTCCATTAAGCTTAAGCCCACGCTTAGAGCTTTGCAAGAACTTAAGCAGTTTTATTATATACGGATCATCGCTCAGCTCCGCTTCCATCTTAGCGATAGTAGTCTTAAGTGTATTACCCTCACGATAGAGAACATTAAAAGCCGCACGGATTTTACGTATGCTCTCGCTAGGCACTTTAGCTCTTCTCAGTCCATGCCTATTCACGGTGATACCCCGCGCTGGAATGCCCGTCGCCACCACATAAGGAGGTATGTCTTGGTTAGTAGCTGATTTGCCGCCTAGTATAGTACAGTCACCGATACGGCAATGCTGATGCACCGAAGCATCACCACCTATCACCACGTAGTCACCCAGCTCGACGTAACCAGCTAGCTGAGAGCTATTAGTAAGAATTACATGATCGCCGACCTTGCAGTTATGTCCGACATGAGCGTAAGCCATAATCAGGCAATCTGATCCGATGATGGTTTTAGAACCCTCGCCAGTACCACGATGCACAGTAACAAACTCTCTTATACGGTTATTATCACCGATCTCAACAAAGCTCTCTTCATTCCTGTAATTTAGATCTTGAGGATCTTCACCGATAACAGCATAAGGATAGATATGGTTATTATTGCCAATCTTCACCCCATCTCTAATAATTACGCCTTCAGCTATTATGCAATTCTCACCAATAATGGCAGTTGGCGCTATTACCGCTGAGGCTGCGATTTTAGAACTGCTAGCGATATTAGAATTAGTCATGGGCATTTATATTAGTAGTTTTTGAGCACTAGCACTTAGATCACCTTCGGTCAGCGGACCCATTTTCTTGCTGATAGTTTTTCTATCCTTAGAGACGAAATACGTAACCGGTATTCTTGAGATCTTAAGCTGCCTTACTAGCTTCGCAGCGCTTTTATCATCGACATCTACCGAGTAAAAATCTACAGTCTTAGCTTGCTTAGCCTGAACTTTAGAGTAGGCTGGGGCATATTCTTTGCAGCTATCACACCAGTCGGCATAGAACTTAATCACCGCAGGCTTAGTCGAGCCCTTGAGGAAAGTTTCAAGAGCGGTAAGCTTAGCACCAGTAGCTTGCTGAGCACAGGCACTAAGAGTGAACAGAGATACTAAAACTAAGCCTAAAAAGCGCATCAAAAGCTAATTATAGCAAAAGACTAGAAAGCTTACTCAGTAGCGTTCATTGAGCGGGCAACTTCATGCCATGCCGTGCCATCAAACACCAGCACTAACACGTCTCCTGAAGCAAAAGACTCAGAGTTATTGTTATTATCATCGAACACATCTATAGCATTAGTCGCTGTAGGGGCATCATCATCTATAACCGTAATCGTATCGTCAAAAATTATAGTTAGCAGCTGCCCTGTACGACCGCCACTAATAAGAGCAAGGTCATCATCATTATCTGCATCGGTAACTTTAATTAAAGTTGCGCTGCTAATTGTAACCGTATCTGAATCACTAATCTCCTTCGCAGTCGCAACATCAGTCACTCCAGCAATAGCTCTTAGTGCTGTTCCATTGAAAGTAGTAGCTGTCAGTGTTGTACCAGTGACATTACCAAGAAACCCTTGGGTAGCTTGCACAGTACCAGCAAAAACAGCATTAGTACCAGTAGTACCAGCACTAGTCAGCCCCGCTAGGGTAGTGATATTCGGTTGCGAAGCAGTAGTAAGAGTACCTGCGATTCCCGAAGACACACTAACCACCCCGGGGAAAGTAGTAGTCTTGCCTGTAGCACCTACCGTAGTTACAGCAGGGATACTGGTTATACTAGACTGAGTTGCTCCGCTCACAGAAGTAGCAGTAGTTGCAGTATCAGCACTGCTTGCTTGAGTACTAGCAGTAACAGTAGAAGGTATAGCTACCATATCATCACCGTTAACTGGAGTAACAAATGCCGCTGTCGGCTCATTAAGAATTAAAACTAAGTATTCTTGAGGCTTAATTGCCGTAACATTACCACCGCTTATTCTCAAAACAGCTTTAGTGTCTGCGCTAACGGTAGGAATATCAACCTTAAACCTCAGGTCATCAACCACCGTTACATCTAAGTCAGTGACTGTTCCATCTACGGTTTTGATACTAGCAGCTAGAGGTTCAGAACCCGAATCAAACTTAGTTCCTTGCAAATTAAGCGTCTGTCCTTCAGCAAGCACAGTGGGGATAACACTGCGAACTTTAGCCGCTACAGATCCAGTAACAACTAATGATAATGCTAGTAAACTGATGACTTTTCTGACCATAAACACACCTCAGCATATATACTAACACGCAATTATCAATCAGTAAAATGGTCGCGGCAATTAATTATACACTGTATAATTAATTATTAGCTCTTGAAAGCTCGTACCAATTAGTGCCATCAGAAATAAGAACTATGCTATCGCCAGTACCAAGACTAGTGTTACCTGCAAGAAATAGATTAGAGCCATCTACTAGTCTAATCACATAAGCCGTAGTACCAGCTACTATAGTTAATCTCTGACCAGCTACACCACCAGTAATATTCGTTATGTCATTAGTAATATTAGTACTATCAGTGAACTTCACAAAACCAATATTTGCTGCATTATATGTAGCTGAAACCAATGTAGAGGTATCTATAGTGCCAGCATAGGCAGTAGCCAGATTAGTTCTAGCCATAGTCGTAATATTGGTAGATGCGTAAGTATTAGCTGCTGTAGTGTACATGATTTTATTAGCGCTTCCGTCCTGCGCGGCTAGCGAAGTTAAACCAGCATCATAATCCTGCTTAGCGGTCAGATCACCAGTAGTAGCTAGGGTGCCAGATACTGGTAAGGTGACACTAGTAGTGTTAGTAGCATTCAGTGTGACAGAGTATGCACCCACCGTATTAAGTGATGAGTTATTAGCCAGAGCCAGAGTCGCAGCAGTCGCCGGCTGAGTGATAGCTACTTTGTTGATACTAGTAGCGGTCGCAACGCCCAAGACTGGTGTAGTAAGGGTCGGCGAAGTTGCCAGCACTATGTTACCACTGCCAGTAGAACTATTACCTAATAGCGTCATAGTACCAGAAGCATCAGGCAGAGTAACTGTTCTAGTAGTACCAGTGGTAATTCCCGATACCTCAAACTTCAGTACCTTAGTAATATCAGAATTATCAGCGAAACTTACAGTGGAATCTTGCAGGGTTTTGTTGCTAACATTCTGAGTATCAGTAGTACCCAGCACAGTACCAGATGGCGCAGTTTTAGTCGCCCAAACATCCAGATCAGCGTCAGCAGCTTGCTTGCCAGCTATGGCAGTTGTGTTGGCTGCAATATTAGCTGTGTTCGTGGCTATATCAGCAGTATTAGTTGCAATATTAGCTGTGTTTGTTGCTATAGAACTTGCTTGACTAGTTAAGGACGCACTGAAAAACAGTTTTTAGCAATTTGCGCTTCAAAACTAGTCAATGATTGGGTTTGGTGCTAAAATGTGCTTATGCAAGCAACATTTTTGGAT
>Ga0172372_10005492_pt1 | contig 17637 bp, 14 predicted proteins | sample LakKiv5m_2_FD_114544 | JGI IMG/M metagenome (GOLD analysis project Ga0172372, IMG submission 114544) | Freshwater microbial communities from Kabuno Bay, South-Kivu, Congo - kab_092012_9.5m | ecosystem: Environmental > Aquatic > Freshwater > Lake | place: Democratic Republic of the Congo...
GGCTTGATAGATTCTGGAGTTAAAGACTGTTGTTGATATTTTATCTAAGTTGGTAATACCATTACCATCCCAATTTGTCCAGGTAATTCCATCAGTTGAGGATCTAGTAAATACATTTCCAAAAATACCTCTGGCTGAGATTATTAATCTGGAGTTAAATACTGCTAGATTTGGTTCGTGGCTGATTTGTCCATCTATTTGTGTCCAACTAGTCCAGGTATAACCATCTACAGAGCTTCTTACAAAAAGTAAATTTTGTGGATCACGAATGGCCTGATAAAGTTTACCATTGAACTGAATCATTGATACTTTGTTCTGGGTTTGTTTTCCAGATTCAGATAAATCAGGATATACCCAGCTAGTATTAATATTTATTTCAATGTTAGTTTCTAAAGCAGAACCTATATTAGATACAGACCTTGCAGACAAATCAACGGTTCCAGAAGGTGCGGTGTTTAAATTTATGTTTGCTGTATAGCCTCCGGTTGCATCTGTATCTTCACCAAATTTAACGCCATTTAAATAGAATTCTACTTTGGCAATTCCACTACTGTGACTTGCTGTAGCCGAAACTGGTATAGTGTCATCGAGTAAATTCCATTCTTGGTAAGAAGTTGGAGATGTAATATTTACAGTTGGTAAATTGGTTAATCTATCGACTCGAAAAAGTCCGTGCCCAAAAGAATTATCTTTTCCAGTAACTCCAAGATCGATTGAATTATATGATAAAAGCGAATCTATTTTTGCTGGTGTCAAACTTGGATCTTTACTTAACATCAGACCAATAGCACCTGCTACCTGAGGAGCTGCAAATGAAGTACCAACTTGATAGGTTTCTGAACCTGTAGGCAATCCAAAACATGGGCTGGTAATTGGTGCAATAGGCGTGGGAGCAACGCTATTATTACCTAATCCACATAAAGTCATTACGCTGTTACCAGCAGTAGTTCCACTTCCAACTGGGGCAACAACATCTACTTGATTATTAAAAGTAGAATAACTAGCTCTAGTACCATCTGGATTAATTGCTCCAACGGAAATCACATTAGGGTAAGCAGCTGGATAGACTATAGGATTGGTTACGTTAAAACCTGGGTCACCAGGATTCAAAAATGTGAAACACCCTGTATCAGCTAGGTTATTACCGACATTATTACCACAATTTCCACTGGCGGCTACTACTACTATACCGGCATTAAAAGCCAAATTAATTTCTTGTTCAACTGCAGGATCTGTAAAAGTTGTTCCAAGTGACATATTGATAACCTTGGCTCCGTTTTCACGGGCATGTTTGATACCTTGAGCGATTCCATAAGTTGAAAATCCATAATTATGGAGTGCGATTGGCATTAACAAAGTTTGATGTGCTACACCAAGCCCAGAAACAGTATTATCTGAAGCAGCTATGATGCTGGCTACTGCTGTTCCGTGACCATCCTCATCGTATTGAGAACCAATCGTTTTACAAATATAAACTTGAGTTGATCCTTCAAAAAATGGACCGGCTAAAAATTCCTCAGAAGACCCTGGACTGCAAGTGGAAGTTTTACCAAATATCCTAGTTTGACCTGATATAACAGTATTAAGATAATTCAAATCTGCTAAATCTCTATTAACACCCGAATCAATTACAGCAATTTTTGCTCCTGAAAGACCACCTGAATTATCAGAACCTATTGCTGTTGCTAAATTTTGCCAAGCTGAAACTGCTCCAATTCCATATGGATTTGAAGTACTGTCTTTAAGATTCCATTGTTTTGTATCAAAGGATGGATTTTGAGTTGGATTAGTGCTTAGAGATTGGTATCGGTAGTTTGGCTGTGCATATTCCACCTCTGGTAAAGCTTCTAATTTAGCAATAGCTGTTTTTAAATCGCTACCTTCTTGAATATTAAATACTTGAAGATCGTCAGCTTTAGTTGTTTCATTGGCATTACTTGCCTGAATCGGTAACAAGCCGCTTCTAGTATTTTTTTTCAGTAAATTTTCAACCTCTTTATTGGTTTTGGGACTTTTTAATTTAACTACAACTTGATTTCCAATAATCGAACCACTAGAGTCTGGAATTTGTATATTTTCAATATCGGTTACTGTACTTTGACTAGATGTTGAGCTTGAGGAGCTACTATTAGCAATACTTGATTGCAGACTAGAGCTAGGCAGACTTGAAGAGTTAGAACTATCTAAAGAACTAATCGAACTACTACTTGAACTGCTAGAAACAGAACTTTGACTAGAAGTTGAGCTGTCTGAAATACTTGAACTGCTACTTGCAGATTGCGCCAAAGCTGGCAATTGTGTAAAGGATAGACCAATTACTAAACACAAACTAAAAATTTTTTGGAACATAGAAATAATATCTATGTCTAAATAGAAATTTTAATTCTTGTCCATTAAATTTTACTAAGTTTTACAAAATTTGTTTAAACTTTACCCTTAATTCAACTTCTTTTAATATATAATTATCAGACATATTTACAATAATACATTACTTTACTTACGATCATTAAGTCAGTAGATCTTGGAAAGCAGTTAATTATTAGAAATTTAGGAGGACAACTTTTAATAGCCTCAAACCCTCATAATAATTAATCTCTGTTTAAAATTCTATATGAAAACTAGGGTCAAACTACTAACTTGAAAGTGACTAAGCAAAAAGAAAGAGATAAGTTAGTTATTATTAGCTTACTTTATCTAAGAAATGCCGATTTATAAATTATTTCCCAATATCTAGTTTTCTTCTTCTAGAAACTAAATAAGCAATTAATCCAGCACTTGCAGCTAAACCAGCTGCTATGGCAGCAAATTCTAAACCTCCAGTTCTAGCTAAAACAGTAGCGGTTTGTGGAACATTAAATTGAATATTTGCTGGAGCTGTTTGTAAATTTCCGTTTGGACCTTGAATTGAAGTTACGGCTCTATAAACACCGGCTACTCTGGGAGTCTGGCTGCTGCTAAAGACAGTTCTACAAACTCCACCGGTTACAGATCCAGTTGCTGTGGCATTAAATCCGCCACTTCCCTGTAAAGTGGTACTACAGGGTGCTCCTTCCAAATTTGTATTACAGCCATTATCAATTAAGCCGTTAGTATTCACTGTTAGACTAGAGCCAATTATTCCAGGATTGGGATTAAAGGTAATTGAAGTATATCTTGGTTGTGGTAAAGTTCCATTAAATCCACCGCCAGTGGTTGATCCAGGGGTTGCTAATCTGGTACAAGTTGGAGCCACACTAGATGAACTACTTGAAGAAGTTAAAGGAGCAGTTATAGTAACGCCAGTTTGACCAGGTTGTTTACCAGTACCTGCGTGATCTAGCAATGAATAAATACCCTCGGTTCGTCCATTAATTACATCAGGAACTAAAACATCTCCAACCGCAAATCGCGATAACACATCACTTCTTAAGGTAGCATTAAATTTTAGAGTTCCTCTTTCACCAATAGGCAGGTTCAAATCAGCAGCAACATTGGTTCCGCTTGGAGCATTTGGATTATTAGCTGATCTTGGCTGATAGACAATAACCGAACTCCAATTAGCATCTGTTCTAACGACGCTTGGAACAACTCGAAATTCTGTCCCAGTTGTAGGAAATTGATCGAGAATAGAATTTGGATCCAATTGCAACTCTCTACCAATATAAACGTATAGTAAACCGTTGGTTAAAGTATTTGTTCCTTCACCTCCATTTCCATATTCAACAGAAAATTGAGCACTTTGACCTGGCCTTAGACTAACAGTACCTGCAGGGGGATTTTGAGCTGAAACAGAAGGACTTATTAGTAAAGAAGCTAAAACAGCTACCAACGAAATTGATTTTAATAATTGTTTAATAAATTTAGACATGCTATTATTTTATTTTTGTTTTGATAATTCTATTATAACTTAAAAAAAACAAACGTGCAAGCAATAAAAAATCCCTTATTAAAGGTAAAAATTGATTATTTAATGATTTTATTTGAAAAAATGACCACTTTGCTCTGCTAATCAACTCAAAAAAGTATTTAAAGGCCCGGAAATTGAGACAACTATTAATAAGTTGAAATTGGCTTCCTATCGAGCATATTTTCCCTGTATCAGGCTAAACATCTTCACTCAAAATTTGACATACACAATCCTTGCCCTTGTTACTTACTACATTTGTCATCCTCAAAAAAGCTAGGTATCTTATCAAAAAGAGTCCAAATTCTCAGCTAATCTCAATAGGGATGGCAAGTATTCTTTTACGAAAAACATCTTTCATCACAATTTTAACCATGAATTTCAGTCTAACTTGATCTTTGCTGTCTTTTTCAAGTCTATAATTTAACAAAACAGATCTACAATTATTCTTCACTAATTTCTTCTACTGCAGAATCTTGATCTACAGATTCTTTAACAATAGTTGCTGAGATTAAATTGACTCGAATGCCATTTTTTTTGCAGGTTCTAACATATCTAGTTCGATCTTCACCAAGTAAATAATTTAATAATTTTTTTCTTTTACCAACTTTTCTTAGCAACCCTCTTCTTGATGAGTGATCTTTTTGATTGATTTTAAGATGTTCGGTTAATTTTTTGATTTCTTCGGTAAGAATAGCAACTTGGACTTCTACAGAACCTGAATCTTTTCGATGTATCTGGTGCTTACTGATAACGGCTGGTTTGATGGCTTTTATACTTTTAGATGATGACATAAGTAGCTTTGGAAATATCAAACAAAAACATAGAACTAGAATCTAGTTTTGTCAAAAAAAATCCCGCCTTTGACAGCGGGAATAGTCTAAAATTGATTTTAAACTATGCTTTAACAGCTTCTTTGAAGGTTTTACCAACTTTAAATCCAACGCTCTTGGAAGCAGGAATTTTCATTTTTTCTCTAGTTTTTGGATTTATTCCGTCTCTAGCTTTTCTAGAAACTTGGTGGAATGAACCGAAACCAGTTAGGTTAACATCATATCCTGTAACAACTAAATCTTTAATTGTATCTAGAACTGAGTTTAGAGTCTTTTCAGCTTGGGCTTTGGATACACCTAAAACCATTGCTAGCTTCTCTATAAGCTGTGTGCGATTTGCTTTTTTTGCTTTAGCCATAAGAATAAAAAATTACCTTATAAGTAATAGTAAGCTGAATTTACCAAGGAAAAACATTTTGTCAAGAAAAAAATAATAAATTGGCAATAAATTTGCCCAAAAACAGTAAATGAATTTAGGCTATAAACGTATGATTTATAAGAAAATTGGTGAATATGTCCACTTGTTAATGGAACCGCTACCTAGAAAGCAGACTGTATTAGAATTTATCTACACAAGTGGTGGTTCTTGGTTTGAAAAGTCCATGGACAGAGGTAAAAAACATTTGCTTGAACACTGTATTGTGGCTAGAACTAAAAAACAGAATTTTCAGGAGTTTAAAGATTATCAATTTTCTCAAAATATCAATGTTAATGCCTATACTGGGTCAATTATCATGGGCTTGGATTTCCACGGTCACTACAGTGATACACTAGAAATGTTAAGTTTGATGACTGAAGTTGCCTTTAAACCGACTTTTGATGACAGTATTTTGCATCAGGAAAAAGAAATTGTGCTTCGGGAAATTTCCGAACGTCGGGGTGAACCCAGCTATAAACTCTATTTTGATAAGGTAAATCAGATCTTTAGAGCAAATTCCTACGATACTCATGAGGTTTTGGGTGATTCTGAGTGCGTTAGACAGACTACAATTGCCGATTTTGAGAGATTAATGATGGAAAATTTGCAAACTTCTCACCTGATTATAAACATCGCTGGTGGTTTTGAAGCTGATAAAATGGAGGAATTTTTACAAAGTGAACTTTCTAAAACAAAAATAATTACCAATTTTGAACCAAAATTAAAACAGACTATCGATTTTCAACCCAAGAGCCAATTTAATCAGTTTGGTTTTTTGCCAATTGTCCACGAATTAGCCCATGAACACGCCGAAGTTAGTTTGTATATTCCTTGTGAAGTTAATTTTGAAAATAGGGCGGTTAACGACATTTTTAGTGAGTTATTTTCAAAATGGCATGGTGTTTTGTACGACACTCTTAGAAATAAACTTGGCCTAATTTACTCAATGAGCGGCTCGTTTAAGATTTCTCAGCAGATGCTGGTGATTGATTTTGCCACCGAAATTGAAAATGTTGAAAAGTGTTTGCAGGCTATTTATGAGATTTTATCTGATTTTGAAAAAGCATTTGAGGCTAAAAAATTTGAAGAATTGAAACAGGTTTTAAATAAAAAAATGGAAATTAGCAGTGATAATTTAACTACCAACCTCTATTTTTGCCAAAATTCCCTGATGGATTACGGAGTTTTTGAGGATTTAAATGCCTACCTCAAAAGATTAATGGCTTGTAATCAAGACGATATCAAAAAAATGTTTAATCTTCTAAAGTCTAATTTGAAAGATAAAAAAGTGGTTATCGTCAGTAAAGATGCTAAAATTGAAAAATTGCTGGTTTAACCTTTGTAACCTAACTAACTGTAATCCTCAAAAAACTCGGGATCCTGTGATAACTTGAAATTCTGACATGTACGTGGATCAAAAGTCGTAGGGGAATGTCTTTGGCTTCCCGAAACAACAATCTAAATAACTGGTAGGCAAGCCTCGCCCCTACACGCATCAGTATTTTTCTTGAGATTTTGAAATCAGCTAATTCTTTAGAAACTAGGAATTCAGGATTATTTATGTCAGTAATGTCCATAGCAGACAGTTCTTGCCATGTGATAAGCGGATGAGGCTTGAGATAATTTAACCTGCCTAAAACTATCTAACTAAGAGGAAAATTGTCTTTAATTTCTACTTACTTTGATATTTTCGCATCATTTGTAGTGTGGAAATTGTTTGGTTTTGAGCCTTACTTGGGTGATTTGTTTTGGGAACCAAATTTAAATCTTGGATTTTTTGACTGACTCTAGTTTCAATTATTTGGGCAAAGTCATCCGAAGCTAGGTAGTCGTCGATGATTTTTTCAGGATTTATTTCTGAATTTGAGCTTTCAATTTGAGGATGTTCTTGGGGCTGATTATTTTGTAAAGAGCTGATTTCATTTTGTAAATCCATAATCTTATTTTCGGCTTCGATTAGTTCAAGTTCTAGGTTATCAACTAAATTGTTTTCCAGGCTTTTATCGTTATCCACAACTAGGTTAATTTCGTCTAAAAGGGCGTCTAGATCAACTAATTCCAGATCAGTTTCTGTCCATAAAATATTACTAATATCTTGACTGCCTCCAATCAATCTGTACCTGCTAGGCTCTGATTCTTGGGCTTCTAGGCGATCTAAGATTTGGTAGATTTTACCAGCGTGACTATCATCTTTGCGAGTAATTTTGACTAATTCGCCAACGGCAAAAGCAACTTCTAGTTCTAACTGTTCAGTTTCCATTTCCTCATCCTCCGGTAAATCCTCAATCATTAAAGGTTCTGCATGAGTTTCTAGCAGTTCTGGAGTCTGGGTTTGAAGTAATTCAATCTCGGGCTGGACTTCTTCTTCAGAAATTGAAATTGGCTCATAAACTAATTCTGGGGTTACATCAGTTTCAGCCTCTTCTTGATCACTAATTTTGACATCTTCTTCCTCTTCTTCATCAGTAATTTCGTTTGACTCTTCTTCTAGTGGCATTATTGGTGATGTTTCTAATTGCTCCATTTCCTGAGTCTCTAGAGCCGATTTGATATCAGAACTTAATAAATTGTTTCCCTGCAATTCTTCTTCAGGAAGGGTTTCAAAAATGCTCATATCAATTTCATTTTCCGGTTGTGATATTGAGCTGATAACGGCTTCATCTTCGGATGTTGGCTCTGTTGTTTCAGATACTGGAATATCTTTAGAAATGGAGTCTAAAAACGGTTTAACTGAAGTATCTAAATCTTCTTTGTTTACAGTTGATTCGTCCATGTTTTCGATCATTTCTGGCTCTACAGGTTGACTGTCTTCAGTCATTGGCTCGGGTTCAAGGTTGATAGCATCAGTACCTAAGTCTATAACTGGAGGGGCTGGAACAAATGGAGTCACTGTTGTTTTTGGACTAGATTCGTCTCTATCTGACCACAATTGCCACTCCAATTCTGCAGGCAATAGTAGTAAATTACTATTACGTCTGGGGATGATTTCATAGTCAGTTTCTAAAATATTTTCGGCGTCATATTGCTCGCTCAGAGCCAAACCATTGGTTTTCACATCTTGATTTTCTCTGTGCCAAAGTTCAAATGATTTTGGTCGTAAATGCTTAGAAATCTGAGACCAATTATTACATGGTTTTTTCTCCTCAGCCAAAGTTTCACTAGCTCGGTAGCTGCTGTTACTGATAAGGTTTCCTAAATGATCGATAATATCCAATTCAGAATCTTTACGTTTGGTTTCCAAAAATTCGGCAATATCATAAATCCCAAGTCCAATTTTACGGTATTGATTAACTATAAATCTGCTTTCTTCGTTAAAGTTTAGAGCATCCAATGCGGCATCCAAAAATCTTACTGCGGTTTCAATCGTGGCTTGTAATCGGATATCATCCAGCTGATTGTTGGCGTCTAAATGGTTTAAAAGAACCAAATCTCCAAAAGGAGTCGAGGGTCTGTCAATCAATTGATCGTTGGTAATTTGCTGGCTGGTTTTTTCACTAAGAACAAACAAATTATTTTCTAAAATCAACTCATAACGCTTTTGCCAATAGGCTGCTAATTCGATAGTTGCTTCATTTTTACTAACTTTTTGAGCTAGTAACATCAGATTTTGGTTTTCCATAAACTTAGTCTATCACAAAAAACTAAGTCTGACAACGATTTTTTTGAAAATCGACTACGTGTTTAAATAAAGCTTATAAATAAGCGATTTAGTGGGAGGTAAATTCAGCAATTATATTGCTTACTGCCTCCAGACTTGGTTGGATAAAGTCCAGCATTTCTTCTGGGCTTAAATCATGATAGTGTTTGTTTAAACTCGGTATTTTAAATATTGATGCAATTGGAAAATGGACATCTTTACCGACCTCGGTGGTGGTTAAAATAACTTCTCGAATTGCAGTTTCTTGCCAATAATTTGTACCATCAAACAGGCAATAAACGTCTTTAAAATAAGCTGGAGTTTCCAGGCCAAAGGGTTTTACCAGATTCTGATAGAAATTTAGCATTTTTTGATATCTGGTTTCATCATCGTCTCCGGGATTGACACCAGCAGAGCTTTGAACATCTTTTCCGGGTTGTTGATTTTCAGGCAAATTATGCATATAAAACCCAGTATCTAGGGCTAAACTAGGAATTTGAGCTACTTCAAAATAGGCTGTGGCTTTAATTTTAGAATTTTCAAGCTCGCTTTGGCCGTCTTCTTTAGGTTCAGTGATTTTTAGATTTAAGTCTTTTGGGGTAATAAAGTCTATATTTTCTAGATGAACATGGGTTTTTATCCGTTTGATTTTGGATGGATTATGGGTTGCCAGTAGAATTTGAGTCATATACAAACTATAAATAACGAAAAATTTAATATAAATCTACTCAACAGTTACACTTTTCGCCAAATTTCTTGGTTTATCCAAATCAAAACCTTTGATTTTAGCAATTTCGTAAGCAAAAATTTGTAAATAAATATTGTTCACAATGGCCTGGATTTCTTCAGATTTAGCCGTGGGTACAACAAGTTGATCGGCAACTATATCTGTAAGCTGTGGATCAAAAGTGTTAACCAAGGCTATTACAGGGCCTTTGCGAGCCTTAATTTCGGCAATGCTACTGATTTGTTTGGCATACAAGGTATCGGAGGTGGCGATAGCCAAGGTGGGCAGATTTTCGTCAATCATGGCAATTGGACCGTGTTTTAATTCCCCTCCACTAAAGGCTTCGCTGTGAATATAGCTTAGTTCTTTGAGCTTAATCGAACCTTCTTTAGCAATTGGCAGATTAAATCGACGACCCAAATAAATAAAACTGCTGGCCTGATGGTATTTTTTGGCTACGGCAGCAACCGACTCCCAATTTTGTAAGGATTCTTGAAAATATTTGGGTAAATTTTGAATCTCTTGAATTAGTTCTAAGGCTGTACTAAAACCCAGATCTCTCATTCTACCGAGTAAAATGGCATGCATCAACAGAATCAAATACTGCGAGGAAATGGCTTTTGTAGAAGCCACCGACATTTCTGGACCAATGTGATTATAGACCCCGCTATCGGTAATTCTGGAAATTGTAGAACCAACGACATTGACAATTCCGGTAACCAGAGCCCCTTTTTGCTTGGCTTCGTTGATGGCTCCTATCGTGTCAGCTGTTTCTCCAGATTGGGATAAGGCAATCACCCAGGTTTTGTCGTCAATTACATTATCTTTGTATCTAAATTCTGTGCTCATCTCGGCTTTACAGCTGATTCCGGCTAATTTTTCAAAATACAAAGCCCCGAGTTCGGCGGCAAAATAGGAGCTGCCAATGCCTACAACAATGATTTTATCGATATCTCTTAATCTTTCCATAACATCAATTAGGCCACCAAAACGAATATTGGCTTCTATTTCAACCAATCTACCTCGAAATGAGTCAATAATAGCAGTTTTTTGTTCAGAAATTTCCTTGGCTAAAAAGCTGTCAAAACCTTCTTTGCTAGCCGCTTCTTCATCCCAATCCACAGTTTCTAAATTCTTAAAAATAATCTGATTTTCTAAATTCATAATTTCGTACTGGCCTTGATAAATATCCACTAATTCGTTGTCTTCTAGATAAATTACATCTCTGGTTTTACTGATAATTGCCGAAACATCGGAAGCTAAAATCAACTCTTCAGCAGCTACACCTAGAAGTAGAGGGCTACCTTTTTTGGCTCCAATCAGCCTTCCGGGTTCATCACTACAAACAATAGCCAGGGCATAAGCACCTTCAAGGTGGGTTAAAGCTTCTAAAACAGCTTGTTTAAGGTCACCAGCATAGACAGAGCCGATTAGTTTAGCAATGACTTCGGTATCGGTTTGGCTCTCAAAATCGTAACCCTGGGAGATCAATTTATCTTTGATTTCTTTGTAGTTTTCAATAATTCCGTTATGAACGACCCAAATTTTGTTATCACTACTTCGATGGGGGTGGGCGTTTGTTTCTGTGGGCATGCCATGTGTAGCCCAGCGGGTGTGAGCAATTCCTACACTATCAAACTCCGGTAAATTATCTTGATTGATAAAATTTTCTAGATTAATTATCCTTCCGGTGGCTTTTTTGCAGTAAACATTATGCTCGGGAGTAACTATAGCCACGCCGCTAGAATCGTAACCACGATATTCCAAACGCTTTAAACCACTCAGTAAAGTATCTAGAATAGCCTCTTTTTTGCCATAATAACCAATAATTCCGCACATAAAATATATAAATATTTAAGTCTGTTAAAAATTATAAAAAGTATTGTCAATTTAAAAATTCTTTTTGTTATTAGATTTATGAATCAAATCGACCAACTATTGTTAAATAAAATTCTTAAAACAAAAGATATAATTTACTTTAATACCAATTCTTTGAACAAATCTCAACTACAAAAATTTAAGGATTATAAAGTAAAAATTAACAATGGTTACCCGGTAGATTATATTTTAGAAACGGTAGAATTTTTAGGAAATGATTTTCTAATCAAAGAGGGTGTGTTTATTCCTCGCTGGGAAACCGAATGGTGGGTTGGGGAAATTGTTAAGGCTAAGAAAAATCAACCAAGTATCTTTAGTAAAAGCCAAAATACGGCGATACACAGAAATGATTTAGTTGTAGAAATTGGAGCTGGCTCGGGAATTATTGGCCTGTCACTATGTCCTTATTTTAAAAAAATTTTAGCTTGTGATATCAACCCCAAAGCAATTAATTTAATTCAGAAAAATCAACAAAAATTAAAGCATAAAAACTACCAAATTTATAATTCAAAATTATTTGCAAATCCAGAGTTGCAGTCTAAAATTAGAAGCCCTTGGATCTTAGTTGCCAATTTACCTTATGTGCCCCTGACTGACTATGATTTAAGACAAGAAAATAATATAGCTTATGAGCCTGAGGAAGCCATTTTTAGTGGATCAGACGGGCTAGATTTATATCGACAAGTTTTAACAGCAATCAAAAATTCACCTCCCGAGATTGCTTTTTTTGAATTGGATCCTAGAAATACGCAACTTGCCCAAAAATTGGCCTACAAAATCTTTAAAATAGTAACAATTTACAAAGATCCAGATAATTTAGATAGGCTACTGGTCTGTGAAATTTGACAACATGACAAGTAAAGTACTAATTAATACCAATTATCTAACTGGTTACTATTTTTATGGACAATTTGGTTTCTCAAACAATTCTAGATTTGCTTTTACCAATAGTTAAGTCAATTAACCCTGCCTGCGAAATTAGTTTTCAAAAAGAAGCCGATCAATATAGGATAATCATTGACAAGGGTGATAAAGATTTGGTTGGCGAACATTCTGAGGTTATCAGGTCATTACAGCATTTAGTAAGGGTTGTTGTCCACAAAAAATTTCCTAATGATCGAACTCATTTTATTTTTGATGTCGGTGGATATAGAAGTAAAAGAGAAATGGCTTTAAAGATGAGCATCCCAGATTTGGCTAAAATCAAGGTTTTGGAAGAAGGTCAAACAGTGGTACTAGTCAATTTAAGCGGCTATGAAAGGCTATTAGTTCATCAACTGCTAGCTGATATTGCTGGACTGGAAACCAATTCTGTAGGAGCTAAAAACGATCGTAAATTACTAATTATGCCGACATCTGAAGTTGGTTCAACTGCCATGGATGATGCCCTTGTTTGGGATATAAATTTACAAACCAAAGAATAATTCTAGTAATTTTAATCAAGCGAAGCTCAGAAGACTACTTAAATGTCTTTGATTTACCGGCAAATCTAGATTATCTGTATTCAAATTCACCTTCTAAAACAATTTGCAACTCTTGGTTTTTTATTGAATTAACAATTGGGCGACGTTCTAAAGATTCTCCAGGGATACTATCTGAACTGCTAATTGAATCCAATGGATAAGGAGTGGGGAATGAATTATTATAACAAGACATAAAGGCGTAACTAGAGTCTCTGATTTCTGTAGAAATAATTTCCTTGCCGCCTAAAATTTTTAACTGTTCCTTGGCTTCGGTGATCAATTTTTCTGTGGTTTCTTTTTGTAGATCTTTACATACTTTTTCCGTATTTTCTAGTCTAAAATTATACCCTCTAAAATTAGTAATTCCTAGTTCTAAGGATTTTGCGGTGATAGCTTCTAGATTGCTTAATTTATTTTGAATGTTTCTAATAGTAACTTCGATGCCAATTTGGACAGTAAATTGTCTGTTGTCTGGCGCTGGTAATCCAATATCGATATTTGGCATTGGGGCTATTTCTGATGCAGTTTCACTACCCAAAGTAGCACCGCTAGCTCTTGTGGATGTTAGTGGTTCTGGAGCACTATTAAGAGAATAACCGCTGATGAAATATGGGTAAATATTTTTGCTTATTTGGATGTCTTTATCACTAATTCCCTGCTCTTTTAGATAAGATACAAATTTTTCTTTAATCAATTCTGATTTGGAATTTAAATCAGCGGAATCTTTTCCATTTAGATTAATCAAGAAAACGTTGTCTGCAATATCTGGTTTTAACTCAATTTTTTTTGAAGTTAATAATGAAAACTTGGATGTCGGTTGCAAACTTTGGTAATAATTATAAAAAGCCAATCCGCCGTAGGATAAAAAGCTAATCAAAGTAATTATGGCTAAAATAAACCACATTAGACTCAAAGAAATTTTGCTTGTTTTTGGACTTGAGTGACTTTCTGAATGTGAGTGTACAACAGGGTGATTGTTTGTGGAAGTAGTTAGATGCGAATGATCTGAGTTTGATGGATGACTTTGATTGCTAGGGCCAACTTCAGGTTTATTAAGAGACATTCTGTTTTCGTCTTGAATATGCATTTTTAAAGAGTCATTTATTTCAGAATCTGAATTTGCCTGTACATTTTCTGGCTCTTGGGCAAACACAAAATCAGTGTCTGGATAGGGTTCAACATAATTTTCATCGTATCTATTATTTTCTGAATCAGATTGCTGGTTATTGTAATCATTCAAAATTTCGTCTGCTATCTGCTGCGAGTTAGTAGAAGTGGAATTATTGGAATCGAAAGATTTTGTAGGCATATAAATTGCTTGCTGAAATTGTATACCATATTTTTATTCTCCGCAAATGACAGTTGAAGTTGTTGTAAAAAGTGTTGAAAAACTAAATTTAACCGAGGTTTTCTGGGGGTAAATCTGACATGCTGGTAATAGTTTTATAAAAACCTTGTTTGGGACTGACAACAGTAACTGGATTAGTTTTAACCCAAATATTAAATAGATCAATCAAATATTCCTCGTGCCCTGGTTTATTGACTTTTTCTGGCATAATCTTCACAATTTTAGCTGGAAAATAATACAAGCCAATATTTATCAAATCGGAAACAAACACCTGTGGCTTTTCAACAATTTCTTGATATTTACCGCTACTATCTAATTTAATTACCCCAAATTGATTTAATTTACTTTTATCCGGCTCAATTTTGGCAGCCATAATTGGTTCTAGTGGATTTTGGGAAATTTTTTCGGCTAACTCCTGATAATACTCTTGGCCTCGAATATCATCACTGTTAGCTACCACCAGGCCTGTAAACTCTTTTGATATTTGATTAATGGCTACTCGAAAAGCATCCAAAGTCCCGCCTTTAGGGTTCTCTTGAACAACATAAACCACCTTTTTCCCTCTATATTCTGGACCAATTTTAGCTATAATTTGCTCACTAAGCCAATGAACAACAATTATATAATATTCCACTAAATCAAACATTTCATCCAGATTCCATTCTAAAGAAGTTTTTCCTTGGTATTTTACCAACGGTTTTGGGGTAGTATCTGTAAATGGTTGCAATCTAGTTCCTCGGCCGGCAGCCAACAAAATACCAATATTTCTAGTCATATTAAGTTAATAAAACTGACAATTCAAAAAAAATTGATTCTTGACAAGAGTTTATTTGAAAAGGATTTTTGTTCAAAACATGTACCATAAAATTCGATTTATTCTGAGAGTTATTGAATATTTTGTGCTTGCCTTTATTGTCGGCTTTGGTTTAGTTTTGGTGGGTTTGTTTATTTGTAATAGCCAGTGGTGCCAATCCTATATCCCGACTTTTGAAGAATTTAGTTTGTTATTTTTAATCTTTTTTTGTATTTTTGGCATCCTAAACGGCCTTCGAATTTGGTTTAATTTTCACTCTAATAATTTTAGTGATGAAAGCAACAATCGCATAAATTTAGGCTTAATTGGACTAACCTTAACCTATATATTATGTGGAGTTTTTTTCTCAGAAATAAATAAAATAGCCACTCGAGAAATTTCCATTTCAGCTATATTTTTCTATATTTTATTAACGCTGACTCTCACTTTTTTTCTGCTATTTGCTAAACAAGATTTATGGGAAAGATCGACAAGTTTTACCAGAGTAAGGCTTTCTGGATCGATAGGACTTTTGGTAGCCATTATATTTAACCCTATTTTTGGCATAGCCATAGCAGCTTTTGTAGTACCGTATATGATTTTATACCCAGAAGTTGTTGTTAAAAAGTTAAACAATTAATTTATGTTTGTTAGAAACCAAAAAGTTTTTGATAGGTTTTAGGTTTTAAGCTGATTTGGTTGAAGATTGTTAAATCCAAGACATACCCTTACATTTCCTTGATACAGATTATTAGAGGTGTCGATTTTCTATTTTATCAATAAACCACCGACCAATTTACAGCAAATTTTAGACAATAAATATAAAAATTTTTTAACTAAAAATAATATTATGAACACAATTTTACAACTTACAAAAGCCGAATTTGATCGCCAAAAAAACACTTTAAATTTAATCGCCTCCGAAAACTACCCTTCTCCAACTACCCTTAACTTACTTGGAACTGTCTGGAGCAATAAATACGGTGAAGGCTATCCTGGAAAACGCTATTATGCCGGCAACCAAAAGACTGATGAACTAGAAAATTTTGTCCAACAAAAAGCCCTGGAGGTCTATGGCGCTACCAAAGATTATGGCGTAAATGTTCAGGTTTTATCTGGATCTCCGGCCAATGCCATGGTTTATTTATCCATTTTAAACTATGGGGATACAATCATGAGTTTAAATGTTAGTAACGGTGGGCATATTTCTCACCTTCACCCGACTAGTAATTGGAATAAATTTTTTAAATTGGTTAACTATGATGTCCGGGAAACAAGCCCAAATAATTTTGAAATAGACCAGAATAGTTTTAAGCAAAAATTGATTGAATTTAAACCAAAATTAGTTATTATTGGCTTTTCAGCTTACCCTAAAAAATATCAATTCACTCAGTTTTGTCGCCTGGCTCACGAGCATGGTGCCTTCGTTTTAGCTGATATTGCTCATATCAACGGCTTGGTTGCAGCACGACTTCATGACAGCCCTTTTGGAAGCGGCCCCGAATCTGCCGATTTTGTTTCCATGACTACCCACAAAACTTTTAGAGGCCCGCGCGGAGCTTTGTTGTTTGCAAAAAACAGTATTCCAGATTATTTGGAAACCCATTTTGAAAATCTAACCAAAAAACCCAAAAGTCTGATTGAATTGGTAAACAAGACTGTATTTCCAGGTACTTCTGGAGGTCCACACTTTAACCAGATTGCCGCCATTGGTCAAAGTTGTTTGGAAATCCTGGGTGAAGAAAAATACCCGGATAATAGAGATTTTATAGATTATAGCCAGGCCATAATTACTAACTGTAAAGCCTTAGAAAACAGCTTAAAAGCAGGCGGGTTGCAAATTATTTCAGAAACCGAGAATCATCTTTGTTTGGTTAAATTGCCAGATAATACAGACAGTCTGGAAATTCAACAGGCTTTGGAACAGATTGGAATTATTACCAACAGAAATGGAGTGCCTTTTGATCAAAAAACACCTTGGAGGCCAAGCGGAATGCGTTTTGGAACAGCTGCTTTAACTAGTAGAGGTTTAACCACAGACTTAGCTGAACAAATTGGTAAAATCATCTGCGAAGTTGTATTTAAAAGAACAAGTCATGTAGATCAAATTGGCAAAGTTAATGAGATTACCAGTCAACTTAGTTGGTGGTATTAGTTTAATTTAAAAGATGGTTTGTTTTTTAGTTGTGATTTGTTAAATCTTTGCCTAGTTTGCTCTCTAAATTTATTAAATTTTGTTTCTAAATAAGGATCGTTTAAACCCTCTACTTTACCTAACGGAATTTTTTTTTGAATAACAAATATTTCTCTGGTATGTGGCACGTATGTATCATTCCTAGCCACTACCCATTTTTTAATTGCGCTTCCTTTTTCTGAACCTACATTGCTTTTACTAAACAATCTTTCTTTCATATTTTGAATTTTATGGGTTATTTTTTATGGGAATGTCAGTTGTAGTTTCGTCTCACCATGGAAACCAGGGGATTTTCCTCTACAATTGTATTCTTAATTCTTCAATTTCCACTTTTAATTAAACCACCACCCCAGTAACTGTAACTACACTATAAGCTCCGAATAAGAAGTTAATTCTTTCGTCTCTAGCAAATAGTTGTCCGTCACTGTTTCTTTTACATCGTATTTCTAGATTGTAGTCTGTA